>Ga0209450_10001179_pt1 | contig 13119 bp, 7 predicted proteins | sample FrelakmetLWP11LW_FD_187149 | JGI IMG/M metagenome (GOLD analysis project Ga0209450, IMG submission 187149) | Freshwater lake sediment microbial communities from the University of Notre Dame, USA, for methane emissions studies - LWP11 LW (SPAdes)... | ecosystem: Environmental > Aquatic >... | reverse complement strand
GGTCGGTTCCACGGCGACGATCGGCGCCGGCCGGCCGAGCGGCCGCAGCGTCTCGGTCGGCAGGTCGATCAGCATCAACTGCGCCTGCGCGTGGTGGTCGAAGAACGCCTCGTCCTGCGCGTTGCGCAGCAGGTCGGGCCGCGTGCGCTCCTGCGAGCTTTGGTTGAAGCTCTCCTGCACCACCGGGGCCGCCGGCACTGCCGGCGCAACCGGCGCAGCGCCGCGGCCCGCGGGCACGGCGAGCGCGAGCAGCGTGCTCGAGCCCAGCCAGTCGAGCGACTCGCCAAAGGCGTCGCGCAGGCGCAGGTCTTCAAAGCGCGCCACGCTGCCGCTGGCGGTATTGCCGACCCACAACTCGGTGCCGCCAGCGGTGCGGCGCTTGAGCACGAAGCGCTCGCCGTCGGGCGAGAAGCCGAAACCATAAAAATCGCCGTCGCGCGGCAGCCGCACCTCGCGCGGCTTGGCTTTGGGTTGGGCCAGCGGCCGCAGCTTGAGTGATTCGATATGCGGCACGCGCACCGGGCCGCTGGTGGCTGCGTCGATCCGCTCGCCCGACAGTCGCAGTTGCGGGCGGGCGAGTTCTTCCAGCGTGGCAAAGCGGCGCGACTCGACGATGGCGACGTGGCGGCCCGTGGGGTCGATCTGGTAGGCCGGCAGCGGGCGCGCGTCCAGCGCCTCGCGGATGGCGGGCGGGGGTTCGCGGTAGCCGTTGGTCGGGGGTTGGGCGGGGGCGGGGGTGGTGAGGGCTAAGGCAATCAGCGGGAGACGCCAAAGCTTCAGTGCGACGGATGTCGCTGCATCACGACTTCGGCCCATGATCCAGGCCCCCACCCCAACCCTCCCCCGCAAGCGGGGGAGGGAGTAGCCCCCTCCCCTGCGAAGCGGGGGAGGGTTGGGGTGGGGGCGCGGGCGCAGCAACCCGGTGATGCACGTGAATGAGGCTCGTCGCCCCGGCGCAGGCCGGGGCCCAATCTGGAGCAACGCAATTGGGCCCCGGCCTGCGCCGGGGCGACAAGGGATCGAGCGCACGCTACTTCGTCCCAAACAACCGATCCCCCGCATCGCCCAGACCCGGCACGATGTAGGCGTGGTCGTTCAGGTAGTCGTCCAGCGCCGCCACGTACATCGGCACGTCGGGGTGATGCTGCTGGAACACGGCCACGCCCTCGGGCGCCGCCACCAGCGCCAGGAAGTGCAGCCGCTCGGCCGCCACGCCGCGGCGCTTGAGCACGTCCACCGCATGCACGGCCGAGTAACCCGTGCCGATCATCGGGTCGCAGACGATGAACTGACGGCCCTCGATCTCCGGCAGCCGCACGTAGTACTCGACCGGGCGCTTGTTCTCGTCGCGATACAGACCAATGTGCCCGACGCGCGCCGACGGCACCAGCTCCAGCAGCGCATCGACCATGCCCAGCCCCGCGCGCAGCACCGGCACGATGGCGAGCTTCTTGCCGGCGATCACCGGCGCGTCCATCGCCGTCAACGGCGTCTCGATCCGGCGGGTGGCCAGCGGCAGCGTGCGCGTGACCTCGTAGCCCATCAGCAGCGTGATCTCGCGCAGCAGATCGCGAAACGTGCGCGACGAGGTCTCGCGGTCGCGCATGTGGCTGAGCTTGTGCTGCACCAGCGGGTGATCGACGACGTAAAGATTGGGGAAGCGGGGGTCTTGACGCATGGGGCGGTGATCGGTTGTCGATTGACTGTTTTCTGTTGGGGCTGCCAACGATAAGGCGCGGTACCGCGTGTGCCGGAGCGCTGCCGTAGCTGACGGTCTTCCCTCACCCGGCGCTTTGCGCCACCCTCTCCCGGTGGGAGAGGGTTTTAAGCCCCTCTCCCACCGGGAGAGGGGTTGGGGTGAGGGAAGACCGCCGGACCGGAGTGCCCCACCTGGATTGACGCTCTATCGTTCTTCGCGGCAAGGTCGATTCTCCGTCCCCGGCCAACCGCCCTACCCCAGCCACACCCGATACCCCCCCGACTTCTCATCGTGCTCCAGCCGCAGCAGCCCGCGCGCCTGCGCGTCGGCCAGCAGATCGTTGAAGCCGCGGTAGCCGTAGGCGCTCTCGTTAAAGCCCGGCTGGCGGCGCTTGAGTGTTTGCTTGACGAGCGAGCCCCAGATCGGCGCGTCGTCGCCGCGCTCGGCGGCCAGCGCCTCGATGGTGGCGATCACCGCGTCCAGCGCCGGCGCGCGGCGGTCGTCGGCGGCCGGCGCGGCGGGGGCGGCGGCCCCGGCCTCGGACTTCTCCGTCTTCTTCGGCTTGTCTTTCCTGCTCTCCGCCTTGGCCGCGCGCGGCTTGGCGCGCTGCTGCTCGGCGCGCGCCAGATCGTCGTAGAAGACGAACTCGTCGCAATTGCGGATCAGCAGGTCCGAGGTCGAGGCGCGCACGCCCACGCCGATCACCGCCTTGTTGTTCTCGCGCAGCTTGGACACCAGCGGCGAGAAGTCCGAGTCGCCCGTGACCAGCACGAAGGTATCGACGTGCGCCTTGGTGTAGCAGAGGTCGAGCGCATCGACCACCATGCGGATGTCGGCCGAGTTCTTGCCGCTCTGGCGCACGTGCGGGATTTCGATCAGCTCGAAGGCCGCCTCGTGCATCGGCTTCTTGAACGCCTTGTAGCGCTCCCAGTCGCAGTAGGCCTTCTTGACCACGATGCTGCCCTTGACCAGCAGCTTCTCCAGCACGAGCCGGATGTCGAAGCGCTCGAACTTCGCGTCCTCGGCGCCCAGCGCCACGTTCTCGAAGTCGCAGAAAACCGCCAGATTGCGTGTGTCGGTGGCTGCCATGGGTGACTCGTGAGAGAAAAGCCGAGTTTAGGCGGGTGGCCGGGGCAAGCGCGGCAGAATCGTGTCCTCTTTGTTGAAGCAAAGCTTGGTGGTCCGCTTTCGACCCGGTGCTGCCCTTCGACCCCGCACCGCCAACGACTGCAATGCAGCGGGAGCAGTCGCTCGGACCCAACGTGTCTTCTGACCGGTCACGAAAAGACCGGTCACCGAAGAGCCGTCGACGACCGAAGACTTTTGAACCTTCTCCGCCTTCTGGCAAACTCTGTTTTCCTTGCCTTTCGCTTACTCATTGGTGGCATATACGTTACCAATGGCCATGCTAGATGCATGCGAGTAACCCGATGAAGACGGCACCAGTCCACTCGCGGAGTGGTTTGCTGTGCTGGGCGCCATCGCGGCCGCCAGGATCACGGTCGTCCTCGCGCGGATCGAGCGAGGCAACCTTTCCAAGGTCAAATGCGTCCGGTAGGGGTGCGGCGTACCGATCGGCTTTGGGGTCGGGCTGCCGGGTGTATCTCGGCCGCGATGGCGACGTGCTGGACATCCTGCTGGCCGGCGGGAGGAAGAGGCGGCAGCGGTGCGACATCGAGGCCGCGCAGGCCCGTTGGGCGGCCTACAAGCGGCGCAAGTGATCAACGTGGTGAATCATGGCTCTGACACGAGACTTCAAGGAAACGGAGCTGGCACGCGTCCAGGCCGAGCCGAGATTCCGCGATGCCCTGCTCAAGGAAGGCATCGCGACCCTGCCTGCTGCGGACGTGGACACCGGCAAGTCGATCCTGCGTGAGTACATCAAGGCGACGGTTGGTTTCGAGCAACTCCGCGTTGAGATCGGCTCATCTCCGAAGAGCCTGATCCGCATGTTCGGCCCGATCGGCAACGCGCAGGCGCGCAACCTGTTCACCATCATCAGCCACCTGCAGCCCCTTGCCGGGCGCACCCTGCATGTGACGGCGCAGTCGCACCGACCGGCACACGGGCGATGACTGTTGGCTCTGCGTCAACGTCCCCCGCGTCAAGCACATTGGCCGCGCCCGCACTAGATCCGCTCGAGTTTGCCCGGGGTGTGCTTTGTGCGGCGACCTTCGTGGCTGCTGGTGCGGCGCGCGAGACGCACGTTGCGAAGCTTCAAAGCTTTTTCGAGCGAGCCGGCTTAGCACCGTCAATGGAGGTCGCCCTCGAAACCATGCAGTTCCTGCGTGAGGCTGAGCCACTGGGCAGCGGATACTGGGCTCCTGCTCCCGTCCGCGTTGTTGAACTCGGCCCCGATTGCCAACTCTTGGTGGGGCCGCAACCCACGTGGGAGCTGCAGCGGCACTTTGCCGGCCTTCGTCGAGCCGGGGCGGGACGCGTGACGAATCGTGCAAGCACGGAAGGGTTGTCCAGACAATCGCAGGCAGCTTGGCAAGGAAGTGACGGAAACGACGCTCGCGCGTGGACTCGGGCCACCATCACTTCGGCAATGAAGCAACTGGCGCCGTCGGTTGTCGCTGACAACCTGCAGGGTTTCGCTGTCCGGCAAACTGGCGGAAAGCGCCGCGAGCCGGTTTGGGAATCTGTTGGGAGCAGTCCGCCATGTGAATGGCGCGGCGTCGGGCTTTTCCGCGTACGAATTAGCGCGGCGCGCTATCGCTACTTCTTGGGGAAGCACGAGGCCGGCAAGGAGTTTCTGGAGGGGCCCGCGGTCCTCGACGCGGCGCGGGTTCAATGCGGACTCGCGGCTCTGCAGAGTCAGCCGTTGACGACCACCATCACAGCCATCACCGGCACGACTTCGATTTCCCTGCCAGTGGCTCCGCCACGATCCGTGAGACGCCTGCTCGTTGCGCTCTGCGAAGAAGATCCAAGATCATTCGGGCGCGTCTGGACATGTTGTGTCCCCGCGTATGTGCCGGTACTGGTAGAAGCACTGCAAGAGCTCAATTGCGAGACAAGACACCATGAGTGACCACAGAACGTACTCTGCCCGGGCTGTCTTCGATGGGATGAAGGGGATACTGCATCGGTATCTGGAGGCGCAGTACCACATCTGGAATGAAAGCCTGATCGAAGGGCGCAAACGGCTCCTGGAGGCCGAAGGCGTCACGTTTCAGGAGCCCCGTATCGAGGCGACGCCGTTCTACGCCGCGGGAAAGACATACGCCCAGATGCAGATCCCCGCGGCAGCCAAGGCCGTGCTTGAGCTTGCTGCCGGGCGGGCCGGAACCGGAATTCCAGAGCGACCCTACAAACACCAAGCGGAAGCACTTGAATCGTTCCTTGGGCGTAGTGAAGAGATCATCGTCGCCACCGGCACCGGCTCCGGCAAGACCGAGTGTTTCCTCATGCCCATCCTCGGATCGCTCGCCATCGAGTCCTCCGAGCGGCCGGATTCGTGGCTGAAGCCCGGCTGCCGGGCGCTGCTGCTCTATCCGATGAATGCACTGGTCAATGATCAGCTCTCACGGCTGCGGCGTCTGATGGGCCAGCAAGACGTCGCTGAACACATTCGCGGCAGGCGGCCCAGCCGCGTAACGTTCGGGATGTACACGAGCCGGACGCCGTATCCCGGCGTGACGAGCAAGGCGCGCGATCAATCGCGCCTGCGACCGCTGGTACAGCATGCTTATCTCGACCTTCCACCGGAGGCTAGGGAGCGGCTCGACAGAGAAGGCAAGTGGCCGGTCAAGGATCTCGATGCCTTCATTGCCTCCTCCTTCGCAACGGGCACGAACGACTCGGAAATGCTGTCACGCGGCGAGATGCAGGCTCGTTGCCCTGATCTGCTCGTCACCAACTACTCGATGCTGGAGTACATGCTGCTGCGGCCCATTGAGCGGAGCATCTTCGATCAAACGGCGGCCTGGCTGGCTGCCGACCAATCGAACCATTTCACCGTCGTGCTCGACGAGGCTCACATGTATCGCGGCTCCGGGGGCGCTGAAGTTGCATACCTCCTTCGGAGGCTTCATGCACGCCTGGGCGTCAGTCGGGACCGGGTGCGGTACATCCTGACTAGCGCAAGCCTAGGCAAGTCGGCCGAGGCGGTCACACGGATGAAGTCCTTCGCCGCCGATCTAAGCGGTCTTAGGCCCGGTCAGCGTAAATTCACGCTCATCCGGGGCGAGCAGTTGACGAAGTCAGGAGAAAGACCTGCCACGCGGGAAGAGGCGGTCGCCTTGGCACAATTCGACATCGCGGTGCTTCACGATTCCGCGATCAACCCGGGCAAGGCGATTGAAGGGTTTGGTGCGCTGCTAGTGGCACTGGGTCAAGGAGCTGAGAACGCCACCGGGGGCGATCAGGCCGCCCTTCGACAGGCCGTTTATCAATGGCTCCAGTCGTTTGGCCCGGCAGCACTGGTTGCGAACTTAGTAACGGCACATCCGCAGAAGCTGCGAGCCGTCGCAACCTTGGCATTTCCGGGAGCGCTCGATGCTGAGGCGGCGATGGAGGCAACGCTCGCGCTCATGTCGTTCGCCAAAGAGCGGGATAGCGGACGCGTGTTCGCGCCTGTGCGCTCGCATTTGTTCTTCCGCGGCATTGCGGGCATCTACGCTTGCGCCAATGCGCGCTGCAGCGCTAGAGATCCTTCGATTCCCCCTGGGCCGCTCGGAAAGCTTCATTCGGAACCGATGCTCCGATGCGAGTGCGGCGCTCGCGTGTACGAGGTGCTGACGCACCGAGATTGCGGAGCGGCATTTGTCAGAGGATACGTCGAGGACCAGTTTGGGACGTTTCTTTGGCATCAGCCGTCTAGCGGCCTTTGGGGAGCGGGCGGCCTCATGGAGGCGCATTTCTTGGTCGAGGTCGACCGCCGCTCGGCCGGTACAACGGGGCGGATGGAAGGCTCTCACATGTGGCTTCACACGGCCACGGGGAGACTCGTTCAGGCACCGCCTGCTGAGGCGGAACTTGACCAGTACCTTGCGGTCGTCCGGCCCGACGGTCCTGTGCCGATTTCAGGACAGCAGGTGCTGTCCTTCAACCGCGAGTGCCCTGTGTGCACGCGCCGTTGGCAGGCCGGCTCGACCAAGATCATGGATCTGGCCACGAAGGGAGAGGCACCATTCGCACAGTTGGTCCGCACGCAAGTCGAACTACAGCCAATTTCGCAGCAGAAAACCGACAGTTCCCCCAACGGCGGCCGCAAATCGCTTCTGTTCTCGGACGGCCGACAGAAGGCGGCGCGGCTGGCAAGAGACATTCCGCGCGAGATCGAGAACGATGTCTTCCGGCAGTTGCTGCTCCTCGCATCAAGGGAATTGCGCGGACTCGGGCGTGAAGCCACGCTTGGTGATCACATGTACGTTGCCCTGCTGCATGTGCTTGCCAAGAACGCTCTATTGTTGTTCGATGGCGCCGACCGCGAGCGGCTGCAGCGAGATGTGCTTGATCATCGGCGCCACTATCTGGGTGAGCTTCGCGATGCGCTCGATGAGTCACCCCCGGAGCCGCCACCGCGCTTCTCCTCGCTTCTGCTGCGGCATCTCGGGTCGCCGTTTTACTCGCTGAGCGCGCTGACGCTGGCCCATGTTGTTCCGATATCGCGTCTGCGTCGGCAGATTGCTGCCGATCACCCTGGCATCGCCGAGACGCATCTGCGTGCCGTGTGGACGGCGTGGATACAGAGCTTTGCAAGCGATTTCGCGGTGGACGCGAATCTTCCCCAGGGCATAAGGTCGCAAGCAGCCGGTTACCCCATCGGTGGGGGACTGGATCGGAACGGCGGCTTCTCGGCGAGGCAGCAAGCGTTCTTGCGCGCGCGCCTGCCGGAGTTGGACCGGATCTTCAATACCTTAACCGCGGCCTTATGCCAGGCGCGGCCAGGAAGTCCGGGACTCTTCATCGTCCCTCGGTTTCTGGCCCTGGAGTTGGCGTCGGACCAGCACGACTGGTATCAATGCGGACAGTGCGCCACCGTGTCACCGGTCGAGTGGTGGGGACATTGTCCAAACTGCCTGGTAGGTGGCGTGACCGCCGTTCGCCCTGGAGCGACGGAGTACTTGCGCGCCCGCAAGGCGTTCTTCCGCGATCCGGTCAACGACATCCTGGAGGGCAAAGCGAGCCCCTTCAACTTGTCGGTGGAAGAACACACCGCTCAGCTCTCCTATCGGGACGTGAGCGATTCCACGACAACGATCGAGGAATTCGAGCGCCGCTTCCGGGACATTCTGGTCGAGCCCAACGACACGTCGATTGATGTCCTCAGCAGCACGACAACCATGGAGGTCGGCATTGACATCGGCTCCCTGGTCGCCGTGGGGCTGCGCAACGTACCGCCGCTGCGACAGAACTACCAGCAGCGCGCCGGACGCGCTGGACGAAGGGGCTCAGCTGTATCGACTGTCGTCACCTATGCACAGAACAGTCCTCACGACAACCACTATTTCAGGAGTCCTGAGCCGATCATTTCCGGTGAGCCAACCCTGCCTAGTGTGGATACGGAAAATTCCAAGATTGTCGAGCGGCACATCCGCGCGCAACTCATTCAGGCGTACTTCCACTCGCAGCCGTTGAATTCGGCGAGCGGAGATGTGTTCTCGGTACTGGGCGAGACGATGGACTTCTATGGGGGCACAGGCCCATTCAGCCTGCCTGCCTTCGCCGATTGGCTTCCAGACTCTCAGACAGCACAAGCCTGTTACACCGCAATGGGTCGGTGGTTGCCGGCTTCGTTCAGAAAGTCGCCTGCAGAAGTGGCGAACGAATTCGTCGCTTGGCTCGAGCGAGTGAGGCCAAGGGATGTGCACGAGTTGGACCCGGCAGAAGAGAAGCTCATTGAGTTCCTCTTTGCCAAGGGCTTCCTTCCGTCCTATGCCTTCCCGCGCGACCTGTGCGCACTGCAAATCGAGTGGCTGGAGAGAAGCGGGAACTTCACGCAGCCGAAGACCCTTCAGCGTCCTCAGCAGGGGCTGAATGTGGCGCTGTCTGAGTACGCGCCGGGCCGTCTCGTCGTGGTCGACAAGAAGACCTATCGCGTTGGAACGGTCGCCGCCAACGGCTCGCGCGCTGTCGTCGATCGTGCCGAGCGACTGTTCGATGAGCGCCGTTACTACGTACATTGCCCGGAATGCGAATACACCTCTGGGTTCAGCGTGGCGGCGCCGGCAAGTGTGCAATGCCCGCTTTGCCGCACAGCTATGCTGCGAGCTGCGTCGGTCATCGAACCACAGGTCGTCTTTCCCGAAGGGCGCGGAGAAGTTGATGAGTTCGACGACGAGCAGACCTTCACGAACGCATCGAGCGCACAACTGTCCGTGCCAGCTGGAAGCCCTGCGTTTGACTTGCGGAAGCTGGGCGTTCACTGCGAAATTGGGTTCGCACGCGATCAACAGCTTGTGATGGTCAACAAGGGGGAAGAGGATGCTGGTCAGTATCCCGGCTTCCTAGTCTGCAATCGTTGCGGGAAAGCGGCATCCGATCCGCAGCGCGTCGGTCCGCACGAGCGCGACTACTACCTTTCGATGCGCGGGACTGGACGCTGCACAGGCCAGTTCGAACAGGTGTATCTCGGCTACGGCTTCGCATCCGACGTGCTCATCGTGCGACTCCCCTTGTCGAGGCCGCTGCGTTTCGACCCTGTGCGAACGACCGAACGAGAGCCCATTGCAAACGCGCTGCAATCTCTCGCCGAGGCCTTCGTGCTTGGCATAAGCCAGGAACTGGACATCGACATCCGCGAAATCAACGCAGGCTTCCGGTTCGTCCGCGTTGGCGAAGAGAACTTCGCCGACATCTTCGTGTACGACACGCTGTCCGGCGGTGCCGGCTATGCGACCCAGGCAGGGGAACTCTTTGAGGCGGTCATGACAAGAGCCGAGGCTTTGCTGAGCCGATGCAGGTGCTCGACCTCCTGCGACAAGTGCCTGCGCCACTATGGGAATCGATTCCATCACTCAATACTGGATCGGCGCCTGGCGCTTGACCTGCTGCTCTACGCGCGCGACGGATTCGTACCGGCAGTGCCGTCACATGACGAGCAGCGGGCCACACTGCAGCCACTGAAGGACATGCTGCTGCTTGCAGGCTGGTCTGAAGATCCTTCGCCTGCTGCTCCTTATGCGCTCAAGCATCAGGGGCGCAGCGCGCTGCTCTTCTCGTTTCCGTCGCTGGTCCACCCGGCTCACTACGGCTTCGCGCGGGGAACCCGACGCTTCGCGTTTTCGGCGTTTGAACTCGGGCGTGACCTGCCTGGTGCCTATGGAGAGGTCGCGTGAAGACAGGCCTCGTCATAGCGCTGCCAGGCAACGAAGCTCGGCTCAAGCGGAAAGTGCGTGCTCATTTCAAGCGGCTCGGGTTCTTGAAGGCTCCCGACGGTACGCTGATACCGCCCAAACTCGACAAGCAGAGCTACCGCGACATGCATGCGCATCAGCGGGACTCTCGCCTTGGAGACAATCGCGCATGGATCGTCGAGCGATCTACGCGCTTGATCAAGCACTTCGCGTCCGGGGCTGAACTTGATGTCGAGCGCATGCGTCCACGCATTGAAGTTGTTCGCTCCGGCACCTGGCAGGGCGATCTCTTTCGATTCGCAAGCTACTACTGGAGGATACCGATCTCCGAAGGCTACGGCCGCCGCTTGAGATTCCTGGTGTGGGATGACCATCATCAGAAGCTCATGGGGCTATTTGCGCTGGGGGACGCCGTATTCAACCTGCGAGCCCGGGATGAGTTCATCGGTTGGGACCATCATCGCCGAGTGGACGCGATGGTGAACCTGATGGATGCCTACGCGCTTGGCGCTGTGCCGCCATACAACATGTTGCTCGCAGGCAAGCTGGTCGCTTCGCTCATTCGTAGCCAGGATGTCGTCGAAACCTTCCAGGCGAAGTATCACGACTCGGTTGGCGTGATCTCTGGGCAAACCAAGCACGCAAGGCTCGTCGCGGTCACCACCACTTCGGCACTCGGGCGCTCGTCCTTGTACAACCGCCTGAAGATCAACGGCCAGTCGATCTTCAGCCCGATCGGTTCGACCTCGGGCTGGGGGCATTTCCACATTTCCGACGAACTATTCGACGACTTACGGAAGTATCTCCGGTCAGTCGGACATCACTATGCCGACTCCCACGGCTACGGGCAAGGACCTAACTATCGGCTTCGCCTAATACGCAAGGCACTCGGTCTACTGGGGCTTGATCCCAACATGGCAAAGCATGGCCTCGCGCGAGAGGTGTTCTTCTGCTCCCTCGCCAGCAACGCCCTCCAGTTTCTCCGGGGAGACCACAAGCGCGCCAGGTACGATCACTTACCCACGGCGGCGCAGATGGGCGAGGCCGCTAAGGTGCGATGGGTCATTCCACGAGCAGAGCGGATGCCTGAGTTCCGGGCTTGGCGCAATGAGCAGTTTCTCCGGGAGCTTGACGGCACCGACGTGCATGTGAAGCGCAAGCGCAGCGAACAGGTCGGATAGTGGACTGGGCACGCGATCATCTGGGCAATGATGTGCCGGCCTGGCGGGGCGGCCTGTTGGGGTTCGGCTTGACGTGTCCATCCTGCGGAGAGCCCGTGCGTCGGCGCGCAGGCGGAGAACGCCGGCCCCACTTTGCGCACTACAGTCATCGCGCCAAGCCCGACTGCGACAACTACTTTCCTTCCCAAGGCAGTGCCGTGATGACGGGCCTGGGGACTAGCTTCCGGGAGCCACCGAGCCGATGGAAGAGGGAGTCGTTGCGCTGCGGACTGTTCCTGGCTGCTAAGGCGGGACAGACATCACTGTCGCTGTGGCTACGAATCCCTCCCATGAACCTTGGGACAACCGCCGTAGGGCGACTGGAACTCCAGTCAGGCCTCGGGCACCGCGCCTACCGACTGACTGACCTCTCCGCTGCGCGCCTCGTGCCTCTGGCGCCGCAGGTCCCATTGGCGGCCATCGCCGGGTTTGGCGATCTCCTGCCACTTGCCGCCGAGCTCGCGGGACAACTCGGCGCCTTTGCCGCGGATCGGAATCTCTTCTATGCCGATGAGAAAGGTGGGCGCTTCATCTTCAGCGACGAACAATTGGAGTGGGGAGCACGGTATCGCCTGCTCTCGCTGCATGAGATCGCTCCGCCGCTGGAACTCGGTTCGGTGCTAGGTTGGCAGCCGGAAGATAGATTCGGCGGCTGGTACAGCTACGCACTTGCGCTTCCCTCAGCCTTCAGAGGATCGAAACCAGACTTGCCCAAAGGGATTGCCGAATTTTTGGGGCATCGCATTCGCAGCCCGCGACCGCGGCTCTATGTAGTGGACCCCTTGCCACACCACGTCGAAATCGATGGCGCATATGTGTATCCCGTGCCACCTGAGTCACTGCTCCTTCGCAGAAGCGGAAGCGGTGAAACCTCCGTGACGGCGTCAGCCGGAACGGTGGCAATAGACATCAGCGGCCACGGCGATGAATGGGTCCGGGTAGAAGGGCTGTTGGCGGACGCAGGTGAATACACCATCGCGATCGATGGGAACGAGCAGGTGATCTTCCGAGTCGAGCCCTGCGAGTTGTTTTGTCCCGCTGGCATCAGTGTCGTTAGCGGCGATCTCTCGTGGAACCTATGTGGCGATGCACCGGTTGATGCGCACGCTCTCGCTGCACGTACTGTCAACGTCGACTGTGGCAGTGCTCGGATCGCGACACATCTCGCGCGCTTGAACGCTGGTTGGGTTCTTGAAGATACGCAACTTTCGTTGTCAGGCGGATCAGCAAAGGACTTTTTCGCGGGAAGCTTCGGGAGACTTCAAGGTGTCGTTCCCACATCGCCACACATGCCCGAGGAGAGTGGCACCGCTGTGCGGGGTGCACAGCAGTCGCCTTCGGTCGGCGTTAGTCGCTGGATCGAGCAACTGGTGTTCAGAGACTATGGTTCCAAAGGGGCGAGTCGCGTCAGGCGCTATCTCTCCAACCCAAGCCCGGAAAACCTGTATCGGCTCGGACCCATCATGACGAGCTGTCTGATGCCGTACATCCGGGCAGCTCAACATCAACAGCGCGATCGGACGGAGGGATCCCAAGGGCTATGACCTACCGGGGGATCGATAGACGACGATTTACTCAGTTGCTCGAATGGGGTGCCGATGACGAAGAGCTTCGGCGCTTTTTCGCGGAGACCCGGCTACAACTGATTCGGAAGGGCGCCAAAGTACAGAACCCTCCACATGGCAAGCCTGCGCGCGTCCGAATGCTGGCGCAGGGAATGCCTGAAGCGACCGATGGAGTTGTCCAGAAGTGGTTTAGCGAGCATTTGAAGATGCTCGATCCGAAGCCAGTTGACAAGTTGCTGGAGGACCTACGGCTCTACGAGGAAGCGGGTGAGAACCCACCTGAGGACGAGGCAAAGCGGCTCGCTCGCTCGTGCCTTGTGCACCTCTTT
>Ga0209450_10001178_pt1 | contig 13124 bp, 13 predicted proteins | sample FrelakmetLWP11LW_FD_187149 | JGI IMG/M metagenome (GOLD analysis project Ga0209450, IMG submission 187149) | Freshwater lake sediment microbial communities from the University of Notre Dame, USA, for methane emissions studies - LWP11 LW (SPAdes)... | ecosystem: Environmental > Aquatic >... | reverse complement strand
GGCTCCAGCGTATCCAATCCGCTATAGAAGTTGAGTAAGTTACGTCAGGGCCTACTGGGGGCCTACTGGGGAAGGTTGCCGATGTACAGACGCGGGTAGTCCTCGGGGTTGGCGTCAAAGGCGAGGAACCTGTCCGCGCCGATGACCACAGCCCAGGTCGAGGCCCTCTCGCCGGCATCCAGCGCCGCCGTGAAGAGCAGGTTGCCCTCCATGTCGTAGACGTCGAATGTGGGCGTCATGGTGGTCCCGCGGGTGACCCAGAGCCTTCCCATCCCGTCCGGAGAGATCCCGGCGATGGCCAGCCTGTAAGGCTCCGGCTCCCAGTTCGCCATCTCGGGCGGCATGCCCTGCTGGATCATCCTGGCGTTGACCATCTCGGTCTCCAGGTCGATCTCCTCCTGGGTCTTCCTCACCTGCTCGAAGTCGTCATCCGTCACGGTGTAGAGCTCCACTCCCTCGGGGCTCCACGCGGTGAACCGGTATTCCTCGGAAGACATCCCTGTGGTGAACACGGGGGTTCCCTCCGCGGCTCCGAAGAAGACCAGGCTCGATCCCAGCGAGCTCAGATCGGCCGGATCGAACGGATCGGTTTTCGTGTAGTAGACCACCGACGGTTCGACCTGACCCCAGTCCCACTTCGCCACCGTGAATCCCATGAACATGCCCTCTTCGTTCTGGGTGAACTCCGGCTTCATTCCGACGACGGCATCGGGACCAACCCCCGCGAGGGTGGCGGGAGGGGCCGGGAAGAAACCGGTGACATCGCCGACGTAGGCGTAGGTGCTGTCGAAACGGACCAGCTTGCCTCCCATGGCGTCGGATACTATGAGGTCTCCCTGGGGAAGGAAAGCGAAGCCGGCGGGCATGAGGAACTCTCCGGGGCCGCTCCCCTGCCTGCCGACGGAGGTGAGGAACTCACCCGCGACTGAGAAGATGCTCACACGCATCTTCTGCATGTCCAGCACGGCAACCTCACCGCCGGGGGTGATCATGCATCCCGCCAGGGCTCCGAACACGTAGTTGCTGTCGCCGATCTCGACTCCGATGGAATCGGTGACGGTCAGGTAGACGTCCGCCTCCGGGAGCGAGTATTCCTCTGTGGCGGGCGCATCGGAGACGACCGTGGAGTCGGCAACCGTGACCCCGGCCTCCGGTTCCTGCGAGCCGCAGGCTGACATGAGCGCCAGAGCCGCAAGCAGAACCATGTACTTCATCATGTTCCCTCCATTCATCTAGAGGCTGAAGTAGAGCAGATGCTCTCTCGGGTGCGGGTTTCCGTAGAAAGTGGCCGCCTCTTCCCTCTTCACCCTCAGGTAATCGTCAATGAGCTCGGGGGAGAATACGCCTCCGGCCTCGAGGAACACCCTGTCCGACTTGAGGGCTTCAAGAGCATCCTCGAGGGTCTCCGGGAGCATGGGCAGACTGCCGGCATCGTAATCCTCGGCAAACACATTCTTCTCGATCGGGCCGAAGCCCATCTCCGAGGGATTCATCTGCATCCTGATGCCGTCCAGCGCCGCCATCAGGATCGCGCTCATGGAGAGGTACGGATTCGCACTGCCGTCCGGCACCCTGTACTCGAATCGTATGGACTCCGGGGTCCTGGCGTAGGAGGGCACACGGATGGCTGCGCTCCTGTTGGGCCCTGAGAAGAACCGGTACACCGGCGCCTCCTGCGCTGGCACCAGGCGACGGTAGCTGTTGACGGAAGGGTTGGAGAAGGCGCAGATCGCCGGAGCGTGGTGAAGTATACCGGCAATGGCGCTCAGCGCGAGCTCGCTGAGGCTGCAGTAGCCGTTCTTGTCGTAGAAGACCGGCTTGTCGCCATCCGTCATGAACATGTGGAAGTGCATGCCGGAGCCCGGCTCGCCCTCGATCGGTTTGGGCATGAATGTGGCCGAGAGACCGTGCTTGAGAGCAACATTACGGACGATGTGCTTGGTCAGCACGATGTTGTCCGCAGCGCTCAGGAAGGGGGAGAACGTCACTTCGATCTCGCTCTGGCCCATGCGGCCGACCTCATGGTGGTGGTACTTCACTTCGACGCCGACCTTCTGCATGCAGGCGGCTATCTCCGACCTGACATCGTGCAGGCTGTCGACAGGGAACATCATGTGGTAGCCTGAGCTGTCGGAATGCACGAACCCTCGCGCATCGGGGTTGCCGGAGTTCCCGGGCGCTTCCATGCTCTCCAGGCAGTAGCCCTGGCTCCCGGGACGGGACCAGAAGGACGCCTTGTCGAAAAGGTAGAACTCGAACTCCGGCGCCCAGAAACTGTCGGACACGAGCCCGGACGCCCTCAGGTGGTTCACTGCCTTCCTTGCGACGCCCCGGGGATCCTTGGAAAAGGGCTGTCCCGTGTCCGGGTGGACGATGTTCGCGAAGATGCCCAGTGTGCGCCTGCTGGTGAACGGGTCTTCGAAAGTCCGCCTGGGGTCGGGCAGCAGGACAAGGTCGCCGGCCTCGGTGGCGGTCATACCCTGCAGGGTGGAGCCGTCAAATCCGACTCCCTTGCTGAAGAGCTTCTCGTTGACGTTCGTGACTGGGATCGTCACATGGCGCCAATGGCCGAGCACATCCATGAACCGGATGTCCAGCTCTTCGTAGCCGCCTTCGGTGATCCTGTCCAGCTGTACCTGTGCCGTTTTCATCGTTACCAAGATGTTCCTCCCGGAGAACGCTTCAGCCGCAATCGGTTCAAACGAGTGAATCTAACGCTTCATCGAGCGCTGTGAGCAGGTCCCCTTCGCACGAAGCTCCCCGATTGACGCCCCCAACGAAAAGCATGACCCCCGCCGGAGTGCCGATGAGCGCTATGTCGGCCTCCCTGGCTTCCCCCGGACCGTTCACCTCGCAGCCCATCACAGCGATGGTCATGTCGCCGGTCCGTCCAGCCAGATGCTCCTGGACCACAGCAGCGATCCCGCCCACATCAATCCTCGCTCTGGCACAGGTCGGACAGCTCACCACCCTGGGGAACTTCCTGCGGATACCGAGCGACGACAGTATTTCCCACGCCGCTGCAGGCTCGATCTCAGGCGGGCCGGAGAGGGAGACCCTCACCGTGTCTCCAATGCCTCCGGCGAGGAGGAGGGAGAGCGCGACGGCGCTCCGTATCCCGCCAGTCACGGGGGGGCCGGCCTCGGTGACCCCGAGGTGCAGCGGCAGGTCGCACTCTTTCGCGGCCTTCCTGTTTGCGGAGACCGTCAGCATCGGATCACTGGCCTTGAGAGAGAGCACGATGTCCCGGAAGCCAGTCTCCTCGAGCAGCCGGATATGCCTCTGGGCTGCGACCCACATGGAGTCTTCGTTGACACCGCCGTACTGGTCCCGCAGGTCTCCTGGAACGCTGCCCGAGTTCACGCCGATGCGTATCGGCACCCCCAGGACGGCTGCTTTCTCGGCTATCCCGCGGATCCGCCCGGGATCACGGATGTTGCCGGGGTTCAGCCTCAGCTTCTGCACCCCTGCGTCCAGGGAGAGCATGGCCAGCTCCGGGTCGAAGTGGATGTCCGCAACGATGGGCACCGGGGAGCCCTCGACCACGGAGCGCAGCGCGGCGGCAGCAGCCCGGTCCGGGACGGCCACGCGCACGATCTCCGCCCCCCTGAAGGCCAGCAGCCTGACCTGATCCAGCACGGCTTCGGCATCATGAGAGGGCGCATTGGTCATGGACTGCACGGTCACGGGAGCGCCGTCCCCTATGGGGACACCGCCCACGATCACGCGCCTGCTCGGTCTGCGGTCGGGCTGAGACGATAGAAGCATAAACCTCCAGAGTCGATAATATAGACATCCGCAGTCGGACTGTGCATGCCGTCCGGCTCCTGCCGATCCCCGGGTGTCGGAAGGACTCAGTCCTTCCTGGCGCAGACAATCATCTGAGTGGCCTGGGTGCGGTTGGTGATTACATGCTCGATTATCCGGAACCTCGCGGAGACGTATCCGGCGAACTCGCTGAAGCTCCATTCCCGGATATGCCAGGGGTTGTGAGGCGGCCCCCACCAGCCGCGCTGCCTGTGTCCGTACATGAGGCTCCGGTCCGGCGTTGACAGGATGATCCGTTCGGCCGGGACGGTGTCTATGTAATCGAGGAGCCGGTCCGGATCAAGGATGTGATCTATCACATCGGCACAGATGAGGAGACCGCAGGCCATGTCCGCCCCGGAAGAGAGATCAGATACCAGCCAGCGTCTTTCAGGGTATTGCTCCTTCAGCCACTCCACTGTCCGGGGCACTTCTGCCCCGTTGCCTCGTATTCCCCGAGGTACTTGATCAGCTTGTAGCCGGAGCCGCAGCCGAGGTCCATCACCGATCGCAGCCCCTGCTCCCGCATGAGGGCGGCAGCCCTCAGATAAACCTCGAGCTGCCAATCATCGGTCTTCTCCGTGGTGTCGTAGAAGCTCTCCGCCCTCCTTGCGAAGTAGGGGAACCTTATTCCGTAGCGGCTCATGAGTCATCCTCTCCTATAACGACAGCCCTGAAGAGCGGGGCTCCGCTCTCCCCGTCTACGACGAAGTATACTCCGGGAGGCAGGGGCAGGAAGACCGTTCCGGATTGAACCGGCCCGACTCCGGCCACTTCGCGACCCGTGATGTCAAGCACGATGGCCCGGCCGTTGCCCCTCCCGACCTGCAGGTGGATGCCGCCACAGCCTGGATTGGCAAGCAGATGAACCCAGTGGTCAGAACTCGGGCTTTCCTCCCCTTCGATCCCCTCGGGCCATGAGGTGACGACCGCACAGAGGCCCGGCCCCGACCCGGAGAGCGCGATCCCCGCGAGAGGAGTTGGATAGCAGTCCGACTGCATCAGGCAGAGGTCCTTCCCGGTGGCGCCTTCCGGCAGGGGACAGGAGGGTCCGGTATCCGGTGCGTCGAGAGACGGTACGACCGCATGGAAGGTCTCGTTGGCAAGCACCGCAAGCTCCCAATCGTAGATTCTTGTCTGGAAGGGCGCCATCTCCACCAGGTTCGAAGGGAACACGTACTTGTCCCCGACGATCCCCGTGATGCCGCAGATCAGGTTCATCTCACTCCCCTCCCAGCCCATGAGCACCGGGAAGGGGAGAGTCCCCCCCTGGACATCCCTGACGAACCGGATGCAGTTATAGATAACCTCGTATTCATCATGCTCGTAAAGAGTGGTTCCGGATGGCATGGAGATCAGCCTGAGGTCTGCGCTCATGCCGCCCCACTGTCCAACGGCTATCAGAGGCGAGGGTGTGTCGCAGATGTCCATCCGGCCGTAGTAACAGGTGTACGCTTGATAGAGCAGCGTTCCCGTTAGGCTGTCATAGATACTGCAGCGGCCGGCGTCCACGGAGCCGCGGTCCCTGGAGTAGCCCATCTCCCCCCAGCCATTGCCGGAGAAGTCCGCCATGGTGTGGATCCACGGGTCGAGAGTGGCATCGGTGACACTCCAGAGGGTATCCCCGTCCGCGCCGTCCAGGGTGAGGAAAGTAACCCAGACATCGACGAGGACGGAGGCGTGGATCACCGGGAGTTCTCCGACGGGACCGGGCGAAGAGGCGACTGCATAGACGGTGCCATAGGTATCGTTCGGGCTGTCCCAGATGACGTGACCGTCGGCCCCAGAGACCGCCAGGACCCGTCCCTGGCAGGGGGGCTTGCCATCGCAGGCTCCCACGGCCACGTCCCCGATCAGGTCGCCATCCAGATCGGGCACCGCGCATAGGCAGTCGCGCCAGCAGACGCCGGGGAGGTCGGCGAACCAGAGCGTCGCTCCGGTCCTGCCGTCCAAGCACCACAGGCCGCCTGCATCGTACCTCGCCGCGGCGACCACGTCCGCGGTTCCATTCCCGTTCACGTCCCCGGGACAGGCCACCGCGACGATGTCCTGATCAGGCAGGGCGGTCCACAGAACACAGGGGGTTGTACAAATTGAGGTGAGGAGCAGAATGGAATACATCGCTGCCTCCCTTCATAGACTGCCGATGTGCTGAAGCTGATCCTGAGATAGTAAACTCCGGTTTCACCGTCAACAGTCCGGATAAAGGGGGATAAACCGGCTTCAGCTCATATCGCTGTGATGATGCGGTCCCTGCCGCTCAGATCGGGGAGGACCCGTACCTCGCTCCACCCCGCACGGCCCAGAAGGTCAACGACCACATGCGCCTGTGAGGGATCGATCTCCAGCGCGAGTATCCCGCCGGGAACAAGGAGCGGAGGGGCGGAGGAGACGAGCCTCCGCACCAGGTCGAGACCGTCGGGTCCGCCGTCCAGCGCTGCCCTGGGATCCCAGTCGCGGACCTCGGGCTCAAGTCCGTCCAGCTCCCCCGTGCACACATAGGGCAGATTGGCGACGATGCCGTCGAATGGGGTCCGCGGAGAAAAGGGTCCGGCCAGGTCGCAGAGGACCGGGAGGAAGTTGCCGGCACTCAGCCGCTCGCGGTTCACCGCAGCCAGTCTCAAAGCTTCCATGCTCACATCGGTGCCTGCCACGAGGGAGTCCGGGAACTCAAGCGCGAGGCTGATGCCGATGACCCCCGACCCGGTTCCCGCGTCGAGAAGCCTCGATGGAACCGCTGGAATAGCTCCCATGAACGCTTCCAGCAGGCTTTCGGTCTCCGGCCTGGGAATCAGGGCGCCGGGGCCGCAGGCGAACATCCTCCCGTAGAACCCGCACTCGCCCTGCAGGTGCTGAAGAGGCTCCCGGCTCTTCCGGCGGGCCACCAATTCCATGAGGCTCCGCAGGATTTCCGGTGGGAGAGTCGATTCGTTCTCGAGGTACATGCGGTGCCGCTCCCAGCCCATCAGGCCGCACAGCAGCAGCTCGGCCTCAAGTCTCGGCTCGGACAGGACGGCGAGCTCGCCGGAAGCCCAGACGGTCGCCTCCCGGACGGTCATCAGCCTTCGCCGGCCGAGATCTCCGACAGAAGTCTTTCCTGCTCGGCCTCGATGAGGGGATCGATCACCTGGTCCAGGTCTCCGGCCATGATTTCCCGGAGGGAGTGGACGGTGAGCTGGATGCGGTGATCGGTCAGGCGGCTCTGGGGGAAGTTGTAGGTGCGTATCTTGGCGCTCCGGTCGCCGGAGCCGACCATGGTCTTCCTGGCCTGGGCGCGCCTGGCGTTCTCCTCGTCCTGCTTCAGGGCGAATAGCCGGGTCCGCAGCACCTTCAGCGCCTGTGCGCGGTTCTTGTGCTGGCTCTTCTCGTCCTGGCACGACACGACGAGACCGGTGGGGATGTGGGTGATCCGCACCGCGGAGTCGGTGGTGTTGACGCTCTGGCCGCCGGGGCCGGTGGAGCGGTACACGTCGATCCTGAGGTCCTCCTGGTTGATCTGCACTTCCACTTCCTCCGGCTCCGGGAGCACCGCCACCGTGCACGCGGAGGTATGGATCCGGCCGGAGGTCTCGGTCTCGGGAACGCGCTGCACCCTGTGGACGCCGGCCTCGAACTTCAGCCGGCTGTAGACTCCGCCCCCCTTGATGGAGAAGATGATCTCCTTGAGCCCGCCACGCTCCGAACCGCTGGAGGTGATCACCTCGGTGGTCCAGCCCTTCTTCTGGGCGTAGGCGCTGTACATGCGGTATACCTCGCCCGCGAAGAGGGCCGCCTCTTCTCCTCCCGTGCCGGAGCGGATTTCAACGATGACATCGCGCGCATCGTTGGGCTCCGGCGGGATCAGCAGCCGCTTGAGCCGTGCCGAGAGATCAACCAGCAGCGCCTCCAGGCCCGGGAGGTCAGCCCTGGCCATCTCGGCAAGCTCCGCATCGTCGTCGCCCAGCAGGGACCGCAGCTCCAGGACGGAGGCTTCCGTCGCCGAGATGGCGTCCAGCACCTCGACGATCCTGGCCAGGCCGAACCTCTCCTCCTTGAGTGACCGGATCATGGCCGGATTCCTCAGCGTCTCCGATGTGCAGAGGCTATCGTCGATCTCCTGCAGCCTGCCGGCAAGCGAGTCGCGGTCTGCGCTCCTCATTCCGTCACCCCTCCTTCCCCGGCTTCTCCGTCGCGGACCATCTCAACCGGCATGCCGGGGTCGATCCCGAGCGATATCCGGAGGGAGGCAACCGCCACCTCGACCTCGTCCCGTCCTGCCTTCCTGGTGGTGAGCTTCTGGAGCATCAGGCCCGGGTAGGTGACCGCCCTCGCGAGGGCGGAAGTCTCCAGGTGGCTGTCCGCGAGTTTCAGTATCTCGTAGCTCAGCCCCATGACCAGCGGGATGAGGGGGAGGTGGTAGAGCACTCTGACGACCGCGCTCGGGCTGAATCCGAAGAAGAGGACCACCAGCGAGTCGAACACGCCGTAGAAGATCACGGTCCCGAGCATGACGAGCAAAAGGAAGCTCGTTCCGCACCTCTGATGAAGCGGGCTCTGCTCCACCGCCCTGTCGATGAGCGGCTCGAGCCCCGCTTCCCATGCGTGGATGGTCTGGTGCTCCGCCCCGTGGTACATGAAGAGCCGCCTCACCTCCTTCATGAGGGAGATCGCGAGGAGATAGATCAGAAAGGCGGCGATGCGGAAGAATCCGGCCAGCAGATGCAGACCGAACTGCGCGGACGGATGCGTGGTGTCGCTGATCATCCATCTGCTTGCCTGCAGCGGAAGCCAGGCGAACAGCACGATCGCCATGAGGAAGGCGAGTGCCGTGGTGCCCAGGCCGCCTCCCTGGCGCTTCTTCCCGCTCCGTCCGGCCGCTTCGGCCTCGGCTTCCTCGGCTACCTCGGCGGACCAGTTGAGGGCCTTCATCCCCAGCCTGAGCGTGTCGATCAGTATGGCCGCCCCCCGGAACACGGGCTTCCCCCAAAGCGGACCCCGGTCGCGGAGCTGCTTCATCTCCAGGGTCTTCCCCAGTATGCGGCCGTCACGGGTCCTGACTGCCACAGCCGTGGCGACAGGCGATTTCATCATCACGCCCTCGATGACGGCCTGTCCCCCCGTCTTCTGGTCCGCCGGCCTGGCGGAGCAGGAACTGTCATTGCTCATGTCATCCCCTCAGGCGCCGACCGGAACGGTCGCCATCAATAGGAGAGGGGGGGCCTCGCAGCCCCCCCTCAGAAAACACCGACAGCGCGCTACTTGCCGCCCTCTTTGGCCTTTCCGTACCTCTTCAGGTACGCGTCGACCCTTCCGGCGGAATCGACCAGCTTCTGCTTTCCGGTATAGAAGGGATGGCAGTTCGAGCAGATGTCGAACTTCCGGTCCCCGCCGGTGGATCTCGTCGTGATCACGTTGCCGCAGGCGCAGCCGAATGTGACCTCTTTGTACTCCGGGTGCATGTCCTTCTTCAAATTCAATCCTCCGTGCAGTGTAACCCCGCGATCGGGGTACATATCATTCCGACATGGTACCCATGGCGTCAAGGAAGCGCTTGTTGGATTTGTGCTTCTCGAGCTGCTTCTTCAGCACCTCCATGGCCTCGATCGGGTTCATGTCCACCAGTATCTTCCTCATGATCCACATGCGGCTGAGGGTCTCCTCGTCCAGCAGGAGCTCTTCCCGTCTGGTGCCTGATTTGGTGATGTCGATGGCAGGGAAGATCCTCCGGTCCGCGAGACGCCTGTCCAGAACGATCTCCGAGTTGCCGGTGCCCTTGAACTCCTCGAAGATCACCTCATCCATCCTGCTGCCGGTGTCCACCAGCGCCGTGCCGATGATCGTGAGGCTGCCGCCGTCGATGATGTTCCTGGCGGCGCCGAAGAACCTCTTGGGTCTCTGCAGGGCGTTGGAGTCTACTCCGCCTGAGAGGATCTTGCCCGAGTGCGGAATGACCTGGTTGTTGGCCCTCGCCAGCCTGGTGATGGAGTCCAGCAGGATGACGACGTCGTAGCCAGTCTCCACCATTCTCTTGGCCTTGGCGAGGACCAGGTCGGCAATATGGACATGCCGCTTCGGGGCCTCGTCGAATGTGGAGGCGATGACCTCGCCCTTCACATGGCGCTTCATGTCGGTGACTTCTTCCGGGCGCTCGTCGATCAGCAGGATGATGAGCTTGGCATCGGGGGTATTCTCGGAGATGGCGTTGGCTATCTGCTGGAGGAGAATGGTCTTGCCGGCCCTCGGGGGGGAGACGATCAGGGCGCGCTGCCCCTTCCCGATGGGAGTGAGGAGGTCCATGACCCTGCCGGACATCGCCTCGGGAGAGGTCTCAAGAATGAAGCGCTCCTCGGGGAAGTACGGGACCAGGGTGTCAAACGATGGCCTGTCCCTGACCTCCTCGAGGTTCTTGAGGTTGACGCTCTCGATGTGGAGCAGGGCGAAGTACTTTTCCCCCTCCTTGGGGTCCCGCACCTGGCCGGATATCTCGTCTCCGGTATCAAGACCGAACCTCTTGATCTGGGAAGGGGAGACATAAATATCATTCGGGCTGGGAAGGTAATTGCTCCCGCTGGACCGCAGGAACCCGTATCCCTCCTGCAGAACCTCGAGAACGCCCGTGCAGAACTGGAACCCGTTCCGCTCGGTCTTGTCCTCGAGGAGCTTGCGTATCAGATCTCCCTTGCGGATGCCGGTGACGCGGGAGAGTCCGTTCTCCTTTGCCATGGCCTGCAGCTCAACGAGGGTCTTCTCTTCCAGCTCCGACAGGGATTGCCCAGGTCGGGGTCTTCGACTCATACATCCTCTTTGGTTCGGGTTAACAGAGTATCAATTCCTTACAGATGCCGCTGGCGGTCGCGACCGGTCCGTAGCGTGCCGGTTCCCGACTTGGAAGGATAGGAGAAGAATCCCTGCCTGCGGTCTCTGTCCTGTTGCGTATTATCTCACCGACGCGGCTTCATGCAGATATCGATGAATGTCCGGGTAAGCAATGAAACAATCAGGGATGAACACGGCAACGTCAACCCCCTGGAGGGGCAGACGATGATGGTAATATTCAACATAGTTGCCACACCCGGCAAGTCCTGCCGGAACACGCCCCGGCAGCCCGCCGGCTAGGGAGGCTCTTTGAGACCGTTGCGGCTCATCGGTTACATCGCTCTCGTGGCCGCGTTCTTCGGTCTCGCTTCCGGTCAGTTGCTCCATTCTCCCGGTCAGCCCGGAGAGCTGTACCTGTACCCGGTGGCGCTGGGGGTGCTCTCGCTCTCCGTGGCCCTGGCGGTGTACAGCTGGAAGAGGTCAGGCCCGACGGACAGGCTGCTCGTCACGTGGACCTGCGCGGGTGTCCTGGTTTCAATCCAGCTCTCCGGCGGCTATTCCAGCCTCTTCTACCCGGTTTACCTTCTTTGCCTGCTCTGGGTTTCCCTCCCCTCGATCGGCGGCTCGGCGGTGGAAATGGGTCTCCTGGGGGGTCTCACGGCGGCGCTCGCCCTCCTGAACGCCTCCCTCTGGGGAGACTCCGACGAATCGTTTCTCACCCGCCTGGCGCCCCTCCTCCTGCCCTCGCTGAAGCTGCTCCTGGTCCCCTTCCTGTTCGGCCTGGCGGCGGACTGGATGGCGGAACGCGACATCTCCGACACACAGGACGGCCCGCGAAGGTCGAGGGGAGACCGCTCTCAGGGCGCCAACCCGCCGGCTCCCTCGGACGACTACCGTCGGCATCTCCTCGAAATCCTCCACCGGAACGCCGGGGCTTCCGCGACCTGCCTCTTCCTGAAACACGGGGATGACTTCTTCAGGCTGGAGGCATCCTTCCCGGAGGGCTCGGACGTCATCCCGAAATACCTGCTCCCCGCCAGCCACAGGCTCGCCAGGATGCTCGCGGGAATGGGGGAGCCGGTCTCCATCGGGATGGACTCCCCTGCTGAGCGCAGGGAGCTCCTGACCTACAGGAGGAAGCCGCTCCCGGAGGATGCCCAGGCATGGCTTACAGTCTGTCCTCTTTCTTCAAGAGGGGGACAGATGGCAGGTCTCCTGCTGCAGGATTTTGCGGGCGGCAGACCGAAGCAGGGTACGTCGCAGGACCTCCAGAGCGCGGCGCTCATCCTGCTGAATCCCTTCCGGGTAGCGGGTCCCGCCGTCTCCACGATAGGGGACGATGCCCCCTGGATCGCGAGGATGGTGACCGCGGGCACCCAGGAAACCCTGGACGACTCGGTGCACGGGCTTGCCAGCTTGCTGTCAGAGGCGGTTCCGGACTCCACGATCTCCGTGGCCGCCGTGGACTCCTCAACCGGGAAGGCCGGGGTCTGGGTATCCAGGGGACCTCTGGCGAGCTGGAGGAGAGAGCAGACCTGCACGGGCGGAGGGATCGCGGGCTGGGTCATGAAGAACAGGGCGCCATGCTGCAGGACCCGGATGAACGCAGGCCCGAAGAGCCTTCACGCTTTTGCGGACACGGACGACATCCCGGCGGTCGTCGGGAGCTGCCTCGGAGTCCCGGTCATGACCAACGGCGAGCTCGGGGCGATCATCATCGCCGAGCACGAATCCGACGACGTCTTTGGAAGGAGCCATGAGAGCCTTCTCCTGGCGGCGGCAGGGCTCATGTCCATGGCAATGGAACTGGATGATCTCCGGTCTCGGTGCAACGACTCCTCGGACCTGGACAATCTGTCCAGGCTGCCCAGGATGACACAGCTCGATCTCCATCTGAGACATCTTGCGAGCCAGGTAGAATCCTTCGGGTGGTCAGTGGGAGTCATCGTGGCAGACATCGACGGTTTTTCCAAGATCAACCGGAAACTCGGCTTCCCAAGTGGCGACCAGGTGATCAGGGAGGCGTCACAGAGGTTCCGGGGCTTCTTCCGTGAGGATATCTTCGTAGCCAGGGTGGGGATGGACAGCTTCGCTGCCTGCATACCAAAGGTCGACAGGGCGGATCTCGAGGCGTTCCTCCCCAGGCTGTTCAAAGCGATGAGCTGGGACTTCACGGGCAGCGCCGGCGACAGCAGCTCCACGAAGATCACGGTTTCCATCGGAGCCTGCCACTCCAAGATCAACAAGAAGGTGCTCCTCCTCGCGGCCGAAGCCGAGGCGGCGGCAGCCGATGCATCCGCAGCCGGCCCCGGCTCTCAGGTAATACGCAGGATAAGCATTTCAGGCAGGGAGGACGAGTGATGGGGCTGGTTCTGCGAAGGGGATTCGCCGTCGCGATGCTGGCCGGGATCTTCCTCCTCAGCCACCAGCCCTCCCTTGATATCCTCCCTCCACTCTTCCCGATGCAGGACAAGGTCTTTCACATCGTCGAGTACTTTCTTCTGGGCATCTCCCTGCTTCTG
>Ga0209450_10001177_pt1 | contig 13127 bp, 10 predicted proteins | sample FrelakmetLWP11LW_FD_187149 | JGI IMG/M metagenome (GOLD analysis project Ga0209450, IMG submission 187149) | Freshwater lake sediment microbial communities from the University of Notre Dame, USA, for methane emissions studies - LWP11 LW (SPAdes)... | ecosystem: Environmental > Aquatic >... | reverse complement strand
GGTTTTCCGACCGGTCTCAAGTGGTCGTTCATGCCGCGCAACGCGCCGGTGCAGAAATACGTGGTCTGCAACTCCGACGAGAGCGAGCCCGGCACCTGCCACGACCGCGACATCCTGCGGCTGAATCCGCACGCGCTGATCGAGGGCATGGCCATCGGCGGCTACGCGATGGGCGCCACCGTCGGCTACAACTACGTCCGCGGCGAGTTCATGGCGGAACCCATCCCGCGCTTCGAGGCGGCGCTCGAGGAAGCGTACGCGGCCGGGCTGCTCGGCAGGAACGTGCTCGGTTCGGGCGTCGATTTCGACCTCCACACGTTCGTGGGCGCGGGCGCCTACATCTGTGGCGAGGAAACCGCGCTGCTCGAGTCGCTCGAGGGCAAGCAGGGCCGGCCGCGCTTCAAGCCGCCGTTCCCGGCGAACTTCGGCCTTTACGGCAAGCCCACCACGATCAACAACGCGCAGAGCTTTGCCTCCGTGCCGACGATCCTGCGCAAGGGACCGGAGTGGTTCGCGGCCCTCGGGCCGCAGAACTCGGGCGGCACGGTGATCTTCTCGGTGTCGGGCCACGTCGAGAAGCCCGGCAACTACGAGCTGCCGCTCGGCATCCCGTTCCGCGACCTGCTCGAAATCGCCGGGGGCGTGCGCGGCGGACGCAAGCTCAAGGCCGTCATCCCGGGCGGCTCGTCGGTGCCCGTGGTGCCCGGCGAGATCATGCTCGCGACGAACATGGACTATGACTCGCTCAAGAAGGCGGGTTCGGCGATCGGTTCGGCCGCGGTCATAGTCATGGACGAGACGACGGACATGGTGCGCGTGCTCGAGCGCCTCTCGCGTTTCTACTACATGGAGTCCTGCGGCCAGTGCACGCCGTGCCGCGAGGGCACCGGCTGGCTGAATCGCACGCTCAGGCGGATCGTGGCGGGGCAGGGCCGCAAGGAAGACGTCGACGTGCTGGTCAGCGTCGCCAACAACATCGAGGGCCACACCATCTGCGCGCTAGGCGACGCCGCGGCGTGGCCCGTGCAGAGCTTCATCCGACACTTCCGGCACGAGTTCGAGCATTACGTCGAGCACGGCCACGGCATCGTCGAGGCGCGCGGCCGCGCGGCATGACGGCATGAGCGAAGACCTGGTCAACATCGAAGTCGACGGCGCACCGGTCAAGGCGCGCAAGGGCGCCATGATCATCGAGGCGACGGACGCGCAGGGCGCGTACGTGCCGCGCTTCTGTTACCACGAGAAGCTGTCGATCGCGGCCAACTGCCGCATGTGCCTGGTCGAGGTCGAGAAGGCGCCGAAGCCGCTGCCGGCCTGCGCCACGCCGGTCGCCGAGGGCATGAAGATCTTCACCAAGTCGCCGAGGGCCATCGCGGCCCAGAAGGCGACCATGGAGTTCCTGCTCATCAACCACCCGCTCGACTGCCCGATCTGCGACCAGGGCGGCGAGTGCGAGCTGCAGGACCTGGCGGTCGGCTACGGGCGGGACGTCGCCCGCTACACCGATCGCAAGCGGGTCGTGAAGGACCAGAACATCGGTCCGCTCGTGTCCACCGACATGACGCGCTGCATCCATTGCACGCGCTGCGTGCGCTTCGGCGAGCAGATCGCGGGCATTCCGGAGCTCGGCACGATGGGCCGCGGCGACCGCGTGCGGATCTCGACGTACGTCGAGAAGAGCGTGGATCACGAGCTGTCGGGCAACATCATCGACCTGTGCCCGGTCGGTGCGCTGAACAACAAGCCTTACCGCTACCGGGCGCGTGCCTGGGAAATGACGCAGCACCCGCTGGTCTCCACGCACGACTGCGCGGGCAGCAACCTCTTCGGCCACGTGTTGCGCGGCAGGCTGATGCGCGTGGTGCCGCGCGCCAACGAAGAGATCAACGAGACCTGGATCGCCGACCGCGACCGCTTCAGCTGCGAGGGACTGTACTCGTCCGACCGCGCGCAGAAGCCGCTGATCAAGGAAGACGACGCCTGGCGGGAGGTCGACTGGGAAGCGGCCCTCGAGGCTGCGGCCAGTGGTCTGCAGAGGGTCGTGCGAGCGCACGGTGCGGCCCAGATCGGCGCGCTGGTGTCGCCCGCGGCTTCCACCGAGGAGGCGTACCTCGCTGCCCGCGTCACGCGCGGCCTGGGTTCCGAGAACATCGATTACCGCCTGCGTCGGCAGGACGTCCGCGATCAGTCGGGCGACCCGGTGGCTCCGACGCTCGGCTGCGGCATTGCCGAGCTCGAGCGGGCGTCGGCCGTGCTGCTCGTCGGGTCCGACGTCCGCAGGGAAGTGCCGATCATCGCGCATCGGCTGCGCCAGGGTGCCGTGCGGCGCGGCACCCAGGTCGCGTTCATCAACCCGCGGCCCGTGGACGTGCTGTTCCCGCTGGCGGGCAACCTCGCGAGCAACGGCTACGGCATGGCGCAGCACCTGGCTGCGGTGCTGGCGGCGGCGCTGCGGGCGGCGGATCGTGCCGCGCCGGCGAACGTGGCGGCGGCCCTGGCCGGCGTCGCGCCATCCGCCGAGCACGAGCGGATCGCGGGCATGCTCACGCAGGGCGCGCTGCGCGTCATCCTGCTTGGGGCGCTGGCCGAGCGTCATGCCGCGTTTGCGGAGCTCCGCGCGCTGGCGGGGGCCTTGGCCGAAACCACCGGCGCCCGCCTGGGATTCCTGCCGGACGGGGCAAACGCCGTCGGGGCTGCACTCGCCGGGGCCACGCCGCATCGCGGCGTCGGTGGCCGCGCGGTGACCAAGCCCGGCCTGGCTGCCGCCGAGATGATCGGTGCGCGATTGCGCGGCTACCTGCTGGTCGGCGGCGTCGAGGCGGCCGACCTGGCGCCGTCTGCCGTCACCGAGTCGGCGCTGCAGGGCGCCGAGTGCGTCGTGGCGCTGACGCCGTTCGCATCAGAGGAGATCAAGGCCAACGCGACCGTGATCCTGCCGGTGGCGGCGTTCGCCGAGACGTCCGGCACGTGGGTGAACGTCGAGGGCCGCTGGCAGAGCGTGCCCGGGGCGGCGCGGGCGCCGGGCGAGGCGCGTCCGGCGTGGAAGGTGCTGCGGGTGCTGGGGAACCTGCTCGGACTGGCGGGATTCGAATACCTGGGCTCGGAAGAGGTGCGCGATGAGTTGCGCCGCGAGCTAGGTGAATACGCGACCGGCCGCCCGGCCAGCAGCTTCACGGCGGGCCGGCTCGCATCGCTCGACGCCACGCGTGACGTCGGGCTGTACGCGGTGGACGCCGTCGTACGGCGGTCGCGTCCCCTGCAGGAGACCCGCGAGGCCCGCAAGGGTGAGCCGGGCGGTGCCGCATGATCGAGTTCGTTACAGGCACGTGGACCAGCCTGCCGGCGTGGCTGCAGGCCACGCTCGTCGCGCTGGGCCAGGTCCTCGCCGTCACGATCGTCGTCATCCTGTGCGTGGCCTACCTGACGCTCGCCGAGCGCAAGGTCATCGGCTACATGCAGGTGCGCATCGGCCCGAACCGTGTAGGCCCGAAGGGCCTGCTGCAGCCGTTCGCCGACGTGCTGAAGCTGCTCGTCAAGGAAGTGGTGGTGCCCTCGCGTTCCAACCGCTTCCTGTTCGTCGTGGCGCCGCTGCTCGCGCTCACCCCGGCCTTCGCGGCCTGGGCGGTGATCTCGCTGTGGCCCGGATTCGCCATCGCGGACGTGGATGCCGGCGTGCTCTACGTGCTGGCGCTCGCGGGTTTCGGCGCCTACGGCATCATCCTCGCGGGCTGGGCGGCCAATTCCAAGTACGCGTTCCTCGGCGCGATGCGCTCGGCGGCCCAGATCGTGGCCTACGAGATCGCGATGGGCTTCGCGCTGGTCGGCGTCGTGATGGCGGCCGGGACGCTGAACATGGGCAGGATCGTTGCGGCGCAGTCCGGCGGGCCGCTGTCGTGGTACTGGCTGTGGCTGTTCCCGCTGTTCGTGGTGTATTTCATCTCGGGCGTGGCCGAGACCAACCGCGCGCCGTTCGACGTGGCGGAAGGCGAGTCGGAGATCGTGGCCGGCTTCCACGTCGAGTACTCGGGCATCGCGTTCGCGCTGTTCTTCCTGACCGAGTACGCGAACATGATCCTCGTGGCGGCGCTCACCGCGACGTTCTTCTTCGGCGGCTGGCTGTCGCCGTTCGAGGGCTACCCGCTGCTGGGCGGGACGTTCCTCGCCGAGCCTGGCATCCACTGGCTCGTGATAAAGATCGCCTTCTTCCTGTTCTGCTTCCTGTGGTTCCGCGCCACGTTCCCGCGCTACCGCTACGACCAGATCATGCGCCTCGGCTGGAAGGTGTTCATCCCGGTGACCCTGGTGTGGCTGTGCGTCGAGGCCGTGCTGTGGATCTGCAAGGTCGGCCCGTTCGCGGCTTGAGGTGGGCATGCGCAGCGTCGTCAAGACATTCTTTCTCTACGAACTGCTGGTCGGGCTGTCGGTCACGCTGAAGAACCTCTTCGCGCCGAAGATCACGATCCAGTACCCGGAGGAGAAGACGCCGCAGTCGCCGCGCTTCCGTGGCCTGCACGCGCTGCGGCGCTACGCCAACGGGCAGGAACGGTGCATCGCCTGCAAGCTGTGCGAGGCGGTGTGCCCGGCGCTCGCCATCACCATCGAGTCGGACGTGAGCGCCGACGGCACCCGCCGCACGACGCGCTACGACATCGACCTGTTCAAGTGCATCTACTGCGGCTTCTGCGAGGAGGCCTGCCCGGTGGACGCGATCGTCGAGACGCGCATCCACGAGTACCACATGGAGCACCGCGGGGAGAACATCATGACCAAGGACAAGCTGCTCGCCGTGGGCGAGCGCTACGAGGCCATGATTGCCGCGGACAAGGCTGCGGACGCCCGCTATCGCTGACTGAGCGCCCACCCAATGATCGTCAACCTGCTCTTCTACGTCTTCGCGGCGATGCTGGTGGCCTCGGCGCTCGGCGTGATCACGGCGCGCAACCCCGTGCACTGCGCGCTGTTCCTGGTTACGGCGTTCCTGAACAGTGCCGTGATCTGGCTGCTGCTCGAGGCCGAATTCCTGGCCATCACGCTGGTCGTGGTGTACGTGGGTGCGGTCATGGTGCTCTGGCTGTTCGTCGTCATGATGATGGACGTCGACGTCGAGAAAGTGCGCCAGGGCTTCACGCGCTACGCGCCGCTCGGCGCGCTGGTCGCGCTGGTGGTGGTCGCCCAGATCGCCGTCGTGGTGTGGGTGCGCGGGCTCGGGCTGGAGGAGGGTGCGGGCGCGGCGTCGAAGCCGGATGGCTATTCGAACACGGCGGAGCTGGGCCAGCTGCTCTACACGCAGTACCTTTATCCGTTCGAGGTGGCGGCCGTGATCCTGCTGGTAGCGATCGTCGCCGCGATCACGCTCACCATGCGTCGCCGCCCGGGCCAGAAGGTGCAGGACGTGGCGAAGCAGGTCGCGGTGCGCGCGCAGGACCGCATCCGGGTGGTGAAGATGGACGCGGAGGGCCGGCAATGATCCCGCTGTCCCACGTGCTGCTGCTGTCGGGCATCCTCTTCAGCCTGGCAGTGGCGGGGATCTTCATCAACCGCAAGAACGTCCTGCTGCTGCTGATGTGCATCGAGCTGATGCTGCTCGCGGTGAACTTCAACTTCATCGCGTTCGCCCGGCACCTCGGCGACCTCGGCGGGCAGGTGTTCGTGTTCTTCATCCTGACCGTCGCGGCGGCCGAGTCGGCCATCGGCCTGGCGATCCTGGTCGTGCTGTTCCGCCAGCGCAAGAGCATCAACGTCGAAGACCTCGACGCCATGAGGGGCTGAGCCGTGGAGAAGGTACTGCTGGCCATCGTCCTCGCGCCCCTGGTGGCTGCCATCGTGGCGGGCCTGGGTGGACGCTGGATCGGGCGGGCAGGGGCCCACACGCTCACGATCCTCGGCGTCGCGACGTCGTTCGTACTGTCGGCCATGGTGCTGTTCGACCTGGTCAGGGGAGCACCGGCGTTCGATGGTCCCGTGTACACCTGGCTGGTCAGCGACGGCATCCGCATGGAAGTGGGCTTCCTGGTGGACCGCCTGAGCGCGCTCATGATGGTCGTCGTGACGTTCGTATCGCTTATGGTGCACGTCTACACCATCGGCTACATGCACGACGACCCGGGCTACACGCGGTTCTTCAGCTACATCTCGCTGTTCACGTTCGCGATGCTCATGCTCGTGATGTCGAACAACCTGCTGCAGCTGTTCTTCGGCTGGGAGGCGGTGGGTCTCGTCTCGTACCTGCTGATCGGCTTCTGGTACACCCGGCCGTCGGCGATCGTCGCGAACCTCAAGGCGTTCCTCGTCAACCGGGTCGGCGACTTCGGTTTCCTGCTCGGTATCGCCGGCATTGCCTACCTGACGGGCACGCTGCACTACGCGGACATCTTCGCGCAGGCCGACAGGATCGCGGCGACGACCTGGGAGATCATCCCGGGCGAGGCATGGTCGGCCATCACCGTGATCTGCATCTGCCTGTTCATCGGTGCGATGGGCAAGTCGGCCCAGGTGCCGCTGCACGTCTGGCTGCCCGACTCGATGGAAGGCCCCACGCCGATCTCGGCGCTGATCCACGCCGCCACGATGGTGACCGCGGGCATCTTCATGGTGGCGCGCATGTCGCCGCTGTTCGAGCTCTCGGAAACCGCGCTCAGCTTCATCATCGTCATCGGCGGCACGACGGCGCTGTTCATGGGCTTCCTCGGCATCGTCGCGAACGACATCAAGCGCGTCGTCGCCTACTCCACGCTCTCCCAGCTCGGCTACATGACCGTGGCGCTCGGCGTGTCGGCCTACGCCGGAGCGATCTTCCACCTGATGACGCACGCCTTCTTCAAGGCGCTGCTGTTCCTCGCGGCCGGCTCGGTGATCATCGCGATGCACCACGAGCAGGACATGCGGCGCATGGGCGGCCTGAGGAAGTACATGCCCATCACGTACTGGACCTGCCTGATCGGCGCGCTCGCGCTCATCGGGTTCCCGGGCTTCGCCGGCTTCTTCTCCAAGGACGCCCTCATCGAGGCGGTGGAACTCTCGACGCTCCCGGCCGCGCGTTACGGCTACTGGAGCGTCCTCGCCGGCGTGTTCGTCACGGCGTTCTACACCTTCCGGCTGGTGTTCATGACCTTCCACGGTCGCGAGCGCATGGACGAACACACGCGGGAACACCTGCACGAGAGTCCGTGGGTGGTGACTCTGCCGCTCGTGCTGCTCGCGATTCCCTCGGTGGCGATCGGTTGGCCGGTCATCGGCTCGCTGCTGTTCGGCGACTATTTCGGCAACGCGGTGTACGTTGCGCCGGTGCACGACGTGCTGCACCGGCTCGGCGAGGAGTTCCACGGGCCCTGGGCCTTCGTGCTGCACGGCCTCGCTTCGCCAATCCTCGGGCTCGCCGCCGCTGGCGTCGCGCTCGCGTGGTACCTCTACCTCGCACAGCCCGCGCTCCCGGAGCGCATCCGGCAGCGCGCCGGCGGCCTCTACACGCTGCTCGCGAACAAGTACTACATCGATGCGTTCAACGAACGCTACATCGCCGGCGGCAGCCTCGCGCTGGGCAAGCTGCTGTGGCGCGGCGGCGACGTGGCCGTGATCGACGGCGCGGCGGTCAACGGCTCGGCGCGCCTCGTCGGCTGGATCGCCGGCGCGATCCGCGGCGTGCAGTCCGGATACCTCTACCACTACGCCTTCGCGACGATCATCGGCCTGTCGGCACTGCTCGCGTGGCTCCTCTGGGTGAACTGAGCCATGCAAGCTGACTGGCCCATCCTGAGCGCGCTGGTCTGGCTGCCGATCGCAGCGGGCCTGCTGCTGCTGATCATCGGCGAACGCAACGCTTCGGCGGCACGCTGGCTGGCGCTCGCCGCCAGCGTCGCGACCTTCGTCATGAGCGTGGTCCTCTGGCGCGAGTTCGATAGGACCACCGCGGCGATGCAGTTCATCGAGCGCGAGCCGTGGATCGGCGCCTTCAACACGTGGTACTACCTGGGCGTGGATGGCATCTCCATGCCGCTCATCGTGCTGACGGCCTTCATTACGCCGCTCGTGGTGATCGCCGGGTGGACGGTTATCGAGAAGCGCCCGGCGCAGTACCTGGCCGCGTTCCTGATCCTCGAAGGTCTGATGATCGGCGTGTTCGCGGCCCTGGACGCGATGCTGTTCTACGTGCTTTGGGAAGCGATGCTGATCCCGATGTTCGTGATCATCGGCGTGTGGGGCGGCCCGCGGCGCGTGTACGCGACCGTCAAGTTCTTCCTGTATACGTTCCTCGGCTCGGTGCTGATGCTGGTGGCGCTGATCTACCTGTACCTGCAGGGCGGCAGCTACGCCATCGCGGACCTGCAGGCCATGCCGCTCACGCTGCGCGAGCAGGTGATGGTCTTCACTGCGTTCCTGCTGGCGTTCGCCGTCAAGGTGCCGATGTGGCCGGTGCACACCTGGCTGCCGGACGCGCACGTCGAGGCGCCGACCGGCGGGTCGGTGGTCCTGGCGGCCATCATGCTGAAGATGGGTGGCTACGGATTCCTGCGCTTCAGCCTGCCCATCGCTCCGGACGCGAGCCGGGAACTCGACTGGCTGATCATCACGCTGTCGCTGACGGCCGTGGTCTACATCGGCCTGGTGGCGCTGGTGCAGGAGGACATGAAGAAGCTCATCGCCTATTCGTCCATCGCGCACATGGGCTTCGTTACGCTCGGCGCCTTCGCCGCGTTCCAGATCTTCGCCAACACCGGCAGCCTGCAGGGCGCGGCCATGGGTCTCGACGGCGCCATGGTGCAGATGGTCTCGCACGGCCTGATCTCGGGCGCGCTGTTCTTCTGCATCGGCGTTCTCTACGACCGCATGCACAGCCGGCAGATCGCCGACTACGGTGGCGTCATCAACACCATGCCGGTGTTCGGTGCGTTCATGGTGCTGTTCGGCATGGCCAACGCCGGACTGCCTGGGACGTCCGGGTTCGTCGGCGAGTTCCTGGTGATCCTGTCGGCATTCCGTGCCAACTTCTGGTATGCGTTCCTGGCGTCCGCCACACTGATCCTCGGCGCCGCCTACACGCTGTGGCTGGTGAAGCGGGTGGTATTCGGCCCGGTGGGCAACGACCACGTGGCGCAGCTTCAGGACCTGAACGGCCGCGAGTACCTCGTGCTCGGCGTGCTCGCCATCGCGGTGCTGGCGATGGGCGTGTGGCCCGCGCCGCTGCTGGACGCGATGCGCCCCACGATCGAACAGCTGGTGCAGCAGATGATGGTGACGAAGGTCTAGCCCGATGAACCCCGCAACCGTCACACGCCTCGACCTGGCCCTGGCCGCACCGGAGATCTTCCTGCTCACGGCGGCGTGCGTGATCCTGCTGGTGGACCTGTTCCTCGACGACCGCCAGCGGGTCGTCACGTTCTTCCTGTCGCTGCTGGCGCTGGCAGGTACCGCGTGGGTCACCGCTCGAACGGGCGTGGACGCCCGCACGGTTGCCTGGCATGGCACGTACGTCGCAGATCCCGTCGCCACGCTGCTCAAGGTGGTGGCCTACGGGGCCGTGGCGGTCGTGTTCCTGTATTCCTACGGCTACCTGCAGGTGCGTCGGCTGCTGAAAGGCGAGTTCTTCGTGCTCGGCCTGTTCGCGCTGCTCGGCATCATGGTGCTGATCTCAGCCAACAGCCTGGTGACGCTGTACCTCGGCGTCGAGCTCCTCGCGCTGTCGCTGTACGCGATGGTGGCCTTCAACCGCGAGTCGGCCGTCTCGGCCGAGGCGGCCATAAAGTATTTCGTGCTGGGCTCGATCGCGTCCGGCGCGTTGCTCTACGGCATGTCGATGATCTATGGCGTGACGGGCTCGCTGCAGCTGGGGCAGGTGAGCGCGGCGGTGTCCGCTTTCGGGCCCGACCAGATCGGCCTGCTGTTCGGCCTGGCCTTCATCATCGTCGGCATCGCCTTCAAGTTCGGTGCTGTGCCGTTCCATATGTGGGTGCCGGACGTCTACCACGGCGCGCCGACCGCGGTGACCCTGTTCCTGAGCTCCGCGCCCAAGCTGGCGTCGTTCGCGCTGGCGTTCCGCCTCCTGGCCGAAGGGCTCGGCGGCCTGCACGACGGCTGGCAGGACATGCTGGTCGTGGTCGCGCTGCTGTCCATGGCGCTGGGCAACGTCGTGGCCATTGCGCAGACCAACCTCAAGCGCATGCTGGCCTATTCGACGATTTCGCACGTGGGCTTCATCCTGCTCGGCATCCTCGCCGGCACGAGCGAGGGTTACCAGGCCGCCCTGTACTACACGATCACCTACGTGGTGATGGCGATCGGCGGCTTCGGCATGATCATCCTGCTGTCGCGTGCGGGCTTCGAGGCCGACCGCCTCGAGGACTTCAAGGGCCTCAACGCGCGCAGCCCGTGGTTCGCCGCGGTGATGCTGATGCTGATGTTCAGCATGGCCGGCGTACCGCCGTTCGTCGGGTTCTGGGCCAAGCTGGCGGTGATCCAGGCCGCCATGAACGTTGGCCTGCTCTGGCTCGCGATTGCGGCCGTGCTGTTCTCCGTGATCGGCGCGTACTACTACCTGCGGGTCGTGAAGCTCATGTACTTCGACGAGCCGACCGAGCGCCGCGCCATCGAGGGAAGTGCGTCGTTGCGCTTCGTGCTGAGTGCCAACGGCCTCGCCGTGCTGCTGCTGGGACTGTACCCAGGGCTGTTGCTGGCGCTCTGCGCTTCGGTGCTGCCGTAGGCGGGAGGGTTTGCTAACGGCTGGTCGTGCCCGTATAATGCACGGCTCGATTGCGGGGTGGAGCAGTCTGGCAGCTCGTCGGGCTCATAACCCGAAGGTCGCAGGTTCAAATCCTGCCCCCGCTACCAACGCACTCGAAGCACACGGCCCCTCCGGGGCCGTTTTGCTTCATGAGCCCGGCAACGCCCGCGCACCGTACTCCGCCGATTCTTGACACCGCCGGCCTGTCGGTTTCACATGGCGGCATGAGATCGCAACTGGCCGAAGCCGCCCGACGTGACCTGATCGAGGACGTCAAACACATGACGGCCGAGCAGCGGCTGGCTGCGTTCTTGGCCCACTGCCAACTGATGGCCCAGCTCAACAGCGCCGGCGGAGCCAACCAGCATCGACCTCCACGCGCGGTGCCGCGGAATGCGAGCTAGTACCCCGGGACAATCGGCGCTGCTGATGGTCGATGTTGCCGAGTTGCTTTCGAAGCAGGGCGTTCGCTACGCAGTCATCGGCGCCATGGCGGCGGCGGTGCACGGGGTCGTGCGCGCGAGCCTCGATGCCGACGCCGTCGTAGCACTGCAGGTCCGTGAGGCGCAGGCGCTGCGACAGTCCCTCGTTGATGAGGGGTACGAAGCGGCGCTGAGGACCGGCGATGTCGACGACCCGATTCCCGCGTTGCTCGAGGTCAAGGATGCCCACGGTAATCGCGTCGACCTCCTGATCGGTTTGCGAGGCATGGACCCCGAACTGATGAACCGCACGCGACAGGTCAGGCTCGCGGAAGCGGTCCTCGAAATCGTCGGTCGGGAGGATTTCATCGCCATGAAGGCGTTCGCCGGCGGTCCGGTCGACCTGGCCGATGCACGTGCAGTCATCGAGCAGGATCGCAGGTCACTTGATGTGGAGTTGTTGCGTCGTTTGGCGCAGCGATTCGGTCGCGAGACGGTGGCCGTCGTTGAGTCCCTCATTAGTGCCGTGGATTGAGGCGTCCCTGGGGACGATGCCCGATCATCGGAATTGCTTAGATCGGTAGCACGCCCCCGCTACCATCGAATCGAAGCAAACGGCCCCTCTGGGGCCGTTCTGCTTTGCGACCCCTGAGCGCTCCGTCGGGTCTCCCGCGCGCTCGGCACGACTGGTTCTTGCCACCATCGGTCCGCCGGTTTCACATGATTCTATGGAATCTCGACCGGCCGAGGCTGAGCGCCGCAGCCCTCACGAAGACGCCATGCGTATGACCGCAGAGCAGCGGCTGGCCGAGTTTCTGTCGCATTGCCGGCTTATGGCGCAGCTTGCGAATTCCGAGGTTGCCGGCCAGCACCCGCCTCGAAACGCAGTATCGCCGAATGCGCGCTAGCGCACCCGGCCAGTCGGCGCTACTGGTGGCCGACGTCGCCCAGTCGCTTGCCGGCCCAGGCCGCGTTGCTGGTCAAGTCGATGCCCGGGGATGCTCCCGTCGTCCGCCGCCCGGATGCACTGCGGGCGAGTGCGCGGCGCCGGGGGCTCAGCGGTTCCATGGCGGCATGGGCCGGGCCAACCCGGCCAATGCACGAACTGTCAAAAAGATATGTCAATCGAATCAACGGATGCCTAGACTGCCGACCCCATGTCCGGCCGTCGGTACGTGTGCCGGCAGCCCTTCACGGACGCCCCGTCTCAGACTCTCCGGGCATGGGTTGACGCGTCCTGCAACCTTGTGGTCGTCCGGTGAGTCAAAAATCGGATCTGGCTGAGGAATACTGATTGTCGACACAATTCACAAATGCCTGCCGTGCCGGTGCAGCTGTTGTCCTCGCCTATTCTCTGCTGAGTCTCGGCGCCTGCAGCAAAGGAACAGACGACACGCCCGAGGAGGCGGAGGCGGTTGCCCTGCTGGTTTCTCCCGAAGACCTGGTTACGGTGAGCAACAGTGCGCTCGCGTCCGGGCCTTCTATCACCGGGTCCGTCGAAGCGGAGCGTCGCGCCGACCTGCGTGCCGAAGTGTCTGCGGTAGTCCTGTCAGTCCTCAAGGAGAACGGCGATCCGGTCCGCCGCGGGGATCTGCTCGTGCGTCTCGACCCGAACGCCATCCGCGACAGCCTGACGGCCGCAGAGGCTTCAGTGCGTGCTGCCTCGCAGGCTTTCGAACAGGCGGAGCGTCAATACCAGCGCATGGTCAAGTTGCGCGAGACAGGCATGGTCGCGATGCAGCAGCTCGAGGACGCCGAGACTCAGCGCAACAATGCGCAAAGCGAGCGAGCGGCGGCGCGCACACGCGAGGTCACCGCGCGCCAGCAACTGGAGCGTACCGAAGTACGTGCACCGTTCGACGGAATTGTCAGCGACCGGAAGGTTTCCGCCGGTGATACGGCGTCGGTCGGCAAGGAACTCATGCAGATCATCGATCCGACCAGCCTGCGCTTCGAAGGCCGAGTATCGGCCGACAGCATCGGGGAGGTGG
>Ga0209450_10001176_pt1 | contig 13132 bp, 10 predicted proteins | sample FrelakmetLWP11LW_FD_187149 | JGI IMG/M metagenome (GOLD analysis project Ga0209450, IMG submission 187149) | Freshwater lake sediment microbial communities from the University of Notre Dame, USA, for methane emissions studies - LWP11 LW (SPAdes)... | ecosystem: Environmental > Aquatic >... | reverse complement strand
ATTTGAACTCATTAAAAGGGACCACTGCGGAATCCGCAACATTGAACGTTTCGCAAAACGTCTGATGTTCTGCTTACTGCCATTCACGATTATTACCCAGATTTTTGCCCAAAGAGTTTAGAGGGCCCTTTTTTTGTCTCGAAAAGAAGGGTGCGTTGAGATGCCTACCCTTAGAAATAGTAATATTGGCCGACCAATATTTTCTTTACCATCAAAGATACCTGTGCGGTAAAATTCTTATTATCGTATATTTTGACTATGGCCAACCCCCCCCCTCACTTGAAAACCGCGCCATACTTCGATACGATGGCGACTGAATTTTAGTATCTAAGTGAACGAATATGAGAAAAATGATATTTTCGGTGCCCGAAAGACTCGCCAGGCGTATCGATGAAGTGCTTGAAGAAGACGGCTTCGTGAATCGCCCGGATTTTTTCAGATTTTTGGCGATGCGCTATCTGGATCGTCGGATGGACAAAGTAAAAGACCCGGCAGGCCAATAACTAGCAGTCCAAGGAACTTACTAGAAATCTACCTTCTCCACTTCAATTTTCTGACCCAAAAACCGGCCGCCTATTTCCGCGAACCGTTCCGCACTGTCCGTGGTCAGGTACTGGCGTGCTCCATTTTTGCCGAGTTTTTTAGGAAGGTCCGGATGGGCATTAAAATAGGGTTCAATAGCGTCGACCGCGGCCTTGGCCGAACTGATCACTTTGCACTGTTTTCCGATCATTCGTTCGATCTCTTTTTGGAGCAGGGGATAGTGGGTACAACCCAGAATCAGCGTATCGATATGAGCGTTTTTAAGAGGCCTTAAATAATTCCGCAGAATCATTCTGGTCGCTGGATGCTCCACAAGGCCTTCTTCGATCATCGGTACAAGTAATGGACAGGCTTCGGAGTACACTTTTACTCCCGCCGCAGCAAGCCGGGCGCGTTTGTCCGTTGGCTTATACAGTGCTCCGTACTTTTTGAGCTCGCGGTCGTAAGCCCCCGACTTAATCACTCCCCGCGTTCCGATCACGCCAATATTCCCAAAGCGTGTAGTTTTCAGTGCTTCCTCCACTGCCGGCACAATGACCCCCAAAATGGTGGGTTTGCCTTTGTACTTTTGCTGAGCCACTCGTAGCGCTTCAGCCGAAGCTGTATTGCAGGCCACAATAATCAGCTGACAACCCTTCTTCACCAAATAATCGATGTTCTTCAGGGTCAGCGCTTCCACCCTTTCCTTACTGTGCGGTCCGTAAGGCGCGTTGGCCTGATCGCCCAAATAAACGTAATCAAAATCAGGGTACTTTTTGAGGTACTCTTTCATTACCGTGAGCCCGCCGAAACCTGAATCAAATATTCCAATCATTACTTGACAAAATAAAACTTAATATGTGATAATACAAAACCTATAATATCATAAACTTCCTCTTCATGGCTAAAGAAACGTCCCGCCTATATCACGAGCAGGCACTTACAGTGTTGGAAGCGGCCGCCCAGGAAGGCGCTCTTCCCGAGGCTCACAAAGCCAGCCTTGCCGAGCTTGCCGGACAAGGCATAAGGACGGATGTGAACGAAACGCTTGCAGCGAGCAGCGGTGCATCTGTCGCTAAAACGCCTGCTATTATCATTGCGCAACCACGTGAAGTCAGAGAACTAGTGAAGTCACTCAGGCTTGAAGAAGGATATGCCGAAGCTCTGGAAACTCAGAAATTTTTTGAATTGCTCAGGCTTGGTGAACAGGCGCCCGATTTCAGTCAGGTGCTCAAGACTTTTACACCCGAAATGCTGGCTCAGGCTAAAAGTTTTTCGCAACCGTCTCTTGTCTTGAATACTAAAGGGCAATCACTCCTTCAATTGGTTTCTGCCATAAATGATCACAAAACTGTATTTGGCCAAAATAATGGAGTTTTGGAGGTTGGTTCTTATGCTCCGTTCGATTATGTTGAGAAGCCGCGTGAGCGCTGGAGTGCTTATATTGTTGATGGTTTGGGTGAAATGGATCTGATTCAGGAATTTGATAACGTTGACCACAAACTTGGGGGACGCCATCGTTCTTTCAACGACTATTTAAAGACAAAAGGATTGCTTGGTATGGAACACTTTACTTATACTCACCTCATGATGCAAAGGCTCAGGAACGGCAAGCCGATTGATCAAAGAACTAAAACATTACTCAACGTAAAACCTGAGTACGATCTGAATATTACGCATCGAGAAGTTGCCGAGGGAGGTTGGAACTCCTACAATCTTGCATTCTCAATGTATTTTAGTTTCGAGGGAATGCCAGATTGTCCATTGCGTGAGCGGCTGGATTTCGTTCGGTTTCGCCGAATGGTAGGGGGTGATGTACCAAACGCTTAAATTCTGAACCCTGCCATTACAAATTCGCCTGCGCGGCCGCGATTCTAGCAATCGGAACGCGGTATGGCGAGCACGAAACATAGTTGAAGCCGACGCCGTTAAAGAAGTTGATCGATGCCGGATCACCTCCGTGTTCTCCACAGACGCCGACTTTCAAGTCCGGGTTTGTTTTTCGGCCACCCTGTATGCCGATTTTCACCAATTCTCCCACGCCCTTCACGTCGATGCTCACAAACGGGTCATGCGGCAAAATGCCCTGCTGAAGATATTCGACAATGAATTTTCCTGCATCATCACGGCTGTAGCCGTAGGTCATTTGCGTCAGGTCGTTGGTACCAAAGCTGAAGAACTCGGCTTTTTTGGCGATGTCTTTGGCACGTAAACAGGCCCGCGGAATTTCGATCATCGTACCAACTTTGTAATCCACGTGGGCTTTTCGTTCGGCCAGTACGGCGCGCGCCACCCGATGAATGTCCTCGCTGATGACGTTAAATTCCTCAATCGTTCCGACCAGCGGAACCATGATTTCGGGATGCACTTCCAGTTTTTCGTCCGCCAGATCGCAGGCGGCATTCATGATGGCCCGTGTCTGCATTTCGGTAATCTCGGGGTAAGTGATCATCAGCCGACAACCCCGGTGACCCAGCATCGGATTCACCTCCGTCAGACTCACAATAATATCCATCAGCTGTTCGTAGGTCAGGCCTGCTTTTTTCGACAGGGCTTCGATATCCGGCTTTCGGTGAGGCAAAAATTCATGGAGTGGGGGATCAAGAAGTCGCACGGTGACAGGATACCCCTGCATCGCCTTAAATATGCCGACAAAATCTTCCTTCTGCATCACCTCCAGCGGGGCGAGTGCCTTGATCCGGTCTTCCTTGGTCTTGCAAAGGATCATCTGTTGCATCAGGGGGATGCGTTTCGGTTCAAAAAACATATGTTCGGTACGGCAGAGCCCGACGCCGCGCGCCCCAAAATCGTAAGCCACTTTGGCATCGTGAGGCGTGTCGGCATTCGCGCGGACGGTCATCTTGGCGTATTCGTCGGCCCAGCTCAGGACTTTTTCAAAGTCACTGTCGATCTCGGCCTTCAATGTAGGCACTTCGCCCAGAATCACTTCGCCCGTATTGCCGTTTAGCGTAATCAGGTCGCCTTCAAAAATTTCGCGTCCCTCGTGCGTCACAAACTTCTTGGCCTTCAGGTTCACCACAATCTGACTGCAGCCCGACACACAGCATTTATTCATGCCGCGCGCCACGACGGCAGCATGCGAGGTCATGCCTCCCGTTGCTGTCAGAATCCCCTTGGCCCGATGCATGCCTTCAATGTCGTCGGGACTGGTTTCTTTGCGGACTAAAATTACTTTTTCACCGCGCGCGGCCCAGTCCACGGCATCTTGCGACTCAAAAACCACCCGCCCGCTGCCCGCGCCCGGGCTGGCGGGAAGCCCTTTGGCGATCACAGGCTTATCGTGGTCGGGAGCCAGATGTGGGTGCAGGAGCTGGTCAATCTGAGCGGGATCGAGCCTTTTTAGGGCCGTTTTTTTGTCGATCAGTCCTTCCTCCACCATATCCACCGCGATCTTCACCGCCGCCTTGGCCGACCGTTTTCCTTTTCGGGTTTGGAGCATGTACAAGGTGCCGTTTTCGATCGTGAACTCAATGTCCTGCATGTCCTTAAAGTGCTTCTCCAGAGTCTCATAAATATGAGTCAGCTGTGCGTATGCTTTCGGCATCACCTTGGCCAGTTTTTCAATCGGTTCGGGCGTGCGAATGCCGGCCACCACGTCCTCGCCCTGCGCGTTCATCAAATACTCGCCGTAAAACCTTCGTTCGCCGGTACTGGGGTTGCGGGTAAAGGCGACACCCGTTCCGCAACTATCGCCCATATTCCCAAAAACCATCGCCTGAATATTCACAGCCGTACCCAGATCGTGCGGAATCTGGTGAATCGTCCGGTAGCTGATGGCCCGCGGGGTGTTCCAGGAATCAAACACTGCGTTAATGGCCATTTTGAGCTGTTTTTGAGGGTCATTTGGAAAAGGCTTCCCGCGTTTGTGCTCCACGTGTGACAGATATTCCTTTACGACCGCCTTCAGATCGTCGGCTTCCAGATCATTGTCATAAACGGCCTGCACCTTTTTCTTCCGCGCTTCCAATATCTCCTCGAATGGCTCCATATCCAGCCCTAGCACGACGTTACTGAACATCTGAATAAACCGGCGGTAGGCATCCCAGCCGAACCGCTCATTTTGGGTGCTTTGGATCAGACCTTCCACCGTTTCGTCGTTCAGACCCAGATTCAAAATGGTATCCATCATGCCGGGCATGCTGACTTTGGCACCCGAGCGAACGGACACGAGAAGGGGATTTTGCCTGCCTCCAAATTGTCTGCCCATCATTTTTTCCAGGGCTTTCAGGTTCTTTTTCAATGACTCCTCCAAACCCTCGGGCCATCGGTTCCGGTTTTCCAGGTACTGGTTACACACCTCGGTGGTCAGGGTAAAGCCGGGAGGAACGGGAATTTTAAGCCGAGTCATCTCGTTCAAATTGGCACCTTTTCCACCCAAAAGCGCCGAGTCCGCTTGTGACCCTTCTCCAAAAAAATAAATGGTTTTGTTCATAGGGAATGCAACTTAGGTTCCTTGATTGAATATATCACACCTCGGGGTGGAGGCATTGCTCGCTTTTGGCCTAATTAACTTGTTTGGCAGGCCATTTTGTGGTATAATTCAATGAAATAATATTTTCAAAAACTATGGGAACTCCTCAAGAAATACAAAAACCAGTCGCACCGGAAATATCTGACGCCAAAGATGCCATGGAGTCGGCTGACGCCGAGTCACAAGGACATGCCGAGCTGGCTCAGCGTTTTGAGGCACTTGTAAATAGAATGTCCGACATTTACAAGGCGAGGCTAGAGCAAAATATTATGTCGCGTGACGCGCTTCAGGCACTTTCAGTCAGCCCGGGTACTCCGGACTGGAAGAAGAAAGCCGCCCAAAAAGCCCTTGGCAGTACCGAGGCTGGAAAATAACGACTTAAAGAATGAACGACGCCCAGCTTTTAGACAAAGAGGAAGCCATAACCACCCATTATCGGGATTTTTTGTCGGAGGTACAAGAGGCCTTCAACCGCCATTGCGAAGCAATCAAGTTAGAGGCCACTAAAAAACTGGAAGCTATTCCGGAGTCGGATCAAGCTGCCCGCCAGCAAATCATTGACGACCAAAAAAACCAGCTCGATAGGACGCTGGCTGAACTCAGACAACTCCTAAATGCCAAGGCGGTAGAATTAAGGACTCAACTTGAAGAAATCGCCAACTTAAGAGACCAGGAGGATTTTAATGTGGATGAGGAGCTGGCCGTGTTCGGATCATCGGAACAGAAAAAGGCCGCCTAAATCTAAAAGCGGTATAGCTTGGCGGTAAAGTCCAGTATCTTACCATTTTTTATGTTTACCCCGTCCGCTTTCAGCCGGCGGATTTTTTCCGCTTGCCCCAAAGCGTAGCCCCCCAGACTTCCATCCGACCGCACCACTTTGTAACAGGGAAACCGATCAGGGAATGGGTTGCTTTTTAGAAGTTGACCCACAAAACGGTACCCGCGCGTGTTCATGGCGTGAGCGATTTCGGCGTACGTCGTTACTTTTCCCGTGGGAATTTTTAGAAGAAGCTTCTCCAAATCGCGCTGTTTGCTCGTCATTGGCGCTTAAGGTTACTTAGGGGTAGCTCCATTATACAAATTACTGCTATACTGCCTCAAGAAAATAACAAACCAAAGAAGTGGTTTTCCTGGAAATTCTCGGAATCATCATTCTCCTCGGCCTAATCGCGACTATCGCGCTTTGGCGCATACGCAGTAAATTCGATATGCAACGGTCACTGAATATGGTTTTTTTGCGCGTGACCGTCCCGATCAAGGATTCCAAAGAAGAACGCGAACGGGAATCCGAGCAGTATTCATCAGGCAAGAGCCAAAAAGAGGTCAACGATGTAATGACCCACTTTTTTGAGGCCATTCACTCGATCCATTCGGGATACACGAAGAACTTTTTTACCAACGAGGACTTTTTTTCCTGCGAATACGTGGTGCTCGAAGGTCAGATGCAGTTTTTTCTGGTCATGCCTTCACATTTAAGATCTCTCTTTGACAAACAGATCACCGCTTTTTATTCCGACGTTTTTTTGGAGCAGGTAGAGGATTACACTATTTTTAGGCAGGGCTACAAGGCTTTCGGGCGTTCATTGCGTTTGAGTAAGCCATCGATGTTCCCCATCCGCACTTACCAGTTTTTGGGTTCCGACCCCTTTAATAACATTGCCAACGCGCTATCAAAAATCGAAACCGATGAGGGGGCAGCCATTCAGGTCATGCTGAGGCCCATCGGGGACGGCTGGCAGGCAAAAGGAAGGCGTCACGCGCAGGACCTTTTTATGGGAAAAGGAGCGCGCAGCAAAACCCTGATCGAAAAGCTCAACGTTTTCAGCTGGATTGGAACCCTTATCCGCGTTCTTGTACACGGTGCCAAAGATGAAAAGTTCATGGAGAACATGGATAATAAGGGAAACACCCGCACCACTCCGCTTATGGATGAGCAGGTAAAGCTGATGGAAACCAAGAACGTGAAGGTCGGTTACGAAAGTGTGATCCGAATCGTCGCCTCGGCCAAATCCATGCATCGTGCCGAGCAGATTGTGGGGGAAATCACTGGCTCCTTTGCTCAGTTCAATGCGCCGAACAACAATAGCTTCAAAAAATCACGGTACTACAGTCTGAATGGTCTTTTGAAGGGGTTTATTTTAAGGTCCATGAATTACGACTGGGTCCAGCAGATTTTGCACCCGGGCAAAATTATTCTGTGTTCCGAGGAGATTGCCTCTGTCTTTCATTTTCCGAACATCAAATACAACAAGGCTCCCGTTATCAAATGGCAGGAATTCAAAATTGCCCCCGCGCCGAACAACCTGCCTTTAGAAGGCCTATTTTTGGGCAACAACGTTTATCGCGGACAGATTCGGCCGATCAAGATTAAACAGGACGACCGCCGCCGCCATTTTTATCTCATCGGAAAGTCCGGAACCGGTAAGTCCACCCTGCTTAAAACCACGCTCAAGCAGGATGCGGTGAACGGTCACGGCATGTGTCTGATCGATCCGCACGGCGATCTGGTCGAGGGAATTCTACCGCAGATTCCGCGCAGTCGCGCTGATGACATCATCGTTTTTGATCCCGGTGATCTGGGGCGGCCCATGGGTCTGAATATTCTGGAAGCCAAGACGCAGGATGAAAAGGAGTTTATGTCACAAGAAGCTCTATCCATTTTTATCAAGATGTTCGGCGAAGAGATTATGGGACCCCGTCTTCAGCACTACTTCCGTAACGGTTGTTTGACCCTGATGGACGACGATGATGAGGGAGCCGTTTTGATTGACCTTCCCCGTCTGTTTACGGATGAAAGCTGGCAGAAGTACAAAGTGAACAAGGTCAAAAATCCCATTGTCCGCGCCTTCTGGGAAAAAGAAATGGCCAGTACGGGCGCCCGTGAAAAGCAGGAAATGATTCCGTACTTCAGTGCCAAGTTTGGCCCCTTTGTCACCAACGCCCAGATCCGCAACATCATCGGTCAGACCAAATCCGGCTTCGACTTCCGCAAAGTCATGGACGAGGGCAGGATTCTTTTGTGTAACCTGTCCAAGGGTAAGCTTGGCGATTTGAACGCCCAGCTACTAGGTATGATCATGGTTTCTAAACTCCAGATGTGTGCCATGAGCCGTGTGGACACGCCCGAAGAAGAGCGTCGTGATTTTTACATGTATGTGGATGAGTTCCAGAACTTCGTGACGGAATCGTTTGCGTCGATTTTATCCGAAGCCCGAAAATACCGCCTTTGTCTGATCATCGCGCATCAGTACATTTCGCAGATCACCAAGATGAGTGGCGGAGGCAAGGGCAAGTCCGAAGATACTACCATCCGTGACGCCGTGTTTGGTAACGTGGGTTCGATGATGTGCTTTAAGATCGGCGCGCAGGATGCTGAGTACATGGCCAAAGAGTTCGCTCCCGTTTTCTCGGAACAGGACCTGATCAACATCGCGAACTATCAGGCTTACATCAAACTGAACATCGATAACGCCACCTCTCGCGCCTTCTCCATGACCACAGTCTACGATCCCGACAAAGGCGACAAGCAGGCGGCCGAGGCGTTTAAACAATTATCACGCCTCAAGTTCGCGCGCGAAAAGGACTTTGTGGAACGGGAGATCTTCCGCCGCATCGGAGCGGGAATCAAGAAGGCAACGGGCGCGGCCGTGGAAGGTGCTTTAACGGGAGCTGCGAAGCCGGCAACCCCTGCACCGGCACCTGCGAATTTACAGCAGCCCCCCAAAGCCTCAGTTTAGTTGGTCTATTGCTTTTTCGGAGGCGGGGCTGAAGGTGTTGCTGAAGCTCCACCACCCGTGACGGCGGGTCTTCCTCCTGGTAAGGCGGCCTTTGCTGATTCCTCCTGTGCGATTCGCTCCTTTATTTGTTCAGGTGATTCTGTGGAAGCCTTTTTAATAGCATCGTAGATTTTACCTGTCTGACTCTCGTCTGCACCGGCTTGCTTAATGGCTTTTTCAGCCGCAGGTCTATCTAATTGCAGGAATCGGTTCAAGCTAAGACCAAAGGCGCTGGCAAACTGGTTGGCCTGAGCAGAAGTGAGTGTAAAGTTGCTCTTGATTGCGCTATCGACTTGCCGCTTCGCCTTTTCACTGCTGGCATTGCTGTTAAGCGTCCGGACATCCTCAGGTTGATTCTCCACATTCTTATACCTGCTATTGAGCTTGTCTTTAAGATCAACACCTGCCACAACACTTTGAATCGAAGTTGCCTCACCACCCTTGCCAAGCGGCAAAATGGGGGCCATGTAAGGTGTTTTGGCGACAACACTGGCAAGACCTGTGCCGTAGGCCTTAATCTTATCGGTTATATTCTTTACAATTTCCATTTCTCCAAGGACAGCAAACACGCCCATCCATAAAACAACCACACTCATGATCAGCCAGATAAAGGTCTGAAGTGATCCGATACCCATAAACAGCGATTGGGGATCCAAAATATGAGCCGAAACGCCGGACTGGGTGTTTACGTTGTCGACCAGCGTGGTATTGGCAGCACCCACATTTTGTCCCGCCGAAATCATAATAAAACTGACCGCAAATACGGCACCGACTTTGACGGGTACGAAAGCCCACTTAAGAAAGGAATCGACGTCAAATTTTCCACTGAGGGCACTGGCAGTCTTAATATCTTCTTTTGTAAAATAGAATATTAGACATAATAGCGGTGAGAAACCAACAAACATCCAGAGCGCGGCCATTCGGATTATTAGAGCGATGAATAGGGCCAGCAAAGAGACGGAATAGGCAATTTGGATGATGAGCGATAAAAGAACACCCACCGAAAGCTGTACAATATCCGTGCTGGCGTTAGAATTGACAAGATTTTGAATACGGGCACTGCCATAGGTCAGATAAATAACGGCTGTGTTTTGGTCATATTTAAAGAGGTTCAGGTTTTCCATACACATCGAAGTCCTGCGTTGAAATTTTTGATTTTCTGGCGAGGAGTTTCCGTTGAGCGTACCATCCAAATGGTAGGCGGCTTTAGACGAGTCTGAATTAGAGTAAGCTTTTTTAACTTTTTCGCAGTTGGCGCTGTCCCAGTATAGTACATTGGAATCACCGGCATCCGCGGGGGCAAAAATGTGTGTCGGCATGCAGGATCCGGTGGTCGGTTCTTGAGGATTATTGTTGACCACACACGGTTGGGAGACCGCTTCAGCGGTAAAAGCAGTGTCACCTCCGCTGATCCCGGAGGGAATCGCAAAAACCACATGAGTCGCAACATTCGCGGCATCAAGTACAACTTTGGTTCCCAGCCATGAAAAGTTAACAACTACTAGTAGGAGGACAAGATGAATTAATGATTTCTTAAGTTTGCTTTCCGAATTAACATCAAATATCTCTCTAATGGCTAACCAGAGAAGTAAAAAGACACAAAGAATGTTTACCAGATTACGGCTGACTACCCATATCTTTTGGAGCATTTTACCCATTTGCCCCTGATACACGTAGTCGGTTCCCAAAAAGTTACCGATCTGAAAGGCAAAAAAGTTGATCAGCGGCGCGAAGAGTCTATGGGACTTGGTGGCTAGAGCAGCGACCTGACCCACAATGGCTCCGGCCGATTTGGCATCTTTGGGAGTCTCGGCAACAATCGGTAATTCCGCAACTCTTTCCTCAAACGATTTTGGGCCAGTTGAACTACCGCTACCACTGCCGCCACCACTTCCAGGATCATGGACGGATGGGTCTTTACATTCAGCGGGCACTTCTCTGATATTACCATTTTCATCTGTTTGACTGCAGGGATCTAGATCAGCATAAGCTTGTTTTACAGCCAAAGGAGAACCGGATGGAAGCAAAAAGGGGACACCCAGGCTTAGAATCATGGCAACCATGAGTCCTGTCAGAATACCTTTGATGAAACGCGAATGGGATTTCATGAGGGGAGATTAAAGTAGATTAGTTAGTCCTATACCGATTCCAATACCGGTGCTGCCGCCCGCGATCAAATAGGGAAGGGCCTTTTTAAACGCGGATTTTTCGGGTCTTTGGGGAGCTTGTTCTTCCTGTATGCGTCTGGGGCCGCCAGCCGTCGGAGGCCGCCTGAGCAGTGAACTTTGAGCCTGACTCTGATTCTGAGTCTGAACCTGGTCAATTCTTTGTTTTGGAGTCGGTTTTTCGGTCATAATTCATTATTTCTTAGTTTTAGACGGGCTGGAGGAGATATGACTGCTTCCCGTACAAAGCTCTCTCATGTGATTCACATCGGGCTTGGTGGCAGACGAAAAGAATTTTTCGTAAAACAGGTAACGCATTCGGGCGCTTTTCCCTCCCGTGGTCAGGGTGGCCACAATACTTTCGTCTTTGATCACCTTTCGTAAATCCTCTACGGTAATGGTTGGGTGTGAGCCGCTGGCGGTCCGCTTGTTGCTTTCGGAAAGCATTTCTTTAATCTGAGCGGGATCCATGGCAGGATCCGTCAGCGCGCGCCACTCGGCATTGTTGTTTAAAAACCGGCTCATTTCGTCCTGACCCACTCTGGCGGCAAGGTTATCCAGTTTAAAAGCCACCATCGTTCCCGCACGTTCATGTTGAGAAAGCCACGGGTAGCGGAGGAAGGCCTTGTCCCGTTCAGCCAAATGGGCGCCCACTGTCACACCTGCGCCAATGAGTACTCCTTGGTTGGTGGCGGCTTTTTCGACCGTATCAAAGACGCGGTCCACAAAATCACCGTGGGTTTCACTGAATGACTGTGCCACGTTAGAAACGACCACGAGCAAACCCAAAACCTTGGCACCCTTCAGGGCTAGGTCACGGGTATTAAATCCACCCCGGTCCAGAGCGGACCGATACGGAGCAGTCCCTGATCCGGGCGCCCTAAAGCGCAGGCCTGTGAGGACGACCTTGGGGTCCTCGGGGACATTGGCCCTGTCGATTTCGGACACATAGTCTTTTCCACGGTGTTCAGGAGCCATCTGAAGTTGGCTCACAATTACTTTTGCCTGATTTCCCAGAATGATCAGCGCCTGCATTTGAGCGGCGCGGTCATGGAAGGTGGGGCTTTCAATATGAGTACTGCGTCTCAGCTTGCCGGCCTCATCCGGAATATTCGGGAATTGTTTACGGTAGACTTCCGGATACTGCTCAGTGGCCTGCTTAATCGCACGGAATAGTACCTCACGGGTGCCGTCACTGGCCATCATTTCACCTCTTTCTTTGCGTCCCGAGGTCATAAAACGGACAAGCATGCGGTCAGTTTCTTTTTGAGGGACCAGCACTCCGCCCAAAAGGTAATCCAGTTGCTTATGGACCTGAAATTTTAAGGAAGGCGGGTCAACCGCTTCTTCATATTGTAGAACATCTCCGTGGACTCCAAGATTGAAAGCCTTCAAAAAGCCCAGTGTTTCCCGAACGCCCACTTCCGAAAGCTCTTTGAGCATTTTTCTGAATTCTTTTTTGGCTCCGCTAAAATCCTTCACGGGTTTGTATTTATTCATTTCAGTCACAAACTGCTGTTCCGCGGCACTGCTGACGGCCGCAAGAACGATGGCGTTGCCAGCCATGTCTATGGCATCGCTCCATCCATTCGGGTTTAAAAGCTGCATGACTTCGAGTCTCTTGATCGTTTCATCGTTACTTTCCTCGAGCATGCGTCCCATTACATCGGCATTAGGTTTGGCGATGGCTTCTAATTTAGTCAGATCGGCTGCCGAAATAATGCTCGCATTGCCGTCCATTTTTGAATACATTTCGTAGCGGGCGGCAATCTCGGTTTTAAACGTCTCCAGATCGCTGGTCTTGGTTTCCTTATTTTTGAGCATCCAGGCTAATTTGGCATCCACCCAGTGTCCCATCTTACTTTGGAAGTTCTCCGATTGATTCCGATAGCGTGCTTTCTCAAAGGCATGTGGATCCAAAATAGGCCCAATAAGCGGGATACGACTGCCTTCCACGTGGACGATTGGATCGATCAGTGGTACACCTGGACCTTGCGTACTGCCGACGTTAAGATCCTGGTTAAAATAGCGTCCGTTCAGGGCTTTAAGATATCTTGAAAAATAGCTCTTCACCTCACCGCCGTTTTCAACTGCGGGCATGGCCTCGTTAAAGGTAGTCAGACGCTTTCCGCCTTCGATGGCTGATTTTAGAACTGAGAGCTCTGATTTTGTCATTT
>Ga0209450_10001175_pt1 | contig 13139 bp, 10 predicted proteins | sample FrelakmetLWP11LW_FD_187149 | JGI IMG/M metagenome (GOLD analysis project Ga0209450, IMG submission 187149) | Freshwater lake sediment microbial communities from the University of Notre Dame, USA, for methane emissions studies - LWP11 LW (SPAdes)... | ecosystem: Environmental > Aquatic >... | reverse complement strand
CGCCAAGATCGAAATCAGGAACAGCGGTTACGTTCAAGGAAATGTCATCTGCCAGCAAATCGTTATTGCCGAAGGTGCTTTTTTGGATGGCAAAGTAAAAACGAAAAAGGGCAAGCCCCTGACACCTGAATTTTTTGTCGAAAAAAGAAAAGACCTGCTGCAGGATCAGTAAAGAGTTCAACGAAGGGCTTTACCACTGACAGTGCAACCCGGCGCTAAAACCGCCCCGGGCCGGCAGGATATACAGCCCGGACAAAGGCTGCCGCCGGCCAAAAAAAAGCCGGTTTATTTTTTTGAAAGGATTTAAGTAGTAAAGCAAATAATTCACTAGGCGCCGGTCGCCGGCAACGATTTTTTTTTCTCCTTTGTCCGACAGTGGCGCCAATACATATATCGCGGCCAGTGAACCGCAAAAATCGGTGATCAAATCTTTCCCGGAAGGCTTCCACAGGCTGCCTTCAATGGCGTATTCCCAAACGACATTCAGTACCTGGGTGAAAAGTAACGCCCCGCCGTTGCTGTAGCCGCGTTCTTTCAAATACAAGCCCAGGCAGGCAAAACTGACCGGGTGGCCGACGTAATTGATCCAGAAGCTGTTATGGTCCATTTTTCCGCCCTGGACAGCGCTGTGGATGGGATCCTTGAAATTTTCCCATACCTTGTCGATTGACGCCTCGCGGAAAATGCGTTGACGGGTGTCATCCAGGGCCAGGACATAAACGCATGTCACCGCCGAAACAAGGGTTATGTCCTGCAGCAAATTGACCTTTTTTTTCTCGGCCAAAACAGGCGCTAGTAACGCCAGGAGCAGTGAAAAAGCAAAGACCTTTCTCAACATGGCAAGCGTATTGTATCACAGGCCATGGTGTTTTTCCTGCTATTGACTTTTGGGCGGCAGCGGATTAAACTGGATAGGGGAATTGGGCAATTCAGCAAATTTACTCACGATAGAAGGATAACCATGACCGAAAACAAAGCCGGAATTACAACGCCTGGGAAAAAAGATGAAGCCAGCTTCGCCGATTTGCTCAATGCCTCCATACAGCCGGCGGGCCGGATCACCGTCGGCGAAGTCGTTGAGGGCAAAGTGATTTCGATTGGCAAAGAAAACGTTTTTCTAGACTTGGGTACGCGCGCTGAGGGCATGATCGATAAAGAAGAATATACCCACAAGGGTCAATTGAGCATTCAGGAAGGCGACATGATTCAGGTGCTGGTCAGCGCTTTCCGGGACGGCATATTCCATTGCACCAGCCGTGGCCACGCGGCCAGCCGCGGCGATTCGCTTCAAGCAAAGGACGCGCCAACCCAACGGATGCTGCAGGAAGCTTTTGCCAAGCGCCTGCCGGTGGAAGGCAAAGTCAAAGCCGTGAACAAAGGCGGTTTTGAAGTTCAGGTTATGGGCCAGAGAGCATTTTGCCCCATCTCACAGATCGAAAGGAATTACTGCCAGAACCCGGAAACCCATCTGGAAAAAACCTATGTTTTTCTGGTCATGCAATACGAGGAAGACGGCCGCAACATCGTGGTCGGGCGTAAGGAGTTGCTGCTGGACGACCAGCAGCAAAAAGCACGACAACGCTGGCAGGAACTCGCGGTCGGCCAGGTGCTCGAAGGCACGATCACCTCGGTGCACGAGTACGGCGCTTTTGTCGATATCGGCGGCCTCGAGGGTCTGCTGCATGTTTCCGAAATTTCCTTCCAGAAAACGCAAAACGCCCAGGAAAGTTTGCATTCCGGTCAGAAGCTGAATGTGGCCATCATCAAGCTGGATCATGAGGCAAAAAAGATCTCCCTGAGCCTCAAAGCCCTGCAGAGCGATCCCTGGGTTGAAGCAGCAGAAAAAATCGCCATCCACAGCGAGCTGGATGGTGTCGTCGTGCGCCTGAAGACCTTTGGGGCTTTCATCGAGCTTTTACCCGGCGTGGTCGGGTTGCTGCATATTTCCCAATTGGGTGCATCCCGTCACGTCAGCCATCCCAAGGAGGTCTTGACGATCGGCCAGACAGTCCATGTCCGCGTGCTGTCGATCGACCCCGGTCAAAAAACAATTTCACTGACCATGGAAGAAGCCAAAGTGGACTACAAGGATGAGCTTGTCCGGCTAAAGGAAAAACAGGAAGCAGAACTGAAAACCGGGACCACCATGGCCGCCTTGCTGGATTCGGCGATAAAAAAAAACTAAACGAACCCCCTTTCTACCCCGCTCGCCGCTGCCGGGACATTTGAAATAACAACAAAAATTCTGCTATAATGGAAAAACAATGTTTAAATATATCCTGCGAAAACTATTCGGTACCCAGACGGAACGCGACCTCAAGCGTCTGCAACCCAACGTCAACCGCATCAACGACCTCGAGCCAGGCTGCCGTCAGTTAAGCGATGAACTATTACGGGCAAAAACTGGCGAATTCAAAAAAAGGCTGCAAAACGGCGAATCCCTCGATGACCTCCTAGTGGAAGCCTTTGCCGTGGTCCGCGAGGCGGCCAGACGCACGCTGAACATGCGCCATTTTGATGTTCAGCTTCTGGGCGGCATGGTGCTGCATCAGGGGAAAATCGCTGAAATGAAAACCGGCGAGGGCAAGACCCTGGTCGCCACATTGCCCGCCTATCTGAACGCCCTCGACGGCAAGGGCGTTCATGTGGTCACCGTCAACGATTATCTTGCCAACCGCGACTCGAAATGGATGGGCAGGGTCTATCAGTTTCTCGGGCTTTCCGTGGGCGTCATCCAGCACGAAATGGACGACCAGCAGCGTCAGCAGGCTTACGCTTGCGACATCACCTACGGCACCAATAATGAATTCGGCTTTGATTATTTGCGCGATAACATGAAATTCGACGTGCAGAGCCTGAGCCAGCGTGATTTTAATTATGCCATCGTCGATGAGGTCGACTCCATATTGATCGATGAAGCCCGGACGCCGCTGATCATTTCGGGTCCGACAGAAGCCACGACCTCGTTTTATTACCGGGTCAACGAATTTGTGACCCGCATCACGCGCAGCAAGGAATTGTTCGATCTGGACGAGAAGTCCAAGACCGTGATCTTGACCGAAAGCGGCATCAGCGAAGCAGAGAAGTTTTTCCACATCGACAACCTCTACGATCTCCCGAACATGGATCTGCTTCACCAGATATACCAGTCACTCAAGGCCCACCTGATCTTCAACCGCGATGTAGACTATCTGGTCAAAGATGACCAGGTTCTGATCGTCGACGAGTTCACCGGGCGCATCATGCCGGGGCGCCGCTACTCGGACGGCCTGCACCAGGCCCTGGAAGCCAAGGAAAACGTCAAGGTCGAGCAGGAATACCAGACCCTGGCCACAATCACATTCCAGAATTATTTCCGCATGTATAAAAAGCTCGCCGGCATGACCGGGACGGCCATAACCGAAGCGGCGGAATTCGCTCACATCTATCATTTGGACGTCGTGGAGATCCCCACCAACCAGCCACTGATCCGCACCGAGTTCCGTGACGTAATTTACGGCAGCAAGGAAGAAAAATGGGACGCCGTAGTCAAGGAGATCAAAGCGCTGAATGAAAAAGGCCAGCCGGTGCTGGTCGGGACGATTTCCATCGAAAACTCTGAACTGCTGAGCCGCAAGCTGCAAAGGGAAAAAATCAAGCACGTGGTTCTCAACGCCAAGTACCATGGCATGGAGGCGGAGATCGTGGCCCAGGCCGGCCGGCTCAATTCGGTCACCATTGCCACCAACATGGCCGGACGCGGCACCGACATCCTGCTGGGCGGCAATGTGGAAGCCCTGCTGAGGGAAGAACTGAAGAAAAAGGGCTTCAGCCTGGAAACGGCACCGCCAGTGGTCGCGGAAAAAGCCGCCAAGGAGATCGCCGATCAGGTCAGCCGCGAGCACGAAGCCGTCATTCAGTGCGGCGGCTTGCACATTCTGGGAACCGAGCGCCACGAAGCGCGACGCATCGACAACCAGCTGCGCGGCCGTTCGGGGCGTCAGGGCGATCCCGGCTCCTCCCGCTTCTACATTTCGCTCGAGGACGACCTGATGAAGATCCTCGGTTCGGACCGCATCCGCGGCATGCTGGTCAGGGCCGGGATGAACAACGGCGTACCGCTGGAAAACCGACTGGTGTCACGGGCGATCGAAAACGCCCAGAGACAGATCGAGAGTCAGAATTTTTCCATCCGCAAACACCTGCTCGAGTACGACGATGTCATGAACAAGCAGCGCCAGCATATTTACGCGCTGCGCCGGGATATTCTGTTTGGCAAGGATTTCAAAGAATATATTCGCGAACTCATTGCCGATCTGTTCAATGAGATGTTTTCCTTTTATATCGATGAAAACAAGGATGCCGGAGAGTGGGATTTCGATTCTTTTCAAAAAGAGATCCAGTTGCAGTTCGGCCTGGATGTCAAGCAGATCATCAAGGAGGAATACCACGAAATTCCGCCATTGCTGTTAAAGGAAACCGTTAGCCAAGGCATTACCACTTTTTACGCCGAAAAGGAAAACGCGGTCGGTGTCGCCCAAATGCGCGAACTGGAAAGGATGATCATGCTGCAGGTGACCGACGCCCAATGGAAGGACCATTTGCTCAATATCGACCACTTGAAGGAAGGCATCGGGCTGCGCGGCTATGCCCAGAAAGACCCGCTCATCGAATATAAAAAAGAAAGCTACCAGATGTATGAATCTTTACTGAACCGCATTGATGAAGAGATCCTGCGCTTTCTTTTCTTGTTTCGCCCTGTCAGTGATGAGGAGATAGAAGATTGGCGCAAAAAGAAAAAAGCAAAAACCGTGACCCCATCGTTCAAAATGCCCGGTGGGAAACACAAGAAAAGAAGATGAAAAAAACAGAAAAAATAGTGGCCGCGGAAGGCTTGACCTTTGACGATGTGCTGCTGGTCCCGGATTATTCTGAAGTTCTCCCCAACCAGACCGAAACCGGCACGCTGTTTTCGAAGCACATTTCACTGCGCATTCCCCTGATTTCTGCGGCCATGGACACGGTGTCCGAATCCCGAATGGCCATCGCCATGGCCCAGCTGGGGGGTATGGCCATCATTCATAAAAACCTGAGTATCGAGGACCAGGCCAGTGAAGTCCTGAAAGTCAAGCGTTCGGAATCGGGAATGATCGTCAACCCCATCACCTTGCGCCCCGAAAACACCATCCAGGAAGCGCTGCAACTGGTAAAGGAAAAAGGGATTTCCGGACTGCCCATTGTGGACGGCCAGGGAAAGCTGGTCGGTATCCTGACCAACCGCGACCTGCGCTTTGCGACCAATTTCAGGGAAAAAATATCCACCATTATGAAGGCCAAAAACCTGATCACCGCCCCGGTCGACTTTACTATGGCCGAAGCCAAGAACCTTCTGCATATCAACCGCATCGAAAAACTTCCAGTTGTCGACAAGGATAATTTTCTCAAGGGCTTGATCACGTTCAAGGATATTTTGAAAACGGAAAAGTTTCCCACCGCTTCCAAGGATAGGATGGGCCGATTGCTGGTGGGCGCTGCGGTCAGTACCGGCAAAGATACCCTGGAGAGGGTAAAAGCACTGGTGGAAGCCAAGGCGGACGTGATCATCATCGATACGTCCCATGCCCACTCACAAAAAGTCATGAATATGATCGACCAGATCAGGTGCGTGGCGGACGGCCTGGATTTGGTCGTGGGCAATATCGCAACGGCCGCGGCGGCCAGGGATTTGCTCAAGCTCGGCGTGGACGGTATCAAGATCGGCATCGGTCCAGGGTCGATCTGCACGACCCGCGTGGTGACCGGCGCCGGCGTGCCGCAAATCTCGGCGATCTTGGACGTGGCCGAAGAAGTCGCCGACCGCGTCCCGGTCATTGCCGACGGCGGGATCAAGTTTTCCGGCGACATCGCCAAAGCGTTGGCCGCCGGGGCCGATGCGGTCATGATCGGCTCCATTCTGGCCGGCACCGATGAAAGCCCGGGCGAAATGGTGATCTATCAAGGTCGATCTTACAAAAAATACAGAGGCATGGGCTCGATCGGAGCCATGAAAGCGGGCAGTCGCGATCGTTATTTTCAGGAAGATGAGTTTTCCGAATCCAAGCTGATCCCCGAGGGCATTGAGGGACGTGTTCCCTACCGCGGCACAGTCATGAACCTGATCCCGCTTTTAATGGGGGGCGTCAAGGCCGGCATGGGACTAACCGGCTGCCGAACGATATCCGAATTGAGAAAAAAAGCCCGTTTTATGCGCATCACAAACGCCAGTTTAAAAGAAAGCCATGTGCATGATGTGATCATAACCGAAGAATCCCCGAATTACCGTTTGGATTGAGACTAGAATGAGTGAGCCCACGATCCCCGAAAAACTCACCTTGCGACGCAAAGAAGTGATGCAACTGGCCAAGCTCGATGGCCGCGTCCTGGACTATTGGGAAAAAGAGTTCAACGCATTCACCCCGATCACCAATCAAAGCGGCGATAAATTTTACACCCGTCATGACGTCGAAATCATTTTAAAGATCAAGCAATGGCTCGGACGGGATAAATACGACAAAAATAAAATTAAGGAACTGCTGATGAACGATTTCAGCGAAATTTCCGCTAAACGCCCGGTATCCATTGCCAAGCCGCTCAGCCAGGAAAAAGTAAAGCGCATCCGCCGCGGACTCAATGAAATATTGACTTTGCTTGCTAAAGATGATAAAAACAAATAGAGCCGGGGCGTAGCGCAGTCTGGTTAGCGTACACGCTTGGGGTGCGTGTGGTCGGTGGTTCGAATCCACTCGCCCCGACTTAATCCAATTCATTCAAGGCAGCATGAAAACCATTTTACTAACCAATGACGATGGTTTCTATTCCAAGGGACTAACCACTTTAAAAACGGCCCTTGAAAAAAAATACCGCGTCTGGATCGTGGCCCCGGACAAGGAACAAAGCGCCATCAGCATGGCCCTGACGCTGAACCAGCCCTTGCGCATTAACCAGGTCGAAAAAGACACTTACGCCGTCAGCGGCACGACTGCCGATTGCGTCAATATCGCCTTGCAGAAAATCCTGCCTGGCAAACCCGATTTTATCGTTTCGGGAATGAATCTCGGGGAAAACCTTTCCGAAGATGTTTTTTTTTCAGGAACAGTGGGTGGAGCCTTCTGTGGATATCTATATGGCATACCGTCTTTGGCTGTCTCGCTGATCGCGGAGTTGGGCATTTATCAGCAACAGACTCTTGAATTTACAGCGGGAGCAAACATCACTGCCCGAATCATGGAAAAACTCCTCGATTGCCACCAGGAGAATGTTGTTTACAACTTGAATATCCCCTTCCCGAACAACGGAACCATCGCCCTGACTTCCCTGGGCAACAAACGCTATACTCCCGATATCATTGAACGGATCGATCCTCGCGGCCGTAAATACTATTGGACCGGAACGGGAACCCCAAAATACGACTCAAAGCAAGGCAGCGATATCTGGGCAGTAAAAAATAAATTAATTTCATTGAGCGTCATCAAATACGATTTGAACGCCACATCAGAATTGACGCAATTGGCTTCCGCATTCGAGCAATTTCAATTGTAATTAACCGGAACTGCGCTTCTATTCCGCTAGTATTTTTCTGGCTTCATTAAAAAATGATTCCGGTACCATGATCTTCACTTTACCCAGACCGTTCTGGGTGATCCCGAAGATATGGCCAGCCGATTCAAATTTCAACAAAACCGGGATCTGGAAGCTTTCCAGTTTGGACTTGATGATTTCAGCTTCCATACTGCCTTCTACCACCACCAGTTCCTTGAGTTCGCTGGCCTGCATTTTTTTGCAACCGTAAAAAATACCCGGCGTGCTTACTGGATTTTTTCGCGGAAATACACAAAATAGATCTGCATGCCCAATTCACGACTGTCCGTGCTTCCCGAAATGACCCTGGCCGGAACAAAAACCTTGTCGGTCTCGATCCTCAGGAAAAATTCATCTCCAGCGCCCATCTGCTCGGGAGTAATGACATATTCCTTTGAAAAAAGCGTCTCTTCGGGAATGAATTCTTCAAGCAGGGCATCGTTGATCTTGAACAGGACTTTTTGATCGGGAAAGACATTCTTGCTCACACCGCCCTTGATGATCAGGGTGCATTCTTTTTTCGGATTTTCAATGATACAGACGGCTTTGCCCATGGTCCAGCGCCAGCTGCGGTGAAAGGCATCACCGGCATTGACATCGATCTCGAGTCCGTTCCAGCCCTCATCATAGACGATCTCCGGGGCATTGAACGAGGCCGGCTGGACATTGATCTTTTTGTCGAACAAAACGATCGGCTTTTCCTTGCCGGCCGCCTTGCGGCTGTACAAACCCACGGTCAGGTTAATCTCTTCATAGCCTTCAAAGTCCACGTCAAATTCATTCAGGAATTGGGGAATAAACAAAACGCGGGAATACTCCAGCTTTTCATTCTGTTGCCAAACACTTGTCTTTTTCAGGGGTTCATGGTCATCCTGGATGAGCATTTCCTTGCTGTTGACCCTCCAGAAATGAACGAACACGTCGTAATCGGTGCTGAATTTCTTGAAGTCACCCTCGGTTTTAAAGGCATAGTCCATTTTGAGGTACAGGGAATCCGTAACCGCGGACGGGGTCATCGTAATCTGCAGATCGACGCCGTGACGATCGACTTTTTTGCCGCAAAAAGTGAAAAAAAGCGCTATCGGTAAAATAGCAAAAATAATTACTTTTTTCATGAATCCTCCTGAAATGATGACTACTATTTATCATAATTTGGCAAAAAAAGCAAAGGGCAGTCAACCCGACTGCCCATTTTTCACCCAGTTTGACTGAAAATAAAACTATTTCTTGTTTTTGCCGATATCCTCGAACTCGGCATCGATCACTTCACCTTCACTGGCGGCAGAATCGGCTTGCTGGGCTTTTTCGCTACCGGGCTCGGGCGGTGGTTCTTTCTGGGCCCCGGCGCTCTTGTACATCTCGGTGGACAGCTTGCTGGTCAGTTTGTTCATGGTTTCAATTTCATCCATGATCTGCTGATTCTCGCCTTTTTCCACTACTTCCTTGGCATGCTTCACCGCGGCTTCAACTTCACTGGCCATGGATTCGGGGATCTTGTCCTTGTTTTCCTTGGCCAATTTTTCTAAAGAATAGGATATCTGGTCCAACTTGTTGCGGTTTTCAATGGCATCTTTTTTCTGTTTGTCCTCGGCGTGGAATTTTTCAGCGTCCTTGACCATCTTTTCTATTTCTTTTTCATTCAGCCCGCTGGACGAAGTGATGGTGATGGCCTGCTGCTTGCTGGTCGCCAGATCCTTGGCTGAAACGTTCAGGATGCCGTTGGCATCGATGTCGAAAGTCACCTCCACCTGCGGGACGCCCCGCGGCGCCGGCGGCAGGCCGGTCAAGTGAAACTTGCCCAGTGTGCGGTTGTCGCGGGCCATTTCCCGTTCGCCCTGCAGCACGTGAATCTCCACGGTGGACTGATTGTCTTCCGCCGTGGTGAAGATGTCGGTTTTCTTGGTGGGGATGGTGGTGTTGCGCTCAATCAATTTATGCGAGATGCCGCCCAGGGTTTCAATACCCAGTGACAACGGCGTCACATCGAGCAGCAGGATGTCCTTGGCTTCACCGCCCAGGACACCGCCCTGAACCGCGGCGCCAGCCGCAACGACTTCATCAGGATTGACGCTTTTGTTGCCTTCACGGCCGAAAAATTTCTTGACCAGTTCCTGGATATACGGCATGCGCGTCATGCCGCCGACCAGAATGACTTCCTTGATGTCGGACACCGAGACCCCGGCATCTTTGATGGCCTGTTGGCAAGGGGCAATGGAACGCTCGATGATCTCGCTGACCAGCTGCTCCAACTTGGAACGGCTGAGTTTCAATACCAGGTGCTTGGGGCCCGAAGCATCGGCCGTAACAAAAGGCAGATTGATCTCGGTTTCCTGGGCTGTGGACAGCTCAATCTTGGCTTTTTCCGCCGCTTCCTTCAACCGCTGCAGGGCCATCTTGTCCTTGGTCAAGTCGATGCCCTGGTCCTTCTTGAACTCCTCGGCGATCCAGTCAATCAAGCGCTGATCGATGTTGTCGCCGCCCAGATGGGTGTCGCCATTGGTCGATTTGACTTCGACGATGTTTTCACCGATCTCCAGGATCGAGATATCAAACGTACCGCCGCCAAAATCATATACGGCGATCAGTTCATCCTTCTTCTTGTCCATGCCGTAAGCCAGGGCGGCCGCCGTCGGCTCATTGATGATGCGCTTGACTTCCAGGCCGGCGATCTTGCCCGCATCCTTGGTGGCCTGGCGCTGAGCGTCATTGAAATAGGCCGGGACGGTGATCACGGCTTCAGTGACTTTTTCACCAAGATAGTCTTCGGCCGCTTCCTTGAGTTTTTGCAGGATCAAAGCCGATATTTCCGGCGGTGAGAACTGCTTGCCTTCAATGCTGACCCGGGCATCATCATTGGGCCCCCCGACCACCTTATAGGGCACCATTTTGATCTCGTCCTTTACTTCGGAGATCCGGCGCCCCATGAAGCGCTTGATCGAATAAACAGTATTTTCCGGATTGGTGATCGACTGCCTTTTGGCCACCTGGCCCACCAGGCGCCCGCCATCTTTGGCAAAACCGACAACCGAGGGCGTAGTGCGCCCGCCTTCGGAATTGGTGATGATCTTGACATCACCTTTTTCCATTATCGCCACTGCCGAATTGGTTGTACCCAAATCAATTCCTATTATTCTACCCATATTGCAACTCCTTAAATTTGAATAACCTTAATATAAATTAAAATGGCTTGTTTGTCAACAAATTAATAATTGAATTGTTATAATTATTTGAGTGCATTACCATCAAGTTAGAGAATTGTAACAGAAACCGGTAACGGTCTTCTGGTGTGCAAAAACTTTTTCTTCACCCAACCTAAAAAAATAAAATTATCAGATGGCTTCCACCGCGAAAATATAACTGTTGTCAGCAACATGCTTCAAGGATTGCCCAACGCCCCCTCTGGGCAGGAGCCAGCAAACAGCGCACTTTCCCTTGAAATACTTCATGGTTTGGCGGATCGCTTTTTCAAGGGGAATTTCTTCTCTGGCAACCAAATTGACGACGATCATCAGCCAATTGACCGAATAATGGCTGATATTCGAGCCCCCCCGAAGCAACTGCACCACCGAAGGCCCGGCCGTTTTTTTCTTGGCATGGCCAAAATCGGGGGCGTCCGCTTTGCCGATCGTTTTTAGCCCGGTCATTTTTGGAAATTCAACCCCGGCCCAGCGGGCCACCGCCGGAGAAGAAGCGATCCTGTCATACTCGCAATCGTAGATGTCCATGACCAGCTCGAACTCGGCTGCTCTTTTTTCCCTGAAAAAGGAAAATCCGGGGGCAAAGGCTTCGGTACTCTCGATTAGCTTCGGCTGGAAAACCTTGGAGATCCCGCCCCGGGCCAGGTCATACTCGAAGATCCGGGTATTTTTCCTTATTTTTTTGACATCGGTGAAAGAACCGCGCGGCAAGTGCCAGCACAAAGCCTTTCCGGTCTTGAAGTATTTAAGCGATGATCGGATGGCGTCTTCCACGGGCAGGGCGGCGCAGGTGAAACAGTTGAGCGCCCCCGCCCGGCCATAGCGCCGATAGCTGATGGCGCTGGTTTCCACGTACTGAACCAACGTCTCGCCATCGACCAGTTTGTCGCTGGCCACAGTCGGCTCGCCGAACGCTTTCATGTCGATGGCCGCGCATGTCTGGAGGGCCCACCTGGACACTTGCCTGGCATTGGGGCGGCTGTGGGCCGGCAGCTCGATGTCCATGACAATTTCTTCACCATACTTGTCGGTCTCGAGCCGTTTCTGGAATTCGGGATAAGGGATCGCCGAGATCTGCGGCGAGTACCAGCTGGTCTTGATCCCCGCCTTCTTGAACGCGTTCCGGGCATTGCGTTCGGCTTTCCTGAAAACGCCCCTGCCTTTAGAGCCGGCCGTCAAGCTGAAAGGTCCGCCCATGTAGCTGACGTTGGCAAACTGCACCACGCGTACGTCGTCGAAACTGCGTTCGATCTGCCGCCAGCTGCCGGGCGCCTCAAAAGGCTGCAAGATCAATGCCCCGGTCTGGTGGATAGTGATGCCGCCCTCGACCAGGGCATCATAGACGCTCTGGTAAAAATCGGTGTTGAACAGGCTCCGGGCCGGGCCGATGGGATCGGTGGAATCGATGACGATCACATCGCACTTGCCCTTCATCTGGCGGATCACTTCGGCGCCATCGCCGACGATCAGCTTGAAGCGCGGATCTTCATAAACGCCTTCGCTCACCGATGGCATGTGCTTGCGGCACAGGTCGCAAACCATGCGGTCGATCTCGACCATGGTCACTTTTTCGACCGACTTGTGGCGCAGCACTTCGCGGGCCACGCCGCAGTCGCCGCCGCCGATGATCAGCACATGCCTGGCCGGCCGGTTCAGGGCGAAGATCGGCCAATGGGCGATCCATTCGTGGTAGATGCCTTCGTCCTCTTCGGTGAGCTGCACAATGCCATCGAGCACCAGCACCCGGCCGAAGCGGTCCGTTTCCAGTATCATTAATTTTTGAAAACCGGTATCTGTTTCGGGCACGATCACTTTGGACACCTGGAAGCCGTAGCTCGTATCGCTATAAAGATCTTCAAAGAACCAGAGATTTTTTCCTTTTTTTACCAACCCCATGGGCATTTCTCCTTGCTCCGGCCGGCGAGCGAGGTCAATTATACGGGAAAACCGCCCCCGATTCAATCATTTTTTCGGAGTTAATTTTTCCCCGGGATGCTCTTCTCGACCAGGTCCTCGACCAGCTTGTCGTTGGCCAGGTGGGGCAGGGTGATGTGGCCGCGTTCTGAGTGCTGCTCGTTCCAGGCGGCGGCCGTTTCCATGGCGTTTTCGTTGCGCGCCCAGGCGCGGCGGGCGATGCCGTTCATGACGTCCCATTCCATGGCCGAAGCGATGATGCGGTCCTTGGCTTCGCTGCCGTCCAGGACCAGGCCGAAGCCGCCGTTGAACGATTTGCCAATGCCCACGCCGCCGCCGTTGGACAGCACCACCATGGACATGCCGCGGGCGGCGTCGCCGGCGAAGTTGTGCACGGCCATGTCGGCGGTGACATTGCTGCCGTCGCAGATG
>Ga0209450_10001174_pt1 | contig 13145 bp, 9 predicted proteins | sample FrelakmetLWP11LW_FD_187149 | JGI IMG/M metagenome (GOLD analysis project Ga0209450, IMG submission 187149) | Freshwater lake sediment microbial communities from the University of Notre Dame, USA, for methane emissions studies - LWP11 LW (SPAdes)... | ecosystem: Environmental > Aquatic >... | reverse complement strand
GGAAATTTATTATAAAAATATTAATACTCGGTATCCCTGCATACTTGTACGCAGGGTTTATACTGCTAATTGATCCGTATAATTATTTCGGGGTTTCATCATTTATTGATAATGATTTAAAAGCGCGCACAACTTATATGATTAATCCCGTACTGAGCAACATGCTTGAATATAAAAACAACCCCGCTCCGGACATTACAATAAGCGATTCCAGGTTTGCTCATAAGGATTTAGAAGACATTAAAAACAATACAGGCCTTGAATTCTCTGAATTATATGCTCATGACGGGCTGATACAGGAGTTCATTAGTTTCTTCCGTTTTGCAGATACCCAAATCAAACTTGAAAATGTTTATATCTGTATCAATTTCAGTGCTTTTTCGGAAACAAAACGTAATAATCTGGTTGAATCAGCAAATAACATTATTAATAATCCGTTTCTTTACATATTTAACAGGAATGTTGCAGAAGCTTCAGTATTGTGCCTGAAGAATAAGATTATTCCGGCTGATGAACAGGATTTAACAAGACCCTCTGCTGACAAAAAATCATTCTGGCTTGATTTGCTGAACACCACCGAAATAAGATTTTATAAAAATTATTTTTATCCCGAACAGTATATACAGAAACTCAGGGAAATAGGCTCATACTGCAGGTTCAAAAATATAAAACTGGGATTCATAATACCTCCGACCAACACGGATATGCAGGCACTCATACAGAAAAATAACCTGAATCAATACAGGGAGAGGTTTTTAAAAGAGTTGTCCGGGATTGCTCCGGTTTACGATATGGATTTTCCGAATTCAATGACATCTGATACAGACTTATACCATGACCCTAACCATCTCCAAAAAGACAGGATTTCAAGTTTGTTCGAATATATTCTTGTAAACAAACCTGACTCTTTAAAGAAGTACATTAATATAACGGGTCCTGCATACTGATTTCTGCTGATTTTTAAAGGGGATATCGTTAATTTATATTATTATTCAATAAAAAAACCGGAGTGAAAAAACCCATGAAGAATTTAATATTTACCTTAATTGTTCTTATTGTTCTGTCGTCAGCTAATTTATTTGCCCAGCATCAGATAGACTCAACCGAAATCACATCGAGCGTACCCGAGTTATTCGAGTTCCATGATGTGATATACGTTATCTGGCACGAAGCGTATCCCGCAAAAGACATTGCAGCCCTGAAATCAATGGTTGACAAAATCAAACCTTATATGGAAAAGATTAACGCTGCCAGCCTGCCAGGAATCCTGCAGGATAAAAAGGGGAAATGGGATGAAGGACTGAAAGTCCTGAATGCCTCTGCCGAAAATTATTACAATGCGGCGGCGGGAAATGACGACCAGAAGATGCTCGATGCAGCAGAAAAACTGCATGCCGATTTCGAAATGATGGTCAGAGTAATAAGACCGGTAGCGAAGGAAGTTGATGAATACCACAAAATATTGTATGTCATTTATCATAAATATTTTCCTGCTAAAGACTACACGGCAATTTCAGGCGTGATTGACGACCTGATTGCAAAAGCGGAAGCATGTGTTAACGCAAAGTTATCAAAACGGCTTGAAAGCAAGACTGACCAGTACAAAACCGAGGCGCAGAAACTTGTCGAAAAAACGAAAGACCTGAAGAATGCCCTGCAGACAAATGACCCTGAAAAAATAAATAAGGCGGTCGATGTAATGCATTCGCAGTACCAGGATGTTGAAAAAGTCTTTGAATAGAAGTAATCAGAAAACAGAAAATAAAAAAGGCTGCTTCGGCAGCCTTTTGCTTATATGCCGGAAAATATTATCAGCATACTTTTATTATTGAATAATTCACTTATTAATTATAATTTTGAATAATTATTCATTAATTACATAAATTAACAATGAGAAAAAAAGAAGGCAACAAGGAAAAAGACATTATGAACGCCGCAATAAGAGTCTTTTCGAAGTACGGATTTTTTGAAGCCAAAATCTCAAAAATTGCAGAACTCTCGAAAGTGTCGGTCGGAAGCATATACGTCTATTATACAGACAAGGAATATATACTGTATAAGATATTTGATAATTTGTGGAAAGAGATGCTGGGTAAACTGAATGAAATTTACAAACGTAAGGATTTCGATATTATCTGCAAATACGATAGAATGATTGACTTAATATTTGATGCGTTTACAAAAGACAAATACATAGCAGCTCTTATAGCCCATGAACAACAAAGGTTACTGCTGAGAGACAGGGATAATTTTACACCGCATTATGCAGGTTTCATTGAACTAGGGGAAAAGATTATCCGCGATGGAGTCAGACAAAAAGTGTTTTATCCCGAAATAAACGTGAAGCTGTTCAAAGTGTTTTTGCTGGGTTCATTACGGGAATCCATCAATAACTGGGCGGCGGCACCGGATAAAATCACGCTCAATTCAATCAGGAAAAATATAAAATTAGTAACAAAATACGGGCTGATTAAGAACTCCAAGAAATGTAAATCAGGCAGTAATCGCTAAATTCTCCACAGATACTGCAGTTTCAGGTAATACTGTTTCTGGGAAAGAACGTATCGTGATTTTCCGGGTTCTGAAGTTTCGAGATCGGAAAAACCGCTAGACGAACCAATATAAAAAGTAGTAAACGGATTAAGTTTAAAACTTATCAGCGGGTCGACATAAAAATTCTTATCGAATGAATCGAACTGGAAAATAATTCTTGCTGATAAATTTTGCGTAATCTGCACGTTCGATTTATTTCTGAAAATATATCCAGCATAAATTTTCGGTCCGCCGTAATATTCCGACAGTTCATAATAAACCCAGGAATTATCAAGAGTTATCCTGTCGATCGGTTTAACCATTCCCCAGATTTCGATATCGTTCAGATGTCCGACTCTCGGGTTTTCGAGATCCCTTACGATAGCTTTTCCTACCGCGACAAAGAATCCGCCTGTAAGCCAGTCGAACGAATTGGCATTCAGGTTTAGTGTGAATCTTCTGACTCCTTCAAGGAATTTACCTGAGAAATTCTCGTTGTTCACAAAGTAAAAAGACGCTGAGGCACTAATCTGGTTAATGAATCTCATCCAGAGAGTTGCCTGTGCAAACTGTTCCATTATTATCCCGTTGTAAGTATGCCTGAGCATGCCATATGCAGACGGTTCAATCCTGTCTACGAATTTTCCTTCGGGATATAAATAATATCCCTGCCATGTTTCAAGCCTTCTGATATCGTTATTAGAAATAAAACCGTTATCCCTGCGGCCCAGAGGTGAAATATCGTCATAACTAATTTCGAAGTTCCAGTGTCTTGCACTTCTGTTGAGTTTAACTACGGTTCCGTTTCCCGCGAAGTATTCGCCGTCGAGTGCAGCGGTGTACTTTTCATTATTAAATTTACTGCTATTTTTATATTCGGGATAATTTATTTCGCGCGAAAAAAACCTTGACCACTGGAAAGTGAACAGATACTGTTCCCAGAACCTGAGCACTCCGTCAAAACCTGCAACCCTGTTATACCCGTCTATATCAACAAAATTATTCGTTTCTTTGTTAACTTCCCTGTCAGTAAATATAAAGCCGAGATATGAATCGTCATCGAATATGCTGTATTTCAGTCTCAGAATGTTTGAAATTGATTTTCTGTCCGTAGCCAGATAATCACTGTATTCAGTGAACGGAATTATAAAGGGTGATTTCTGGTCATACGCTGAAATAAAGCCAATGTCGAATTTACCCACTTTACCCGAAAGTTTAGCAGCGAAGAGCGGATTATTAATTGAACGGGTATAAATATTTCTCATAGGAGAAAGAAATATATTACTGCCCTCAATAAAAAACGGCCTTTTCTCCGGGTAAAAGAGTGCAAAAGTGTTATTCACGTCTATCTGGGCAGCGTCTGATTCTATTTGTGAAAAATCGGGATTAACAGTTGCGTCTGCAGTAAGGTTCGAAGTTATACCATATTTAACATTGACTCCTGCTTCCCCTTTTACTTTTTCGTTAATGAATTCAGAATCGGCATTTCCGTAATCACTTTTATAGCCATTTTGCGAACCCAGAACATAAGGGAGTACTTCGACGTTTTTTCCTCCTCTAATTCCTTTCAGACCCCTCAGTTTGCCCGGATTAGTATAAAGTGAAGGAGCGTCCCTGGAAATAGGCGCCCATGATATTTGCTCGCGTACTTCGCGCGGACGGTTTCTGAATAAATGAAAATTCCAAGACTGTTCACTCCTGTCCGGAAATCTGATACTCTTAAAAGGAATTTCGATTTCAACTATCCATCTGTCTTTGTAAATTTCCGCTGCCGAATTCCAGATAATATCGTAGTTTTCATCCTCATCCCCCGGAGCAGTCCACATTAAATCTGCCTGAATTCCGTAAGGATTGACTATAAGTTCATAAGCCTGTTTGCCTTCAAAATATGTGTCAATAAAAACTCCGACCCAATCATCATTATATGCTTCATCTCTTTCAGTAAAAGTTTTCCTCAGGTTTTTTATTTCCTGTTCGTGGCAGATAAAAGCTACATACAGACCGGATTCGTTGTAGAACATATACGCATCGGTTTCAACGGATGGTCTTACATTTTCACCGGGTTCTACCTGTGAGAAATTTGAAAGTTTTACCGCTTTTTTCCATTCGGGTTCATTTAATTTACCGTCGATTGAAATGTCGTTCCCCTGTACTCTTACAGGAGAAACTGATAAATCGCTGTTAGGAATAAATGATACAGTGTCAGATTCTTTCTGGGAATGGAGATTCTGAATAATAAAAAGCAGAAAAAATATTGACAGTAAATATTTCAATAATGATAATTATAATAAATTAAACGGAAGCACATTCAAAAGGTTGCAGGATTTTATTTGTTTTCTGCCAGTTTTTCAGCTCTGTCGGCAAGTTTGAGTTTTTCAATTATCTCGCCAAGGTCGCCTTCCATTACATCAGAAAGATTATAAAGAGTAAGCCCGATTCGGTGGTCTGTCAGACGGTTCTGCGGAAAATTGTAAGTTCTTATCTTGTCGCTCCTGTCGCCTGTTTTTACCATCTGTTGTCTTTGCGAACTTGTCGCTTTTTCTCTTTTTTCAAGTTCGAGTTCATAAAGCCGTGAACGGAGAACTTTCATTGCCTTCATTTTATTCTTAAGCTGAGAGCGTTCATCCTGGCACTGAACTACCAAGCCGGTAGGGATGTGTGTTATTCTGATTGCAGTTTCAACTTTGTTAACGTTTTGTCCTCCTGCACCGCCTGAACGGAACACATCTATTTTTAAATCATTCTCATTTATATCAATTTCAAAATCTTCCGCTTCAGAAAGAACAGCGACGGAAGCTGCTGAAGTATGAACCCTTCCGCTCGCTTCTGTTTTCGGGACCCTCTGGACGCGGTGTACTCCGCTTTCGTATTTTAGTTCGCCGAATACTCCTTTGCCAAGTACATTGATAACCGCTTCCTTAAGCCCGTTTGGAATGGATGCTTCGCTGTAATCTATAATTTCCGTTTTCCAGTTCAATCTTTCAAAGTACCTGTTGTACATTCTTAAAAGTTCAGCAGCAAATAAAGAAGCTTCGTCGCCTCCTGTTCCTGCTCTGATTTCAAGAATTGCGTTCTTTTCGTCATTCGGGTCTTTTGGTATGAGTAGTTCCTTTATTTCATTTTCGCACTGTTCAATTTCCGCTGTTAAACGGTCAACTTCTTCTTTAGCCAGCTCCTTGAGTTCGGCATCCCCCGAATTGTACATAAGGTCTTTATTTTCTTCAAATTCTTTTTTCAATTTCAGGTAATTATTGTAGGCATTTACAATATCTGTTAAACCTGAATATTCTTTCGAAAGTGTTCTGAATTCCTTCTGGTTGTTTATAATTTCTGGATTTGCAAGCAATTCTGAAATTTCGTTATATCGGGACTTTACTTTTTCTAATTTATCAAACATATATTTTCAAATAAAAATTAGACTTCCTTTAAATGGAAGTCTAAGCAATAATTACCAAAAATACTAAAAAAATTTGTGAGGTGTAAGGAATAACAGTTTCCGGTTTTCAATTCCCGGTTAACAATGAAAGTTTTTTGACTGTTTTCTGTTATTTTTTTCTGTTTTCTTTTTTTACTTAAGAAAAAGCATCGTGAAACTAATCTGCGCTCCGCCCATATTATCTATCGGTTGATTATACAGGCTTGTTATTTTCCTTCCGATTACGGGCAGATAGTAATAGTCCAGCGCAATGCTCATTCCGAGCGTTTTTGACTCGTAATATTCTATACCTGCTCCTGCAAACGGTCCGACCGCGAATCCGGTCTGCATATCCGGAATTGCCGCGAAGAAACTCTGATTATACGGTGTAGTCATAACAAGAGTCGGAGCCACACCGCCTCTTATAAAAGGTTTGAAATTACCTTCAAGGTCATCGTAAAATATGTTATGCTTTATACCGATGCTGAGCGGCATCATGAAAACCCTGTTAACCTTATTCTTTATGTATGAATTCCCGTAAGGGTCGTAATATTCCACCTCCGAATCGTCGGATACGCCTGAAAGTGACAATTTAATCATCAGGTCGGTGATTCTGCCTGTCGGAATGTAATATGTCCCGTGTATTCCGAACCCGCCTTCAGTATATAAAAATCCGGCAGCAATGCTGCTTCTTCTTAATTCTTCTGTTTCTTGCTTGTATTTAACCTGAGAAAATAAAGTAATATTTGCCGTCAGCAGTAACGCGGATAACAATATTATTTTTATAGTTCTCATTCTTTAAATTGCTTTACCAAACATAATTAACTAATTTTTAATATAAAAGTATTAATCCTAATAATCTTGACAGAAAAACGTCTTAATAAGTTCAAAACTGTAGTTTCAAAACGTCAGAAATATCTTACTCTGGTGATTGAAAACGTGCACGACCCCCATAACGTCAGCGCGATACTCAGGAGCGCGGAATCAGTCGGTATTGACAAAATCTATCTTATATACAATCTGGATAAATTCCCCAGAATCAGCCCGGTATCTTCTGCAAGCGCCAAAAAATGGGTGGAAATCGTGAAATTCGCTACAGTTGAGGAATGTTTTAAGGAGTTAAAAAAACATAAATTTAAGATATATTCCACGCACATGCTTGAAGACGGCAGGAATGCCTCGTTGTATGAACTTGATTTAACAAAGCGTGTTGCTCTTGTTTTCGGAAACGAGCACAGGGGAGTTTCGGATGAAGTAAAAAATCTTGCTGACGGGAATTTCCTGATTCCTATGCTGGGGATGGTTCAGTCTTTGAATGTTTCGGTTTCAGTGGCAGTCTGCCTCTTTGAAGCGATGAGGCAGAGAGAAAATGCAGGTATGTACGAAAAGTCTGCATATACGAAAAAAGAATTGAAGGTAAAACTGGAAGAGTATCTAAGAAAATAGAAAATAGAAAACAGAAAATAGAAAATAGAAAATTGTTGAAGATATAAAAGGGACGAATTAATCCCGATACGCTAACGCTATAGGGACGCAAAGAACGCGCAAAATGACATGGTGACAAGGTGACAAAGTGATTATTATACAAATTAACAGATAAACGACTTAACAAATAAACAAATTAACGAATTAACGAATTAACAAATAAACGAATAGACAAATTAACAAATTTCAAATTTTCAATTTAAAATTTTAAATATTTTATGCTGCCAAAATATCTTACAAAAGAAATTGGTCTTAAGAACCTGAATAATTTCCTGCTGATATCGGGACCCTGTGTAGTTGAAAGTAAAAGCGTGGTTTTTAAAACCTGCGAAAAGCTGAAACAGGTAACCGACAAACTGAAAATTCCTTTCATATTCAAAGCTTCCTATAACAAGGCAAACCGTACGTCCGGAGAATCATTCAGGGGGATAGGATTCGACAAGGCGCTTTACATACTCAGCGAGGCAAGGAAAGAATTCGGGGTTCCTGTTCTCACAGACGTGCACAGCGATATTGAAGCGGAAATAGTAGGGGATATTGTTGATGTCCTTCAGATACCAGCATTTCTCTGCAGGCAGACCGAACTTCTGGAAGCGGCCGCGGAAACGGGAAAAATAGTCAATATAAAAAAAGGACAGTTTCTGGCACCGCAGGATATGATTTACCAGGCAGAAAAAGTAAAAGCGATGGGTAACAATAAAATATTTTTAACCGAAAGGGGAACGACTTTCGGATATCAGAATCTTGTTGTGGATTTCCGCAGTTTCTCTGTAATGAAGAAATTCGGATACCCCGTAATCTTTGACGCGACGCATTCCGTCCAGATGCCTTCAAAGGAAAACGGCGTCAGCGGCGGTGCGCCCGAATTCATTGAACCGCTTGCGCGAGCTGCTGCGGCAGTCGGCGTTGACGGGTTCTTTTTCGAAACGCATCCTGATCCTGCGAAAGCGCTCAGCGATGGCAGCAATATGATAAAACTTGACAAAATGGAAAGACTCTTGAAGAAACTGCTGAAGATATACCGCGTATGATTTGAAATGAATTTAATGTTAAAATGTTCTGTGTTTTATTTTATTTAAACTTACTAAATTGTATTACTTTTTCCTCAAATATAAAATTATAGTATGAAAAAGACGGTGGTTTTATTTTGTTTTTTGCTTTCCTCAATTACAAGCTATTCTCAACCTCGTTCAACCGAAGACCAGTTTATAAATCCATTCTGGGATTTTTATGCCGAAAATAGTCTTTCCTCGGTTAATGCGGGAAAAGGAAACACGGGCGTTGCATCGCTGAATGATATGAGCGGAATAAATTTCAATCCGGCGACGCTGGAAATGCCCGAAATGCTTCAGGTATCAGTATCTTACGAGTTCAAGTCTAATGCTCTATGGTTACCTGAGATCTCAAGCGATTTAAAACTGAAGCAGGTTCATCCCGAACTTTTTGCGGGAATAGGATACAGGATTAATGATAAGTTTTCCATCGGACTGGTTTATCAGAACAACTACAGTTTTAAACTGGATATCGGAGAGGTAATTGAAACAAATGAACTCGGAGAGTTAACAGGAAGGTCTTATACTGCTTACGAGCGGTATACTACAAATACAATAAGTTTACCGTTTGTTTATAAATACAAGTTTCTGAAAGCGGGCCTCAATTTATCCGCGATGTATTATAAAGGGTTTAACAACTTCTCATTAACAACCGAAATAAATCCGGATGACAATATGGAGGGCGACAATAACGCAAGTTTCTGGAAATTCATTCCGACGCTTGGTATAACGCTAACACCTATTGAACAGTTTTCATTCGGCGCCTCGTATTCCCCGCCTTATCAGGAAGTTGTTGACTGGGATTACCCCGGGAATATTCAGGACCCTTCGGTACCTGTTTATTTCCCCGCAAAAGTCAATGTCGGAACGGAACTCAGGCTTCTTAAAAAGAAACTGATTTTCGACCTGGACTACAGATTTCAGAATACATCACGGTCTTACTTGCTGCGGGACAGGCATGACCTGTATTTCGGTATGCAGTATGCGCTTGAACCGAATTTTACAGTCAGAACAGGATTCTTTACTTTGCTTGATTACCGTACTAACGATAAAGGTTCGAATTTCATAGACCCGATAGGCAGTTACAACCAATATTTCCTTACAATCGGAGGAACATATAAAGTAAAAGGTTTTGCAACGTCCTTTTCCATAATGACAAGCAATATAATTACGACGCCTGACGTTGCATCAACAAGAATACAGGCAACGCTGACGTACGATTTATGCGAATGTAACTTCAGATAGTTGTTTTGTGAATCAGTGAATTTGTGTATTCGTAGATTCGTAAATTTGTTAATTCGTGGATTTGTGAATTGGTGGATTAGTGTATTCGTGAATTCGGATTTCTATCGGAATTACAATTATTTTTCTTGTTTCCTGTGTTCCGTGGTCGCAGGCATGCCAGCGACCTACACAGACAAATAACCTGTACAACTTATAACTCACAACTCATAACTTTTGTCTCTTAAATTTTCCTTTTTATTGAACTCCTAATTTCGGATTTTTAGCGCAATTACATGTAATTTATGGCAAAAAAATATTTTCCTGAATACCTTAAGGAAAAGGTAAACGGCGGGCATCTGGCGGGCGTTTTCACGATTGCAATGGCTTCGCTCCTGCACGAATTTACGATGACGCGAATACTTTCTGTTTCAATGTGGTATCATTTTGCATTTATGGTAATCAGCGTTGCTCTGCTTGGTATAGGCGTGAGCGGTATAGCGGTTTCTCTTTTCCCGAAATTCCTTAATAAGCCGACTGATAAACTTCTTACCATCCTTGCAATGATTTACGGGGTAAGCGTGGTATTTACATTCAAGTTATCATACTATATTCCTATTGATCCGTTCAGCCTCCTGACTCAGAGTTACCAGTTCCTTCTGATACCATTGTATTATATTCTGATAACGATACCGTTTTTCTTTGCCGGCGTGATAATCTCTTTCATGCTGACGAAATTCAGGGATGAAGTATCGCGTATATATTTTTCCGACCTTGTCGGCGCCGGGCTTTCATGTTTCGCTTTTGTATTGCTGATGCCTGTTGTTGGCGGAAACGGAATGATTGTAATTATATCGGCGCTCGGTTTTCTCGGCGCTCTGATTTTCAGTTTTAAAAATCACAGGACACTTTCGCTTACTTCTTTCGTACTGATTATACTTGTTTTTGCATTTCTGGTCAATAAGGATGAGTCGCTCGGCATCAGGGTTACTCCGAACAAGATTTATGCTAATTATATAGCGGAAAGACCTGACCTTAACCTGTTTTCGGCATGGAATACAATCTCGAAAATTGACGTCATGAAAGAAGAGGAGCAGTCGCCTGACGGTTACAATGTAATGCTCGCGATTATTGATGAGGGGAACGCGACTACTAACATACCAAACGTAAAAAGATTTCCTCTTACAAATAAACCGTATGACGCCTCAAACCTTGCATTCATCGGCAAGGATTCTGTTAATAAGGTTTTCGTCCTTGGTTCGGGAGGAGGCGGTGAAATTCTTGTCAGTCTGTTTCACTCGGCAAAAAAAGTAACAGGAGTTGAAATCAACGGGCTTCTTAACGATATCATCAGCGATATCATGGCGGGATGGACCGGACCTCTTATAAGGAATAATCCGAATGTGGAAATAATTACAGACGATGCAAGGTCAGTTATCAGGGGAAGCGGTGATAAGTATGACGTGATTATTTCAGCGCATACAATTTCCGCGTCTGCGGTTTCAAGCGGCGCGATGAGCATGGTTGAAAATTACATCATGACTAAAGAAGCGGTAAAGGATTACCTGGCTCATCTTGACGATAATGGTGTTATTTACATATCAAGGCCGGAGGCGCAGCTGCCGAAACTGATTGCCACGCTTAAACTTGCGGGAAAAGAACTGGGAATAAAGGACGACGCGAAAAATTTTGTCGTGTTTAAAAGGCCGCCTACAGAATACGAGGTATCGAACAGTTACCTTGCGGGAGTCGTTTACAAAAAGAACGGGTTCGATATGTCTGACCTGATGGATATGAGAAATGAAGCGTCGTTTCTGGGATTGGATATAGAATATGACCCTCTGACGGAACAGGAGAATTTGTTTAAAACTCTCGTTAACTCGCCTGATATAGAACTTGACATTTCAAAAGGTCCTTCATCTTTGAGGCCTGCAACTGACGATAAACCTTTCTTCGACGATAATTTCAGCTTTAAAGATGTCAGCCTGCAGACCGTAAAAGAAGTGTTCTCTCAGGACGACAGGGGAATCCTCGCGATGAAGTCAAAGCCGGTGGCGCAGGTTACTCTGATTGTTATGCTGATACAGGTTCTGCTTATTTCCGTTATTCTGATAGTTGTACCATCATTCTACATAAAAGGTGATGATAAGCATAAAGTTGACAGAAAGTATCTGTTCTACTTCGCATTAATAGGACTGGGATATATCTCTATCCAGATAGCACTGATTCAGAAATTTACTCTGTTCCTCGGGCAGCCCGTTTACACAATGCTGACTGTTATTTCTACGATGCTGATTTTTTCAGGAATCGGTGCAAAATATTCAGGCAGGTTTTCCGGTGATAAAAAATCAAAACTTCAGTCAATTTTTATTATAATTGCCGGACTTATTTTATTACTTGGTTTACTGACCCCGGTAATATTTTCCACGGCAGGTTCAATGAGCATTTTTGTCAGGATAGCGCTGACCATAATAATGATTGCTCCGTTATCATTTTTCATGGGAATGCCGTTTCCTGCAGGAATTTCAATGATTAAGGACGATGATTCCAGGATGGTTGGATTTTCATGGGCAGTAAACGGGTTCTTTTCAGTTATCGGGACGGTTATCACAATGATGCTTGCTATGATGTTAGGTTTCAGGATGATTTTCTTTATTTCCGCAGTTTTGTACCTTATTGCGATGATTTTTGTGACTATCAGATTCGGTAATAATTTGGTAAATTTAACGCACAATTCAGCAAACATCAGAAAATAAATTTATATTATCATGAGCGAAGATCATTACAGAAAGAAAACATTAGCAATTCTGGTAGGCGGCGGCCCAGCACCGGGAATTAACGGAGTTATCCGTTCAGTGACGATTGAAGCAATTAACTCGGGCCTGAATGTCATAGGAATTTATGACGGTTTTGAATATCTGAGTAAGGGCGATTCGAGCCACGTAACCGAACTTAGAATTGACGACGTATCAAGGATTCACTTTGACGGCGGAAGCATACTTCACACATCAAGAATTAATCCCGCAAAGAGCAGGGAAATGCTCGACGCAACCATAAAAGCGCTGACACAGTTATCAGTTGATTATCTTGTAACTATCGGCGGCGACGATACGGCAACGAGCGCATATAAAATTGATACACTTACAAGGGGACAGATTCAGGTTGCTCACGTTCCCAAAACAATCGACAACGACCTGCCTCTCCCCGGCAATATGCCGACATTCGGATACCAGACAGCCCGTGATTTCGGTTTTCATATAGTCCAGTCATTAATGGTTGATGCATCAACGACCAGCAGGTGGTATTATGTTGTATCGATGGGTAGAAAAGCAGGACACCTTGCGCTTGGCATAGGAAAAGCGGCGGGCGCTACGCTTACAATCATTGGCGAGGAATTCAGGGATACGACAATCAGTTTTGAAACTGTATGCGACATTCTT
>Ga0209450_10001173_pt1 | contig 13147 bp, 6 predicted proteins | sample FrelakmetLWP11LW_FD_187149 | JGI IMG/M metagenome (GOLD analysis project Ga0209450, IMG submission 187149) | Freshwater lake sediment microbial communities from the University of Notre Dame, USA, for methane emissions studies - LWP11 LW (SPAdes)... | ecosystem: Environmental > Aquatic >... | reverse complement strand
CGACTGCTTCTAATCTTAATATTCCGCCAGTCTCCTGAGTAATATGCCTTGTCAAGCAACTCTGTAAAATCCGTGTCACCTGCCAGCGTGGCAATATGCCTCATATCCCTGTAAAGATAGAAGGTTAACCAGTAGCTGTACTGGTATTTTTCATTCAGTGTCCTGGGCTGCTGCCAGAAAGCATACCAGTCAGTATTAATATTCATGTTATCCGCAATTTTCAGCACCCTCCGGGATCTTTTCCATAATTGACGTGTAAGCTTGCCGAAGGTCCTGTTAAGCAGCTTATAGGATGCCTCTCCCGTATTTATTATCTCTGATTTGTCGTCAATGCCAAGCTCACGGAGTGAAACTTGTTCTTCCAAAATAGTATCACCGTCAAGATCATACTGTATTAAGTCGAAGTAGCCATTATTATCCGAATCTGAATACCGAAATGTTGCCCAAGTTTGAGGCTGCGTCTGGTCACGGCTATGTATTCTTCTTGCTGAGGGATAGAGTCCGCCAAATCCCTGAAAGCTACGTGCATTAATATCCACTCGCCACACTCCCCATTCAGCCCCATAAAGATGGAGGCGTCCGTCAAATGGGGATACATATAGATTTCCATGACCTGAGTTATCTAAGTCGAACTCACCCCTGTCACCGACTGCATCGGCCTGCTTATTATTGTCAACACCGCCATTATCAGCTCCTATTCTCCAGATGTCCTTCGGCTCATAGAACTCAACGCGCTCCCACCGGTTACAGTCATCATCCTCATCAAATACAAACCAGCAGTAATCCCAGTCACCCTCATTGAAGACCTTTCCATATGCTGCATCCTGATCAGGGTATATAAGGACATCGTTCTGCCTCCAGCGGGGATCGAAAAAGAGACTGTCAGCTTCAGGCAGTCCACGCATACCGGTGAAATGATGCAACTGATCAGAATAATCGAATCCCTTGCCCGAGAACTTAATAGACATATCATAGTCGAATTCATTGCCCTGACCATTGTCGTTATCCAGATCCCAGGTCATTGCCACATAGTCTATCCTTTTAGTATAGAGCACATCATGTTCGGGGTCAACAACGTTGAACTCCTCCTTCTGTGCCTGTGCATCCGCAGGTCTGAAATGCGGGGTATCCACTAGCCTGATGGCCATTTCAGACATACCGTCTTTATCGAAGTCATAAAATATGAACGGATTCTCCCAGGAAAAGCGAACATCACTGATGCGGAAAGTTGAACCATGCATCTTCAGAAAGAGCGTGTTACCGTGATAGTCAGTGAAGAAGTTTGCATGGCCGTTGTGTTCCCACGCTCTCAGCACGAGCTCGTTCCAGTTGATGAAATTCATTATTCCGTCCTCTTCGCCCCAGTCAATGATATACATGAAGTCAGCCTCCCAGTCAAAGTAATTTCTATGTTCCCTGCCTCCGTTTATTACAACGGCCTGCACCTCTGCCAGCCCGTCACTGTCAGTGTCCGTCCAGTCAACACACAGGTCACGTTGACCTCCGTAAAGGCCATCCCTGTCTATATCAGCGCAAAAGCAGTCTGAGTCTGTATCCCCTTCCAGGTCACCGTACTCCATGTCATCATCATCATCGATCCATAAAACAGGGATCGAATCATTGATGAGTGTATGTATAAGGTCCGGATCCCCGTCATGGTCAATATCTGAATAGGTGACTTCAAATTGTCCGGGAAGAGGCATACGCCACGGTATAAGTTGAGTGTGGCTGTTCCAGTAAACCTGAGCGTCACTCCCTGAAGGGGAAATGGTCACCAGCAGGAGAGTAAGAAAAAAACTGATCCGGTATCTTTTCATGCCATATGTCTATTATCGCTTTCGCAAACCAATTGGAAGGCTCACAGAATTCAATCCGCATTACTATTTATTTACAGCGTCTCTTTTCCAGTCATCTGTTCTGAATGGTGAGGCAGGCAATCCGTCGGAGTTAAACAGGTTACCGTCAGGATTGTTTTCCCAGGCATACCTTACTGCCGCCGGCGCTGTCACCTGAGGTGAGCTTACAATAACACAATTCCCTTCAATGACCGCATCTGCCCAGTGGAATATCCTGTCACTGCCTGCTACTGAAAATCCTTTTAGCTCTTTCCCGTCGCCTGATTGAAGTCCGCTGGCAGTCGGGACAAAACGTATCCTCATCCTGTTTCCTTCCGCACTGAATGAATCATAAAGCGGACCCGAGGCTACAATCTCTTCACCGTATGCCACTTTTCTTGCCTGCAAATAGAGCCGCTTGGCTACATCCTTTTTGTTTCTTGGGTGGATGTCAGCAGGGTCGCCGATATCAATGGCCACTGCCATTCCGGTAGCGGGGTATTTAAGTGTCATCAGCTGGGCTTCACGCAACTCCGCCCAGTCGCTTTCTGAAGGTTCTGTCTTCTTTCCCATGTAATTAGCGAGTTGAACATACAGGAAGGGAAAGTATCCAAGACCCCATCTTACCCGCCAGTCCTCAATAAGCAACGGGAAAAGACTTCTGTACTGGTATCCCTTTCCGGCATTGTTCTCTCCCTGGTACCAGATCACGCCTTTTATCCCGTAGGGAATTATGGGTGCGATACGTGCATTGTATAGGACTGCAGGCTTATTATAGTAATCCTGCCACTGTGCAACAGCCGGTTCAATTTCTGTATTGAACCTCCATTCCCCTTCGAGGGGTATTCTAACCTTGGTGTCTTCACTGATCAGGTATGCATCTCCCCCTTCACTTCCTATATGAGCACTGCCCCAGTTCACGTATAACCTGACAGACAATACATTATGACCGCGGTGAAACAGCCTTGAGTCGATCTTAATCTCAACCGGGCCTGCAGGATTTACGAGTCGGGCAGCCTCCTTACCATTCAGAAAAATGGTTGCCTCCCTGGCCTGTATTTCTGCAACCATCTTCATCTTCCGCGGGACTCTTTGATCAGGAAGGTCGAAGTGCTTACGCAACCATACCAGTCCCCAGTATCCGTTTAGTCCCATTCGGTTCATCTCAGCCGGGAAGAGGCACTTTTCCCAGCCTGTGTCATCATATGACGTTTCAGTTGCTCCTTCCTCAATGCCTTTTACCGAAGTACGGGCAATAATCTCCCTCTCCTGTTCTGCCCGTAACGAATTCCTTACATAACTGTTCCACTCTGAAGTATCAGTGTCAGTGTTAAGTATCCTGTCCCTGAAATCAGGGTGGGTTGCAAGCATATCAGAACTGATCCATGCTTCAGCACTTGTGGCTCCCCATGAGGAGCTTATGATGCCAACAGCGACATTGTCATGAAGTGACAGCTCGCGCGCAAAGAAATAGGCCACGGCAGAAAAAGATCTCACCGTTGAAGGCGAACAGACTATCCAGCCATCACCTTCGGTATCACTCATAGGTATTATGCTTGTTTTTTTCGGGACTGTAAAGATGCGTATGCCCGGATGATCAGCCTCTGCGATCTCCATCTCTGTATCCGGACCTATCCCTGATCCCATAGTCCACTCCATGTTTGACTGACCTGAGGCAACCCACACCTCTCCAACCATAACATCATGGAGAGCAATGGTGTCACTCCCGGTAACATTCATAACATAAGGTCCCCCTGCCTTGAGAGCGGGCATTTTCAGCATCCATCTGCCCTCATCATCAGCCCTTGCTTCAGAAATAAAACCTGCAAAATCTACCCTCACAGTGCTCCCCGGATCTGTGGTGCCCCAGACTGAGGCATTTATACCCTGCTGGATCACCATATGATCACTGAATACTGATGCCAGGCAAAGTGACTGACAGTCTGAACTGAATGTGGTTGCAGGTAAGAATGCCAGCAGAATTGCAATAAACTTCAGACTCATGACTCACATATAAAACATACAACCTAAAAATATAAAAACTGTAAGAAATCAGACTGCTGTTTGAAACTGAAATCAGGTACTTTAATGAAGATCATCACTAAGGAAAGACAGAAGAATTGTCACCTGATAATGGTCTTTAATTGCCAGGTCTGTCCGGGAAGAATTATTAATGGCGGGTAAGAAACTGCTGCTGCGACCTTAATTCGCATGGTGTACAGCCATACCGGCCTTTGAAGGTCCGGTTGAAATTGGACAGATTATTGAAACCGCTGATGAAACATATCTCAGAAATATTTCTGTCAGTTTCAAGTATCTGCCTGGCAGCATAACTGATTCTCATGTCAGTCAGGTACTCGGTAAATGATCTTTGAGTTCTTTTTTTGAAGAAATGGCTGAAAGCTGTCTCTGACATATTGACCAGGTCAGCCACCTGTTTTATTTTAATGTCATTGATGAGGTTTTCCTGCAGGTAGCTGATCACCTTACTTATTCGGCGGCTGTTATTTGTATCGAACTGCCCGACATAGCCCTGTGATGCCAGGATTGTCTGATTCCTTGAGATAGAAAGATCATAAAGAATCGACAGGAATCCCATGAATGAGTCGAACCCGTGCATCTCGGAAAGTTTAATAAGACGTCCCTGAAGTTTGTCAATGGTCTCTGCAGGGAAAAGGATTCCTCTTGCTGACTTCTCAAACATACTCCTTATCGAAGCGGCAAACTTCTTGTTCAGCATCTTTTCGTTGAAAAAATTCCCGTCAAACTGGATTGTAACGACCTGGGCATTACGGTTATTGACATTACCTGTCCATGCATGAGGTGTATTTGGCCCGATGAGTACCAGGTCAGGACTGTTATAATCAATTATTGAATCTCCGATAATACGTTTACCTTTTGAATAGAGAACAAGATTAATTTCATATTCGGGGTGGAAATGGACCGGGAAATCAAATTTGGCATTATAGTGATTCAAGACAACGAAAAGGTCCTCACTCGTTACAGGAGTTACTTCTCTCATTATTTTTTCCATAGGAAACTGGTCTTATACTGGACATAAATTACTATGTAAATATAAAAAAAACACTTGAATAGACCACATATTCTAAAATAAAACGTATGGTTTATTTCATAATAATACCAATATATAATATATGTATTTACCTGATAAATAATATATTATTGTAAAGCGTAATAATATGATGCTGCTACTATTCATAAGAATACAAGTATGTGACATATCAAGCAAAGCTCAGTGACATGTGGATCGTAACTTTGAAAGCGTATAACTAACCTAACCAAAAGCTTATGAAAAAACGTTTGACCTACTATAGGGCAGTATTACTGCTGCTCTTTGGTTTGTTGGTTTCCGCAACAGCATTTCCACAGGCTTTGAAAGTCTCCGGAACATTGAAAAGCATTACCGGGGAAACGCTACCCGGAGTTAATGTTGTCGTTAAAGGAACCACGAACGGGGTTCTGTCAGGCAATGACGGATCCTATACACTTAATGATGTCAGCCCCAATGCCGTCATTGTGTATTCATTTATCGGATACAGGACTGAGGAGGTTTCTGTAAACGGCAGGACAGTGATCGACTTAGTTCTGAATGAAGATGTTAAAGGTCTGGAGGAAGTGGTTGTAATCGGTTATGGTACTCAGAGAAAGGAGACCTTGACAGGTGCAATTACTCAGATCAGGTCTGAAGAGATCATGACTACTAAAAGCACAAGCGTGGTAAGTAACATCCAGGGTAAACTGGCCGGAGTACTTATTCGTCAGCAATCGGGGGAACCTGGAATGTTCACAAGCATGGTGAGCATCCGCGGTTTTGGTGCTCCTCTGCTTGTAATTGACGGTGTCGCACGTGACGGCATGTCAGACCTGGAACGTCTGAACCCGGAAGACATTGAGAGCATGTCAGTCTTGAAGGATGCCTCTGCAGCTATCTATGGAATGAATGCTGACAACGGTGTCATTATCGTTACTACAAAGAAAGGGGCCAAGGGTGCAACTAAATTTCAATTCAATACACTCATCGGGACAAAAGAGCCAACCAGCCTGCTTGAATCAGTTGATGCATACACTTACAGGGTGCTGAAGAATGAAATGGAGAGAAATATCGGTAAACCTGCTCTTTTCACTGATGACGACCTTGCAAAATGGAAGGCGGGAACCGAACCGGGGTATCAGGATTATGACTGGATCAATGAAACACTAAATGATTTTGCCAGCCAGGCACAGCTCAACCTGTCTGCATCAGGAGGAAATGATAATGTAACATTTTATTCAAGCTTTGGGTATCTGACAGATAATGGACTGGTTGCCAGCGGCATACAGAAGTATAAAAAGTATAATTTCAGAACCAATCTCACAGCAAAACTAAGCAAGAGATTAACAGGAACCTTCACCTTCTCAGGTAAGTACGATGAGAACAGATCACCACAAGGGTCATACTTCTGGCTATTTAAGCCAATTATTGCCTCTGACCGCGGTATAGGTCCATACACTGTAAACAATCCGCTTCATCTTGCTTCGAACTCTGAGAACATAAATCCGTTAGCCTTTGCAACTGAATCGATTTCGGGTTATGAAAAATGGAATAACTTCCAGTATCAGAGTACTGTCGACCTCTCCTATGAAGTACCTGGTATAACCGGCCTGAAATTAAGTGTCGTTGGAGCATATGACGGGAATATCCAGAACTGGTCTAACCTGGCAAAATCTTACAACATATACGATAAGTGGTCAGATGCCCTGGTTCGGTCATGGTTCCCTGCAAAATACAGGAATACAAATTCCATCTTCACAAGGTTGGTTTTCCAGGGTCAGGCAAACTATAAAAATACATTTGCCGGCAATCACAATGTATCTGGTACCCTCGTCTGGGAGGCTAAACTAATTCAAAACAACTACCTGTCTGCACTGAGACAGTATGACAACGTTTATACAACCGACATTATTGATCAGGGCAGTTTAACCAACATGCAAACTGCTGGGTATCGTGACACACAAAAATATCTGTCTCTTCTTGGCCGGTTCAACTATGATTATAAAAACAAGTATTTGTTCGAATTCCTTTTCAGAGAGGATGGGTCCTATCGTTATGCCCCTGAATCAAGATGGGCCTTCTTCCCCTCAGTTTCAGCCGGATGGCGTATTTCTGAAGAGGCTTTTATGAATAACCTTGAAGTTATTTCAAACCTGAAACTGAGAGCTTCATACGGTATGATGGGTGCTGATGCAGGAAATCCATTCGAGTATGTGGCCGGTTACCAGTTCTCCGGCATTGACGGTGGATACATCTTCAACAATAATATTTTAACTGCAGGTGCATATCCTCCCGGAGTAGTAAACAATAACCTCTCCTGGGTTGAAACCCGGACTCTGGATATCGGGTTGGACCTCGAAATGTGGAAAGGAAAATTCGCCTTTACCATGGACGTTTTCCAGAAATACAGGGATGGACTTCTGGCTACCCGCATCCAGTCTGTTCCAAACACATTCGGAGCAGCATTCCCACAGGAAAATCTCAACTCCGACAAGGTACAGGGAATAGAATTCATGGTATCACACAGGAACATTATCGGCAAATTCGAATATGGTATCAGTGCCAACATGACTTATGCCCGCAAGTATCTGATTCATACCGAGAGGAAACCCTATGTAAGCTCATGGGAAGAGTGGAAAGATCCGTGGGGTAACAACCGCGTCCTTGGAAGAGAATGGATCTATTCCCGCGGAGAACAATATACCAACATTGAAGATTTCCAGACTGCTCCTTTATACGGAGGTGCCCTCGGTAACTCAAAATGCACACCCGGCAGTTATGAAATTATTGACGTAAACGGCGACGGCGTGATCAATGGTAATGATATGACGCCCTCAATATGGGCGGGCCAGTACCAGGGATATGCTACCAATCCACCATTACAGTATGGTTTGAATTTGAGTGTCTCATGGAATGGATTAGATTTCAATACGTTATTACAAGGGTCCTCTCTGTTTACCGTTGTAACCGCTCCTAATGATGTCTGGGGTTACGGCAGGTATCCGACACTGTTTGAAAAATTCCAGGACAGGTGGCATACCGCAGATCCCAAAGCCGATCCTTTTGATCCCAATACCGAATGGATAAGTGGCAGGTACCCTGCTTTGAAAACAGGAGTGAACACATCCAACACAGGCGATGCACTAATAACAGATATGTGGCGTTTTGACGCCACCTACCTGAGGATTAAATCACTCGAACTTGGATATACAATCCCGGCAAATGTCACAAGAAAGATCAGCATGGATAACGTAAGAGTCTATGTTAACTGCTTCAACCTCTACACATTCTGCGCAAGTGAGGATGCCAAGGGGCTTGATCCTGAAAGAGAAGAGGGCGCTTATGCCGCTGACCTCACCTACCCGCTCATGAGATCATTCAACTTTGGTTTTAATATTAACTTCTAGTTATCAATAAGAATATGAAAAGGAAAATTGTAAATATAGCCATTGCAGCAGCTTTATTTCTTCTGCCTGCATGTGAAGACTGGCTGGAAGTTGAGCCTTTGACCAAAGTGCCCTCAACTGTATTTCTGACAGATCCAAACGGCATCAATACATTATTGGCAAACCTTTATATTAAAATGCCGATGGAGGACTTTATGTACAACCCCGGGAAATTCTTTAATTACCACAGGGATCTGGGAGGAAATGCTTTTGTTGATTTCGGATGGTCAACCAGCTTCTTAACTGACGAGAGCAATTACTCATCAGGATCAGGTGCCGGTCCAGTAAATGACAATTACTGGGCATATGGTGCTGTAACAATGTCAGGCAACAACAACATTTCAAACGGTGCCTATGGCAGCATCAGGCAGGTAAACCAGTTCCTGCAGGATGTCAAGACAGCAACTATGGATGAGAATGTACGCAAAAGATGCATCAGTGAAGGACACTTTATCCGCGCTTACATGTATTTTGGACTTGTAAAAAGGTACGGAGGTGTACCAATCATTGAAGTGCCTCAGGCACCTGGCGATGATCTTTTCGTGCCAAGAAGCACCGAAAAGGAGACTTTTGATTTCATCCTCAGGGATTGTGACCTCGCCATTGAAAACCTTCCGGCAACCACAAGTGTGAATGATGGCGTATACAGGGCAACGAAATGGGCGGCATATGCGCTTAAGTCAAGAGCTGCCCTCTATGCTGCTTCAATTGCCAAGTACTGGAACAAAGCACCACTTACCGGAGAGGCAGTAGACCTTAAACTCGTGGGAGGAATGACAACGGCAGATGCGAATAGCTACTATTTGCAGTGCATCACTGCATCAGCAGCTATCATTGATAACTCCGGGAAGTCACTCTACAAACCGACTCCTGCTACCAGAACGGATGCCGCCAAGAACTTTCAGGATCTCTTCCAGAACCCCACTGGCGCAATGGAGGAGGTGATCTTCATGAAAGCATACATTGACGGATCGACAACCCGTATGCAGGGACATAGTTATGATGTCTACTTCAACCCGTCACAGACAGCACCAAGCTATTCATATTACGGCAGGTTTAATCCTACACTGAATCTCGTTGATCTCTTCGAAGATTATACCGACAACGGAACCGGACAGAGCGTTCCTCTTGTGACTCGCACTGACGGCGTCGAGAATGAATATGTCGCAAACCCTGGCACAGACCTCGATCTGACAAAGCCTTACAAACTGTACAATAATCCAACGGAGATATTTGTCAACAAGGATGCACGCTTTTTCGCAAGCATCATCACACCAGGATCAGTCTGGAAAGGCAAAAACATGGTAATCCAGGGAGGTCTGATTAAGTCTGACGGCACTAAGGTTATTTACCAGAATGGCAATGCAGTAGGCCTGGACGGCAGAACTTACTATACCTATGGCGGAGCCAGTGGACCGGAATACTCCGGTTTTGCGCAGCTCGGCAATAACGAACAGGGTAATTTTACAAGCTCCGGCTTCAATGTGAAAAAATGCCTCAGGGAGAGCATGACTACGATCACCCAGTTCATCTGCACAACTCCATACATTGATTTCAGACTTGCCGAGATATACCTTAACTACGCTGAAGCAGCCATTGAGAGCGGTCAGGGTAACGCTGCACTGGCAGCAGAATACCTGAATGCTCTTCGTAAAAGGGCAGGACACACTGACAATATCCCGGCTACTATTGATAACATTATGAAAGAAAGAAGGATAGAGTTAGCTTTTGAAGGTCATCGTTACTGGGATCTTATCAGGCGCAGGGATTCCCACTTAGTGTTTAACAAGACCTCCAGAAAAGCCCTCGTACCTGTTCTGGACCTACGCGAAAATCCGCCAAAGTACTTCTTCGTAAGAGCTAACAACTGGCCTGACAATAATGCCGGTGGAAGAACATTTGAAACAAAATCGTACTACCTGGCTATCCCGGATGTTTCAACCAGTGGTTTGGTTCAGAATCCTCAATACTAATCCTAAAAGCATACTCATATGAAAAATACAATATATATCTCATTTCTGGTTGCCTGCCTGGCGATGGCTGTCACATCCTGTGAGATAGACGACTTCCCCGGACCTGATGCGCAGGTCTTCGGAGCCATCATAGACAGCCTTGACGGTGCATTGGTAGAGCAGGATATCCAGACCGGATCACAGATTGAAGTTCAGGAATTAGGTTTCCCCACCCTTGTGTCACAGTTCTGGGTGATTAAAAACAACGGAGAATACAGAAACAACCTCGTCTTCTCAAATGATTATGACATCTATATGCGCAATGGTAACTTCTTTCCCTATACTTTAAGGGAAGTGAGTATAACGCCGGGAGAAAACGAGATTGACTTCAGGGTTGTTCCATATATCCGTGTAAAGAATTGCATCATAACTCGTGATCAGGCGAACAACAGGATTGTTGCGACATTTACTCTTGAAGCCGGAAAACCGATTGTAAAAGTCAAATCCATACGACTTTATGCATTCAGTGACCAGTATGTAGGCGAGTACATTAAATTCGCTACAACAGGCACCGGATTCTCACAGACATTCTCGCCTACTATTGCCATCAATCCGGCCACAACTTACACATTGTCGATAGATCTGGCAGCTAATTCCACACTTATAAAACCAGGAAGAAGCTACTTTTTCAGAGTAGGCGCAATGGCCGATGTTGCAGGAGTTGGTACTATCAGAACCAATTATGCACCCAATGTAAAAATTACTTTGTGAGTTTTAGGGTTTGTTGAATTAGGTTAGATGATTGGGGGATCCTTCGAATTAGGAGGAGTAAATGGCAGAGAGAACAGGATTTAACCTGACTCTCTGTCATTGAATTAAGTAAGACAGGGGGATATTTAACCAGTTAAAGACCGGAACCTGAATTAGCAGTATTTGTAAAACAGATAATTATGAAGAAAACTCTGCCGTTTGCACTGCTTTCGATACTTATTTTTTCATGTTCTGTCAATACTTCAGACAGGGATATACTCACCATCATTGAAAGAAACCGGCCTCTGAACGGGGCGGTAATACCAGCCGATATTGGTGAAAAGCTCGGTGCAACACATGTGGGCGGCAAATACTTTTTCACTGACAGGCCCTATCTTGTTGAAGGATGTGACAGAATGATATCTATGGGTTATAAGGTTGTCAAGTTGTGGTTCAGAAAGAGCGGCGGTGGCTATCCCTTCAATTCCGACTGGAACCTGCCTGATACAATAACCCTTGCAGAACTGGCACAACACCCTTACTGGGCTGAATGCTTTGACATGCCCTTCTCGGTGTTCGCCCTCAGTGTTGATGGCGCCGGCATCAAAACCACCGACGAGAGCGCCGCGAAAGAAGAGGTGGAGATTTACGAGCTTTCAAAATACCTTCTGAGGAAATACATGGACCGTGACGTTACATTCATCCTGCATAACTGGGAAGGCGACTGGATGCTTCGCGGCGGTACAGGAGACTACGCTCGCTGGTCAAGAAAAGAAGGTGAACTTATCAGAGCCGTTGACGGAGACAGATACTCGGTTCTGGTTCCTTCTGATTCCACAGAGCGATGTGATGCAATGATAAAATGGTTCAGTGCCAGACAAAGAGGTGTCATAAGAGCCCGAGCCGAAGTACCGGAGTCAAAATGCAACGTATACCATGCTATAGAAGTCAACAAAGTGATGGACAGTATGGATGGCATTCCGGGACTGGCCAACTATGTTCTGCCTGCGGTGGAAACAGATATGGTCTCCTGGTCATGCTATGATGCAATGGTAAACGACACAACTGAGAACGGGGTTAATCTCTACAAAGGGATAGAATATCTCAGGAATCAAATGAAGCCAACGGAGATAATGAATGGTGAGCGTCTCGTCTTCCTTGGAGAGATAGGAGTACCTGAACAACGCTATGAAAACCTGATGGATCAGTCATCGGTAATACATAACTGGGATGTATATTTGGGAGTCTGCATTGCCCTCGACATTCCTTATATCATTCAATGGGAATTATTTTGCAATGAGCCTAAAAACGAGGAGTTGCGTCGTCTCCCTGAAGCACGCACCAGGGATGAGATGAGAGGCTTCTGGCTCGTCAGACCTGATGGAACAAAGAGCTTTGTCGGAGAATATTTTGATCTGCTGATGAATAATGCTGGAGGAAGAATACAGTAACATTCGCTAATCAAAAAAGGGAAAAATGAGATTTGGATACATTGTTTCCAGGATACGGCTGAGGCTGAAGATAATCCCAGTTATAACAGCATTGGCCTGCTTTCATCTAAATATTGCCTCTGCACAGGATGGTTACAACAGCAGGGTAACCGGTCTTTCAAATAAAACAGGCGATCTCCTCCCCTCAACAGGAACTGTTCAGGAGCCGCCCCGGATTGAAAATGTTGCGACAGTGGCTCCTGATATTCTCTGCATCGAGGTAAGTGCCTGCCGGATCCTGCCAGCTGTGCAGGTCCCTTATCAGCAGGACCCCGGGGATGTCATAACCGTAAAGAACTACTCCCCTATGGGTGAAGAGAATACAGTGCGTGTCGAGCGTAACGGATTTCCGCTTGGCATGCTCGTGGGACCGGGGCTCAAAACAATAACTATCTATGAAAGACTGGCCGGAAGGCACCTTGATACAGGTGTCGCTGATAAATCTGCAAACTATAGTATCATCTCCGCGGGAGACAGAAATTACCGCGACAAACTCTCTCCGGAGAAGGTATGGCGAAAGAGCAAGCCTACAAACTACCCTGAAGAAAACCGTCATGGCGGGGAGTTTTATACGGCACATCATTATATTTACCTAAAACTGCCGTACCCCCTTATTGCCGGA
>Ga0209450_10001172_pt1 | contig 13149 bp, 2 predicted proteins | sample FrelakmetLWP11LW_FD_187149 | JGI IMG/M metagenome (GOLD analysis project Ga0209450, IMG submission 187149) | Freshwater lake sediment microbial communities from the University of Notre Dame, USA, for methane emissions studies - LWP11 LW (SPAdes)... | ecosystem: Environmental > Aquatic >... | reverse complement strand
CAACTACTAGGTCACAAACACAACAACGTCAAAAAGCTGACCATATCCAAAAACAACCAACACAAGAAGAGATCAACCTCATCAACAAGCAAAAGGAAGTACTTGACAGAGAGCAGAACCTTCATCATCAACAAGCTGACCTCAAGCATCAACAAGATGAGTTTGAAAGACAACGAAGAAAACGAGTGGATTTCGAAGCTGAAGAGTTACGGAAATTGAAACTTGAAAATGCAAAAATGAGAGGTGAAATTTCGGATTTAAGGAGACCGGACAATTTGGGTGTCGCCTTTTCGTCGGCGCCCACAGTTGTTCAGCCTCCTGCAGCTCCTCAATTGCCAATGTTTCAACCACCTCCAACCTTTCAACCTCAACAAAATCAACCACGAGTTCCAATGCCTGGAAGTAATGCCCTGCCAAGAGGAAATTTATCGGGTGGAGTTTATGTTGCTTCCCAACATCCGCAACAACAGCAACAAAATTTAACTCAAGTTCCACTGAATTCCTACGCACCACAGCCTCAAGAACTGCCACCGCCTTTGAACAGTGGAGCATTCTGGGGAAACCCGACAACAATTGCGAATCAACTTCCACCAGATGCACCTTATGGGCAGCGCTACTTGCCTCCAGGTCAAATCAATTATCACGAAAATGATAATCAGACAAACGAACAAAGGCCATTCATCAAGCCAATCGTGCACAAGTTTGACGGCACCACAAAAACTGATGAGTGGACAAAGTTCAGAGCCTTTTTTGACACTGCGGTTGGCAGTCGACGAATGCCTGACAACCAAAAACTTTTGTTGCTCCTTGACTTGCTTGACGGAGAACCAAAGAAAATTGCAGATCGAATTGCTGGTGAAGAATATACAACACGCGCCTACACCGAAGTCTGGCACGTCCTTGAAGAACACTATGGCGGACTTATCAAAGCCAAGAAAGATGCTCTTCATCGCCTTGAAACTTTTCCAAAAATCAAATCCTTCACGAAAGAAAATGCTTTGGAATTTTCATCACTTCTGTCTACAATCATCCGAAAATACACTACGAGAGAACATGGACTTATCGACGATGGAGGTGTCCTCAGCAGTCTCGCCAAGAAAGTGGTTCCGGAATCCGAAGTTGTTCAATACTTCCAGAAAATTGCCGAGTATCACAGGCCAGACACTTTGCTTGAGTTCTACAACTACATCGAAGCCAAACGGGTGGCTCTTAACCTCACCTCAGCTCATTTCACGACAACTGGGGCAAAAGGTCAAACACACATTGCACAAGATAGTTACTCTCGCCGGGATGAAGAAGATTCAGATGATGAACATGTTCTGATTGGTCAGTCCGGATCGAATTTTGATACTCGACGAGAAAAATCGGACTCAACCAAGAAAGTCAGTTTTGACTTGAGAAGAAAAAATTCTGAGAAAGGTGATTTTTCAGGAGGGGGAGAAGACCCAAAGCTTTGTGTCTGTTGCAAAGCTGCACATCCTCTCTGGAAATGTGAAGAATTCAAGGTCATGACTACTGCCAAACGCTATTCCATTGTAAGAAGATCCCGATCCTGTTATCATTGTCTTGGACCTGCCCATGATTCAAGAGACTGCACTTGGAAGAAAGATGTTAAGTGTGGTTTGGAGGACTGCGAGCGCTACCATCATCACCTTCTGCACAACTGGAAGAGCTTGGGGCTGATTTCGATTGAAGAGTATCACGAGACTGGAGAGATCCCCGATGAAGGTCAAGAAGCCGATGCCAGGATCAATCACGTTACAGTCGCTTTTGCTAAAGGCAAAGAATACATCTCAATTCGAACGGCTACCATTTTGCTCACTGGCCCAAATGGGAAGCCACATCGCTGTCTGGCAGCTCTTGACACTGGATCCAACTCCACAAATGTTGACGCTGACCTTGCCAAGCAGCTAGGTTTCCGTGTCAATGCAAGAGACATCACCAGAGAAATCAATTTCATGGAACGACTTGTCAATGTCACATCAGACCACGTTAGTTTTATGATTGGTCCAGTTGATGGCCGAGTCTCTTACCCCATTCAAGGTTACACCATCAAAGATCTGATCAGCGGTACACCTGTCATTGACTGGAATGAAGCAGCCAAAACCTACCCTCACCTTCGTGGAGCTGACATTCCAAAGCCAGATAAGCGTGACAAAGTTCAGGTGTTGCTTGGAGCCAACTACATGCACCTGATGGCTGTCTCAAACAGCATCATTGGTCGGGACTTTGAACCTGTTGCCGAGTACTGTCGTCTAGGCTGGGCTTTCACTGGCCGCATCAAGAACTGCCAAATCATTGGCGGAAATGGCATGCACTTCGGCATTGCCACAACAAACGTTGTTGCATTCTCAACGTTCATGAACCATGAAAAGAGCCACCTGAAACTTTCTGACATGATGAAGAAGAAAGAGGTTTCCAATCCCGAAGAAGAAGTCAGGCAGGCACTGACGAGTTCAGCGGCCCATACTGACAGAGGGGTGGAACTAAATCTCTGCACCTACATCAGCATGACACCAACTATTGATTTTGAAAGCGAACGAAAACTTCATGAACTGCATGAGCTCATTGAAAACCATTGGGAGCTTGAAGCCATCGGCCTTGTTGAAAAGATCCCAAGCTTTTCCGGTGACGTCAAAGAGAAGCCTATCAAGCAATGGTCAAAGGCTGAAAAAGAGTCAGATTCAAAACTCAAGGTCAAGTACATCTCAGACAAGAAGCAATTTCAAATGTCAGTTCCTTGGAAGAAACCTCGCCCGGACTTACCTAACAATCGTTTTCCTGTAAGGTCCAGACAAGACGGGGTACTAGCCAAGTACACCAAAGAAGAGCAAGAGCTCATCCAGAAGACTTTTGACAGCTATCTTGAAAAGGGCTACATCAGGAAGTTGCAGGAACACGAGAAATATGACATTGATGCTTTTTACTTGCCTTTCTTCTGTGTGGTCAACCCCAAAAGTGACACCACCCCAGTTCGAGTTGTCTGGGACTGTGCCGCCAGATTTGAGCACAACGGAGTAAAGAAGTCATTAAACTCAGAGATTGAGTTGACTCCAAATCGACTTCAAGACCTTTTCAAGATCCTTCTCCGCATGCGCAAGTTCAAGTACGTTGTACTCTCTGACGTTAGTGAGATGTTCCTCAAAATTCTCCTTGACCCAGCAGACCGTCGCTACCATCGATTCCACTTCAACAAAGAAGAGTACGAGTGGCTGGTCATTCTGTTTGGCAACCTTGCTTCACCAAACGGATCCCAGAAAGTCATCCAACTCAACTGCGACATCAATGGACAGGACCTTTTGGAAGCACTGGAATCAATTCGCAACTCGCTTTACATGGACGATGTTGCTGACTCCAGACCTGAACAAGAACAAGCTCTTCTACTAGTTCAACAACTGATTGTTCTCTTCCAAGCATGTGGGATGACTGTGCAGAAGTTTTATTCGAACTCTGAACTAGTTTGTCAGAACACAGACCAGACTTTGCTTGCCAAACAGATCCATTTCGAGGGAGCTAGTCATGACGTAGTCTACAGAGTTGGTAGAGTGCTTGGCATGTCTTACACTGTTCCAGAAGACTGTCTCACCTACGCTGGCAAATTCAAGGACGTCCGAAACTGGGTCAAAGGAAAGGTTGACATCGATCTTGACAATGAAACGGAACAGGAAGGTTGGACCAAACGAAAGCTTGCTCAAGTCTCAGCTTCTGTTTTTGATCCCTTGGGACTCATCTCGCCTTTTCTCGTTCGTTCAAAAGTCATCATGCAAGAAGTCTGGAAACTGAAGATTGACTGGGGAGCCAAACTGCCAGAATCAATCTGCATCCCTTGGCAGGCCTGGCTCGAACAATTTGGCGACGTTCCAGACTTCAAAATCCCTCGTTGGTCTGGTCTCAAAGCCAAAGGAACTCCATACCAAATCCACACTTTTTGTGATGCCAGCGAGGAAGGCACATGTGCAGCTGTCTACATCAGAGTCAAGACCGGACATGACATCACAACAAACTTGCTTGCAGCCAAGTCACGAGTTACTCCTCTCAAAGCTGAATCCATCTCTCGATCTGAACTTGTTGCTTGCGTGATGGCAGTTCGATTGTGTGCTGCAGTCAAAGAAACATACCCGGCCTCACCTGAAGATACATTCTTTTGGACCGACAGCGAAGTTTGTTTAAGGTGGATCAATACCCCTGCAAAATCTTTCAAAGCCTTTGTCGCCCATCGAATTGGCGAAATCCAAACGTTTACTGAGCCTCGTCAGTGGCAGCACGTGCCAGGAGTCGAAAACCCAGCCGATGTTGGAACTCGGCACATCACCGCTGCTGAACTGCAGGACAGCCAGGTCTGGTGGGAAGGTCCGTCTTTTCTACGTTCCTCCCTTGACCTTTGGCCAAAAACAAAAATCCTTCAAGAACTTGAAAGTAAGGAGCTGAAGGCCACCATCTTTCTCACAGTCGAACATTTGAAGAAAGCCAATCTTGACAAACTTGAACAAGCTCACCCTCGACACTTCTCAGTCTCAAAATTTGGAAGCGGACTCAACAAATGCCTGCGACTTTGGGCTCGCCTTCTGCAAGCAAAGAGATTGTTCCTGCTTAAGAGAGAAGACCGCCCCTTGGTTCGACCTTTACATTTGAGGTCATTCGAAATTGAAGATGCCAGAACGTTTCTCGCCAAGCAATCTCAATTGGAGTTCTACCCAGAGGAGGTTGGTCTCATGTCAAAGAATTTCCAACCCCTTGCTGAAATCCGTGGAAACCACTCGAGCGCCATTTTGCAATTCAACCCGTTCCTGGATCCCGCCGGAGTCATCAGAAGTCGATCAAGACTGACAAACATTCCGGGTCTTTCCTACGAAAAAGCTCATCCGATTGTTCTACATCGCAAATCAGACTACACCCGACTTCTTGTAGAAGCTGCTCACGTTGAACATGAGCATCCGGTCGGCATCCAAGCCATGAAGGCTTCCATTCAAAACGAGTTTGCTATTGTTGGTCTAGGAACGCTCTGCAAACAGGTTCAATTCCGCTGCACGGAATGTCGAAAGCTGAAAGCTCCAATCATCTATCAACAAATGGCGCCATTGCCAGAACGTCGTATTGGAACAAAGCTGAAATCTTTTGATAATGTTGGCCTTGACTTTGCCGGACCTTTCGATATCAAAATGGGTCGTGGAAAAATTCGAAAGAAAGTCTATGTCCTCGTTCTCACTTGCATGGTCACACGCGGAGTTCACCTGGAAGCCACAGGTGGCATGGACACCGTACATGTCATCAATGCACTCTCACGGTTCGTCGACGTCAGAGGGGTGCCAACTACACTGACTTCTGACAATCAGACATCATTTCGAAAGGCCGACAAGGAAATTACTGAATGGTACAGAACTGTCAACTGGAACCAAGTTCAGCAAGCAACCGGAGTTGGATTCCGACCCAGCTCAAACGGAATCGAATGGAAATTCAATCCGCCAAATGCACCTCACTTTGGCGGCATTTTTGAAATCATCGTAAAAGCCCTCAAAAGAGCCTTGAAAACAATTCTTGGCAGAGCCGACCTTGACGAAGAAGCCTTCCGAACCGCCGTCTCCAAAGTTGCCTACATGTTGAACAGGAGACCGATCACACCATCCGGAAGCATTCACGACAACAAGCCTCTTACACCAAACAGTTTCATCTTTGGTGATCTTGATGATGCGGTCTTCCCACCCGATTTCCCTGAAGACCAACGCACCAATCTTGATCGCAAATTGAAGCTCCAAGTCGAAGTTCAAAAATTTGTCTGGAAGAGATTCTTTCTTGAGTTCGTTCCCCTACTTGGACCAAGAAAGCGATGGAGCCAGGAAAAAGAAAATCTCGAAGTGGGTGAGGTCGTCATCGAACTGGATGAAAATCAACCTCGAGGAAAATGGAGACTGATGAGAGTTTCAAAAGTCTTCCCAAGCAAAGACGGACTTGTCAGACACGTGGAGGTCATGAGCACAGACAACAAGGCTTATAAAAGGCCAATCGCAAAGCTCATCCCAATCGTTCGAAATTAGTTTAATCTTTTTCCACAGCATGTCACTATGACACTTATGTTAATCGCTGAACATAAGAACCTATTTAAAAATTTTATGACTAGTTTATGTTATGAACATTACAAGCATCAACTTTGGAAATTAATTTTAAAAATAGACTACTAATTTTTAAGAGGGGTGAGGGACCCAAAACAAATTTTTTGATCCAAAACCAGCATTTAGGACTTTATCTTAGTATGGAGTTCAAAATGTCTGTCAAAAATCATCTTTCTGTGTTATAACTTTGTGGGTGCAAAGCTGTAACAAAAATTAGAGTTAGTCAATTACCCTAATTTTGGATTCAAAAGAAGCTAACCCTCTTTTTATTTTGACTTGCAGCAATGATGTCTGACCCTGATGTCCTGGAGATCGAAGTTGAAGATCACGACTTTGTGGAGGAAGTACAACAAGTTGACGTGGCAAAGAACCGACAGGTCAACATTGTGGAGACACGACGAGTGTACTTTGTTGCGGATGTCTTCCCCCAAGATGTGGACAGTGACGCTGAGGAGCAGGAGGAACCGGCTAAGAGAAGAAGGGTTGTGATGGAGACTGAGGAAGAAAGCGGTGCACTGGCTTCTAACCAGTCACTACTTTCCGAGTCATCAGCCATTCGCACGGCTTCTCCCTCGACCCCGACCTCGGCAGCCATTCTTTCTCTGCCAGCTTTTGTCAGTCGCGTCAAACGTTACAAACAGAGAATCGCTATTGTTCACCCAGGCCTGAAAGCACCGATCGGGTTCCCAACACGCAGTAACCCAGACCCCAGTCTGAAACCCATGACAATCGATTTCACTCCATCTGATAGCGAAGGTGAAGACGAATATCCGGACCCCACTCAGGCTCAAGAGGAAGAAGAGGAAGACAGTTACCGTCAACGTCCGTGGCTCAAGAAGAAGAAGTTACCGCATCCTGTTCAAGCCTTTGTTGAGTTTCAATGGCAAGATCGTCTTGGACGCGAGTTTGCTGAAAACCTCTTGCCAAAACGCATTCCTACCAACATGCCATTTGTCACACTCGCTGAAGCCAATCGTCTCATCTCACGCAAAGGCCCATTTTTTGTCGGAGTTCATCAGAAACTTTTCCCTAAAGTTACTCAGTTCAAATCCGGCGATCGAACAGACACAGAAATGGTCAAGGACTTTCTCATTAGCGTCCGTGCCTGGCGTTGCTTGTGCTTTGATACTGAGACCAACGGAGAACTCCCATTTCTTTTGCCGCCAAATCGTGGTCAACCCGGACGTGTCCCAGTTGTGTTCGGCAACCCTGAGGGACAGGTTCTCATCTTTCACGACCCTCGTGATGTTCCACAAGCCATCAAAGACATTTGTGCAGATTTTGGTTACGTCAAGTTTCAGTCAGGGATCGAGAATGACATTCTGCTACTCAAAAAGTGCGGTTTCACCTTCAGAGGCATTGTTGACGTCCAGACTCTCCTCACTCTCGCCAAACCTGCATCTCGCTACTGTGGTATTGAAGAGTGCTCTCGTTATGTCTGGCAGACAGACCCCCGCTCGAATGAAAAGCTTCGCATCAAGTGGTTGGACAAGAAGTTCATGTTTCACTACGTTCGACAGGATATGACTGAGGACTGTCTGGCTCACTCCGTTCAAGATGTCTTGACGCCTTTTGCCGTTGCCCTCAAACTTGCAATTGAGGTTACCAAGCTTCGCGGAATCGATCAAGCATCGGAGAACATCTTTCCGGCCTTAAACGAAGCCTTCGAACTCTGCATGTCCAAAGCGCCTGCCGACATTCGGAACTCCAAAGCAGACTGTCTCGACAAAACTTTTCCTCCTAACAACTGGATCAATGACGAATGTCCGAACTATAGCCTTCCCTTCCAGTTCAATTCTCATCACATCGTTCAGCGCATCCGTCGTGCCAGAGGAGATCTCGTCGAAGTTTTCAGTACCGGCCTTTCCCAATCCCAGATCATCGAGCGAGCCCGCAAACATTTGGCCTTGCTCAAGACAGATAAGTTTCCGTTGGGCCGAATGCCACCTGCGGCCGAGCAGGCCTTCATCGATCTAAGGTACCACTTGATGGATCACTGTGAGTACTGTGGCTCCCAGGATCACAAGGGAAACACCTGCACCATTCTTGCCGTTCCATGCCAATACGAGCATGGCCCTGATGTTGTCCACCCGCCGCACTCGATCATCTGTTGCCCTTCTTTGCACGCCTTCTGCAACCTTTGTCGTATTCGTGGCCACCCTCGTGAGGTCCATGGTCGCAATTGGAAGTCAGCAGGACAGCTTCGTCGAATCTTTCTGGAATCGGCGCCATTTGGTCTTTACACCTCGTTGCCGTATCTCATTCGAGACAAAGAGTTTGCACCCCTGATCAAGTCTTACCACTTCAAAGCTGGACTTGGAGGCAAAAAGCGCATCTACAACTTTGGAGACTACTGGCTTTACGGAGGATCAGAGCCAATCGCGAAGGAGGAGATGGACGACGGGGCAGAGTTCAGACGACTGTCATTCAACAACCTGAGGGCTTCCCCGTCAACGTACACGCCGCTCAACACTCGGGTTCAGCGCCGTCTTGATCTCGAGGCCACGAAGGGAGCTGACCGAATCGGGAAACGTAAGCGGCCATCCGGAGCCGAACAGAAGCGTCGTAAGAGGGCTGCCGAGGCTGCCCGACTCCTGAATGATAAAAAGACCGATTAAAGACATTAAAAACATTTGCAAAGAAATCGGTTGGCAGTGCAGGAAAGCCAAAATAAAAAGTTGAAGAGCCCAATGCGGAATATTTTCACTTATTACCATTTTTATTCTCATTTTTCATTCTCAATTGATTTATCGTATTTTTGATTATGATTATTGATTTATGATTGTTGTTGCACAAGTTTTGAAAGAACGGGGCTTTTAAAGCAAAATTTGCACCTGCGTTTACCGCAGGTACCCTCTCTAGGTGCACCCATTACCCCGGCGTCAGCTAGCTTATGCCGGTTGATACCAGGGTTTACTGGTAAACCCTGAGAGGGGTGTGTAAGAACCCTCTGAAGGTTTCTTATTTTCTAAACTAAAAAGGGTATTTTGATCTTCCCTTTCCCCCTTCCTTTCAAACCTTGTGCTTTTATAGATAGCTTTGGATCATTTTTGCTGCTACAGATATCTAAGAGTTTTTGTTTGATCTTGATCAGATTTTGCCATGAGGCCTCATTCTATTGCTGATTCTTTTGCTGACAATTGCTCAAAACTTTTGTTAACAAATTGCTGAAAGAAAGTAAACTTGATTCTTTCTCAAAACTTCTTTGATTTATTTCATAAGTGATCTTAGCATTTAGACTTTGGACTATTTCCCTTTGGGTCTTCTTGAAGCTTCGCCTTTTACCCGCTCACCGACAGGCAGTCAGGCTACTCAGGTGTACCTGACCTCTCTAGGATACTTGAGGCCCCCCACCTTCCTAGAAAGAGGGAATCTGATTTCCAAGCAAACAAGAAGACGCCATTTTTGCGGACGATTTTGTGGCCAAACGAAGCACGCTAGCTCAATTCTTCATAAAAGAAGAAAGATCGGGCTTAAAATTCTCTTCTAAAACGCCACCCTGAACTTCCAAATCGGACGAAAACTGTGGAAACGGTCGACGTTTTTCTGCTCAGTTCATCAGGATCAAGAAGGATTGTCTCGATTTGAACAGATCTGGTTAAAGGTTAGTCTGGTATCTCACATTTGTTAATAATCTGTTTTAGCCACCTTTCTTTACAAAAGCTGGTTTTGGATCAATTAACATTTTTGTACCATCCTAAGACTGCTTTAATTTAGTGTCATATCATTTTGTAGTCTAAATCCTCAATCTAGGTGTCCTGAATGTTCTGAATGCATGCAACCTGAAACAATTTGTACTTTCAATTTTAAATTTTTTTTAAAGCCTCAAATCGAGTCTTTTTAACCTTGAAATCGAGTCTTGCCTTTTTGCCAAGGTTCTTTCAATTTTACCTTGTCTTAAAAATCAAAACAAAATTTCGACACGAACACTTCGTCCGAGAGCAAAGTTTATAAAACAAGAAAGTTTTCTCATCGTTTTTCAAGCTGTTTAGCATTTTTAAAAGTGAAAATCGGACCAAAATTACGTTCGGGAATTTTTTGACCCCATTTTATGAAACTTAAATTGTTTTGGCGAAAGTACAAATTTTGACGCTACCGCATTTGATTTTTTTTTGAGTGACTATGAGAACAAGTGTGTTGTGAATTGAACATTGACAATTGGTAAGATTTTTAAAACTTTTAGTCTTCGGAATTCAGGGTTAAATTCTAGAGACTAGCTACCTTTAGTGTTTCAATTCAAATCAATTCTGCAAGTTTATCTAAACCTAAAACTCAATATGACATAATTCCTCACACTAATTGTTCTTATTTCATTTTTAATGTATCATTTAATGTACATTTAATTTTGTTTTGTTTGCTCAAAAATTAATCTTCTTTTTTGATTGATGTTACTTCAAAAATTTTTTTGAGGGTTTTAAATTTAAAAATTGAATTTAACCAACGCAAACTTAAAAGCGTTTTGTAACTCAATCACAATCATTAAGCATTCTTTGGTGGAAGAGTTTTAAGTGGACTGGTATCTCCGACCGGATTCCTTACATTCTCCAAACCGATTAGTGCAAGACTCACCACGTTGAGCAATTTTTTGAAATTCATTCATGCCAGTCTTATGTTGTTTAATTTTTCTAAGGAACAACATAAACAAAGCTTGTTGAATTTGTCTAATTTTTCTGGGGCATTTAGCATAATTGCTTCGGCACTCTCCATTGTTTTTTAGTCAGACTTAGCCAGAACGTTTTCAACAAACGATGCATTGCTTCGGCTTTGCACGCAAAGATTGTTAGAAGTCATCCGTTCAGAACGCTAATGGCCGAGCGAGCACTGTAAGGGTCTACTTGACTACAGTGCATCGGGTGTTGGCAGAAAAGCACCAGTGTGCGCTAACACCAACGCAGTTATACCTTTGACTTAAAAACTTTTGTCTTTATTTACACCAGTGGGTGACGGAGTAAGCTGATTAGAGAATTTACTTGTAACAAAAAAAAAAGTGTAATTCCATGAGCGGTTATCAATCACTGCAAGATTGGTCTCCGAGTAAATTCAGTCATTGCTCTAAGAGGTGAAAAGCCTAGTTTTGACATTTGGAACTTTTGTTGTCACACTTTAACTACTAGTGGGCCAGTAAGTCGTTAACGTTGCCTTTTTGCCGGCGTCGATGCATTGCCTTTATTGACAACATTTCCTATGTTTTTGTTTTGATTTAAACATGGAGAACGAACAGTTGCTCATAGACCTCACTGATCCTGGTGAACAGGTCAAACCTGGTGTTTCCTTCACTCCATCTGGTCCACACGTTCAAGATGCGGACGAGTCCTTGCTCGATCAAATTGACACCGAACTCCAACAAGCAAGTCTACCACAGCTCCCTCTACCCATGGATAGAGTGATTGACATGCTTGACCAGAGGATTGCTGAACTAAAACGGAGAAGAGAAAATCGTGAAACACCATGGTCTGAAGCGTCAAACGACATGGAGGAAGTAGACATTCTATCGGGTGAATCCTTACTGTCATATCAAGTCAAAAGTCATCCAGTTCCATCACCTCGGACAAAATTGCCAACCATGACACCAGCTCCAATTCCGGCCAAACGTACCTCAAAGGCAAGCTCTCGTTCGTCAACGCTTCTCTTGTCAGGTGAACTACCTCTGGGTCAACAACAGAACCCACCTTGGGAGGATCCAACGCTCTCGCCTCAAATGCAACAACGAATGAAGGATCTCTACTTAAAAGGGTGCAAGGATGGCTCACAATTTGGATCTCATGCTGGGTCGCAAATCGGGTCTCGAGCAGGTTCACGTGCTGGATCACTACCCAACGCAGTTTCATCAATGGATAAGGTTCGTCAATACCTAAGCAGCACTGGACAAGATGCCACGCAAATCATTGTGGAAGAAGGGGAAGGTCAAACAAATAAAGCTGGAGCAACAATCGCAAACCCAACAGATCCAGCAACTTTCATTGCGACGTTCCCTATGTCTGACAATGACTCCATCGAATTGAAAAGGGTAGCTGCTCGGAAAGAGACAAAAGCTCTTCAGAAGGTCAAAGAAAAAGCAAAAAAGGCCTACAATCGTCAAAAGGGTGTTGTTAAACGCACAATCAATGTTTTCTACGCTAACGGAGACAACGAAGACTGGGACATGGGAGATTTGAATGACCGTCTTGCAGAGCAGACGAGATTGATGCAAGATAAGTTTGCAATTTACTTGGCAAACATCATCAATGATTCTGAAGAACAAGTCGCACGTCAAGAATTCAACCCACGCCTTGTTGAGGCAACTGAAGTTTTATCTTTGGCCGATGCCCTTGCCAAATATCAGACTGTACAGAAGAACAAGGCAGAAAACTTAAAAAAGGAAATTGAGAACAAATTGGCCATGGCCTCAAGTTCGGGTGCACTGCCAAAAGGATCACACCCTCTTCCAGAAGTTATCACCACTGCTATGTCCTCAACACCTACAGTCTCAACTACATTTGTGTCAGAATCCATGACGAATTTTGCCTCTGAACCTCCAGTCTCTACGCCAATAACTGGAGTGTCTTCAACAACGTCATCGACTGCAACGACTTACGCTTCAATTATCTTCCCACCAACAACGTCTTTGCCTCATGCAAATCCCTTCAAATGGTCAGCAACATCAAGTGCATCAACTACTGTGACAACTTTAGCTCCCTCAAGACCAATTACGTCAACTGGAGCACTAAAGTCTTTTGCTCCAACAAAAATCGTCAACAACGGTCCTTTCCAAGCCTTTGAACCAACTGCTGCTTTTGATCTCACTAAAAAATCAATGCCAGAATGGTTAAGCAAGCCATTGCCCAAATTTCAGGAAACGAGTAAAGTCAAACCAACGTTTGCAAAGACCTTCACGTCAGGAAAAATTTCAGACATTGGCTCAGACCGTGAGGCTGACATTCGTCCGGAAAGACGTCCACCTGGTGATGTATACCTATCTCCAAAGGGTCAAGGTCGTGGGCGTGGACAACCACCTCCTGGAAGTCAAAAGGATTTTGCTCAAAACTTTGAGCGACCAACTACT
>Ga0209450_10001171_pt1 | contig 13150 bp, 15 predicted proteins | sample FrelakmetLWP11LW_FD_187149 | JGI IMG/M metagenome (GOLD analysis project Ga0209450, IMG submission 187149) | Freshwater lake sediment microbial communities from the University of Notre Dame, USA, for methane emissions studies - LWP11 LW (SPAdes)... | ecosystem: Environmental > Aquatic >... | reverse complement strand
GCAGCGAGGGCTGCCCGTCCCTGACGCCCCTCACCCTGCAGAAGCCGTCCCCGGAGCTTCCCGTCCAACTGCACCCCCTCGGACAGAGCAGACACCTCCAGGCGCCCTCTTCCGTCCGCTCCATCCACTCAGCCTTCCTCACTCCTCCTCCTCCATACCGCTGTCCCGCCCTGATCGTCCACTGTGACGACGATGAGCTCGATGAAGACCGAATCGGGAAGGCTCTCCGCAAGTGGCAGCCCTCCAACGCAGATTGCCGTGGCCAGAGCATCCGCGGATCCGCACTCCCTTGCTATGACCGTTGCGGAGGCCACACCCTGTTCGGGCATGCCGGTCCGCGGATCCAGGATGTGGCAAAGCCTTGCTCCGCTGCTGTCGAAGAAGCAGCTCTCATAATCTCCGGATGTGGCGACGGCCCCGCTGTACATCTCCTGCACATCCAGCACTCCGTCGGCTCGCGGGTCCCTGACGGCGACCCTCCATTCACGGCCGACTCCGGGATCACCTCCGCACCGCACCTCCCCGCCGATCTCGACCAGAGCCGCCCTGGCGCCCCTGGCCATGGCAAGCTCGTAGACGGCGTCAGATGCGTAGCCGGGGGCCACCGCTCCGAGATCGAGGCTGATCCCGGCCGCCAGTATCATCGAGTCTCCCTGGATGGAAAGGTGCGCCAGGCCACTGGAGAGGAGCGCCGAGTCCAGTGCGGAATCGGACGGGACACGAGGAGCGCCGCTGAAGTCCCAGAGTCGGACAAGCTCACCGAGAGTGGGATCAAAGAGGGAATCGGTGAGGACAGCAGTCTGCAGGGAGATATCGATCACATTCCGGAGGTGGTCGGACATTCCGGAGCGCAGGGCCCATCCGGCATCGTTCATACGGAAGAGCTCCCCTACCGGCTCGAAGCACCCGAGCTCCCTGTCGAGATGCCCCGCGAGGGAATCCATCGAGTCCAGGATTCGATCCGCCTCCCCTTCCGGCGCTATGATGATGCAGGTGGCGAAGGTGCCCAGGGCCGTGCTCGTACGGCTGCGTTCCTCAAGCCGTTCATGATCCGGCGAAGTGAGAAGCCTGAATGCGATGGCTGCTGCCAGAAGGGTCAGCAGGATCAGCATGAGCCGGCCCGCGGACAACGGGCGGTGAGAACCGGCGGAAGCCCGGGCGGGGATCAAGACCTTCCCCTGTCCCTCTCTTCCTTCCGGAGGTCCGTGTGATACCTGCAGTAATCCGAACCCGGGACAACAGGCCTGCCGCAGTCGAGGCACTTCCCGGGGCCGGTGCTGGCCATTCCCTTGCCAACCCCCTTGCCGTAAAGATCGGAGGCCCTGGCCTTGAGCTTTCGGGGTTCCGGCTCCTCGTGGCTGAAACCGAAGGGAAGGGTCAGCAGAAGAAGCAGGGTGGATCCGCCGATTCCATACAGGGCGTAGCAGGCCGCTTCCCAGTACAGAGGGTTCTCATGGCTGCTCCCTATGACGAGTCCCAGGCACCAGAGGAGGATGGAGAAGGTGAGAACGGTAATCAGAACCGATCGAAGAATGTGCACTTCCGCCCCCTCTCAGAACAGGTCGATGAAACTGACCAGGTGGTTGACGCCCAGCACGGCCATGCCCAGGTCACTCTCGTCCGAAAGGATCAGAGCGATGCCTCCGGCTTCGACGAGCAGGTTGATCCAGCCTGCCCCCACCCCCGCGTCGAGCTGACCCCAGCCTGGCAGTATGAGCGACCTCCAGGGCTCAGCGACCCGGGGAGCGTACATAGGATGATCCGCTTCAGCAACCGGCGTGAAATCGGCCGGAGCGCCGGGCCACCGGAGAGCTGTCTGGAAGAGCGCGGTCCCGACCTCCAGCTCCCGGAGCGAGATGGTCCTCCAGAACTCGAGGTGGCTGATGGATCCATCCAGCAGGCTGTCCATCCGCTCAGCGGAGCATTCGACGGCAAGCCAGCTCATGTCGTCCACCGAGACGACATCCAGCGAGATATCGGTGATTCCGGTATGCGGGAACCTGCCCATGCAGTCCGTCAGGACCTCGAATATGCGTTCGATGGTAGCCGTCGGAACGGATGCGGTGTACTCGGTAAGCCCGACGAAGCTGACTTCCCCGTCACCCATGGAATCAGGGTAGATGCAGCTCTCGCCGGTCAGGAACAACCCGGCCCTTGTGGACAGCTGCAGCTGAGTTCTCCCGGCGACCGGCAATCCGGACACGGTCTTGATTCGAAGGACGCTGATGAAAGGGCTCCCCTCGATGAGATCCTCAACCACTGCGAACTCGAAGGGTGTCTGGGCTACTGCCGCGGTGCAGACCGCGAAAAGCATGAACATGGAAATGTGTCGCATCAGGCGCCTTCCCGCTTGGCGCAGTCAATCACACGGCGCCAGTTGTCCCCGGCCGCCGCCGAGATGTCGGTGTCGGCCCAGCCCCTGCGGCTGAGCAGTTCGAAGAGCCGCGGCCAGAAGCCGCAGTCGGTGATGCCGGCAGGGAGCCTTGACGTGCCATCCAGATCGCTCCCGAACCCGACATGCAGGATCCCCGCGACGGAGACAGCGTGCTCCAGGTGGTCGGCGACCGTGTTCAGGCTGGCCGCGTCACCCAGGAAATCCGGAACCAGGGTGATGCCTGTGACGCCTCCCAGCTCGGCTATTCTTCGGATGTCGTCGTCCGGCAGATTGCGCGGGACATCATGAAGAGCCCTGCAGTTGCAGTGCGTGGCCGACGCCGGGAGACCCTCGGACAACAGGTCCGCCCTCGATGCGTCGGAGAGATGGGAAACGTCCAGAACCACCCCTGAAGAGACAAGCTCCCTGGCAAGCCTGAATCCCTCGGGCTTGAGCCCGGTCGGAGATCCGACGCCTCCTCCGAGGCTGTTCTCGCCGTTCCAGGTCAGGCTGGCAAAGTCGAGAAACCTGATGATTTCCCCCCTGTCCGGCGCATCTGCAAGGGGCTGGCAGCCCTCCAGCATCAGGAGCAGGCGGATGGGCGAGCGGGGAGCGGCTTCGCGGAACCGCGCGAGTCCGGTCCTGAAGGAACCGGCCGTGTCCTGGCATGCTTCCGCGCAGATCGCTGTGACGAGCTCAGTCACTCCCGCCCCGGCAGCTCTCGGAATGTCGAGCTGCGCTCCGGGACAGGAGGAAAGGATATCCTCCCCCTCTCCCAGGGCGAGGAGGGTGTCGACATGGGCGTCGAACACCTGAAACTTCATTCGGGAGCAACCTCAGGCTGGACCGATGTGCTGTCCGGGCCGGTGGAAATGGCTGCGATCATCTCCACGATCGTGCCGGCCCGGAGCATGAGAAACACGGTGATGGCCAGCAGAAGGATATAGAAGAGCAGTCTGCCCCTGCTGCGGACGGCTCCATGCCTCTCGTGCCAGTCCGACGCGAGACTCATCTGCTCTCATCAGGAGGACAGAGGAGCGTCCCGAGATAGAATGTGCGGTGATACGCCGGCAGCCCGGGAAGCTCGATCGAGTCCGTGTAGACGATGAAGAAGCTGTCCTGTTCGAAGCCGCAGGTATCGTACGAGCTGATGGCTTCAGGACAGGAACTTGCCGTGGAGGCGATTTCCAGCCTCTGCATGAACTGCGCGCGCTGCTCCGCCAGCGTGGCTTCAGCATCGACGGAGGAGCACGCATCCTCCATCACGAGGCGCACCCTGTTCGGGGTCCTGATGAAGACCATGTAGGCCTTGACCAGGAGGACCAGCACCATGACGAAGACTGCAAGCACCAGGAACGACACGCTTGTGAGGTTTCTCGCGCTGCTGCTGCTAGCTCTGGACATAGCTCTCCTACCAGCCTGAGAGGCAGCGTCTGACCATCTCTTCAGCCGCTTCTGCAAGGAGCCTTCCCCTGGCCTCCTGCTCGCTCTCGGCCGAAGGGTCGTAGACTATCCAGGTTGTAATGCTCTCTTTGTCGAGAATATCGCTTTCGGCAATCAGATCCGTAAAGGTCAGCTCCATCCTGATCTCCAGCTTGTACTCCTCCACCTGCTCCGCCGAAGTGTACGAGTACGGCGTCCTGGACCAGGCTGCGACGGTTCCGGCAAGCTCCGAGTCCTGCCCGGTGGTTACGATGGCCAGACGGCCGTCCATGACCAGCTTCTCGGTGACGAGCGAGGTGAGCTCCTGCTCAAGACCGTACTCCGTCACACTGCTGCGGAACGGAGATACCCTGATCGTCTGAAGATATGCGGGAAGGCTTCCCGAGAGCCCGTATGCGCAGCCGGAGCCCATCATCCCGAGGATGAGAACCGCACCCGCCAGGATCATCTCAGCGGCAGCCCGTGTGGCCAAAGCCGCCCGCCCCCCTTTCGGTGTCATCAAGACGGTCCACGACTACAAACTCAGGGGAGACAACGGGTGACAGCACGGCCTGCGCGATCCTGTCGCCCCTCCTGACCGTAAACGGCTCGGTTCCCAGATTGGCGAGTATCACCTTGACCTCGCCCCTGTAGTCGGAGTCCACCGTTCCCGGCGTGTTGAGCACCGTGATCATGGACTTGAGGGCGTTGCCGCTCCTGGGGCGTATCTGCCACTCGTAGCCCGAAGGGATGGCGACCCTGAGCCCGGTGGGGACCAGCGCAGTCCCCCCGGGCTGTATGACCGTTTCGCAAGGGAGTGCGGCCCTGAGGTCAACTCCGCTGGATCCCGGCGTCGCCGTCTCCGGCAGCGGGATGTCGGAAGTGCCTTCCAGCCGCTCGAGCATGACCTTGACCATCATCTCCCCTGCGGGATGCTGCGGGCAGGAGCCCGTCAGCTCCTCTGCTCGACATCCTTCATCGTGAGGTCGATCTTTCCGTTGTCCTTGATGGCGATGACCTTGACCCTAATGCGCTGCCCGCGCTTCAGTTCGTCCTCGACTTTTTCCACGCGTGCGGAGCTGATCTGCGAGATGTGAAGGAGACCATCTGTTCCAGGCATGATCTCGACGAAGGCGCCGAAGTTCATGATGTTGGCAACCACGCCGTCGTAGACCTGTCCGATCTTGGGCTTCCCGGTGCACAGCTCGATCAGCTCCAGAGCCCGTTCGGCCGCGACGCTGTCGTCGGAGAGGACCACTACCGTGCCGTCATCCTCGATGTTGATCTCGGCGCCGGTCTCCTCCGTGATGGCCCGGATGTTCTTGCCCCCGGGTCCGATGAGCTTTCCTATCATGTCGCGGTCTATGGTCACCGTGAATATCCTCGGCGCGTACTTGCTGAGCTCGGGTCTGGGTTTGTCCAGCACCTTGTCCATCTCGCCGAGGATGTGGAGCCTGCCCTCCCTGGCCTGGTGCATGGCCTCCCCGAGAATATTCAGGGGGATCCCCTCCACCTTCAGATCCATCTGGATCGCGGTGATGCCGTTGCGTGTGCCGGCGACCTTGAGGTCCATGTCTCCGAGGTGATCCTCGACTCCGGCGATGTCGGAGAGAATGATGTACTTCTCCCCGTCGGTCACCAGGCCGAGTGCCACTCCCGCCACCGCGTCCGTGATCGGGACGCCTGCATCCATGAGGCTGAGCGACGCGCCGCAGATGGTTGCCTGGCTCGAGGAGCCGTTCGATTCGAGGATGTCTGAAACCACACGGATGGTGTAGTTGAACTCCTCCTTCTTCCTGGGCAGGACCTGGCTGATGGCCATCTCCGCGAGATGACCGTGCCCGATTTCGCGACGCCCCGGACCGGTTACCCTCTTGACCTCGCCCACGCTGAAGGAGGGGAAGTTGTAGTGGAGCATGAAGTCCTTGGTGTACTCGCCCATGAGGTCGTCGATGCGCTGCTCGTCACGCGCTCCCCCGAGCGTCACGGCGACCAGTGCCTGGGTCTGCCCTCGTGTGAACAGAGCCGAGCCGTGAGGCCTGGGGAGAATCCCGACCTCGCCGCTGATCTGCCGGATCTGGTCCTCGGCGCGTCTGTCGGGACGCATCCTGTCCACCAGAAGCTTCCTTCTCACGAAGCGCTTCTCTGCTTCGTAGACCGCTGTTGACACTTCGGTGGCGAGTGCCGCCGCATCCAGATCCGGGTAGACCGGCGTGAGCTTCTCCACGGCCTTCTGCCTGGCAACGGCGCCGGCTTCGGAGAGGGAATGCTTCCGGCCATCTCCATAGACCGTCTCGAACTCCGGGAACGCAATCTCCTCCACGGCAGCTGACAGACCCTCCGGGATGGCATGGGTCCTGCAGGACCGCTTCTGCTTGCCGACGAGCGCCTGGAGCTCCTTCTGGAGAGCGTTGATCTTCCTGGCCTCCTGCGCGGCTTCCTTGATGGCCTCGAGCACGACGTCTTCAGGGAGCTGCTTCGAGCATCCCTCGAGCATGACGACGTCCTCGCCCTTCACCGCTACCATCAGGTCGAGGTCGCTGGCCTCCTCCTGCTCCGGGGTCGGGTTGAGTACGATCCTGCCCTCGACCATGCCGACCTTGACCGTGGAGACGGGACCATCCCATGGAATGTCGGATATGAGGAGGCAGGCTGATGCGCCTATCATGGCCAGGAGCGCGGGGTCATTCTCCCCGTCGGAGCTGAGGACCAGGATGTAGACCAGTGTCTCCTCCGAGAAGCCCTTGGGAAAAAGGGGTCTCAGGGGACGGTCGATCATCCTGGCGGTCAGGGTCTCCTTCTCCTGGGGTCTCCCCTCCCTCTTGAAGAACCCGCCCGGTATCTTGCCCGCGGCATAGGTTCTCTCCCTGTATTCGATGGTGAGGGGGAAAAAGCCCACGTCCCTCTCGCCTTCGGCCGTAACGGCGGCCAGTATCGCTGAACCACCGTATGTAACGTACACTGCGCCATGAGCCTGCCTGGCCATCCTGCCGGACTCGATCGTGAGTGTTTTTCCTGCTATCTCGCAGCTGACTGCAGTCGCCATTTCGTCCTCTTGTTCCTTACTTTTCCCTGCTTGCTTCCCTCCCGGAACTTTTCCGGGATGCGTACCCTCTTCCCGATGGCTCCACTTCGATCGTCACGAGCGAATCCGATGTGCCGCCAGTACCCCGAAACCGATGGATCTATCTCCTGAGCCCGAGCTCCTGGATGATCGTCCTGTAACGCTCCATGTCCGTTGCCGCAATGTAGTCCAGCAGCCTGCGCCTCTGACCGACCATCTTGAGAAGTCCGCGCTTGCTGTTGTGATCATTCACGTGCACCTTGCTGTGCTCTGTGAACTCCTTGATCCTCTCGGTGAGGATGGCCACCTGCACCTCGGATCTGCCTGAGTCCTTCTCGTTACCGCCAAACTGGCGAACCAGCTCGGCCTTTCTCTCTACCGAAACGCTCATCTACGAGCACTCCTTCCGATTCTCCACCATCTCAGTGATGACCTTCTCCGTTTTCCTGACATCCCCGGCGATGAGCTCCCTGAGCTCCCCTGTCCCGGGTGACTGAACCGAATCACGCAACCTGGAAACGAACCTTATCTCGGCTGACCGCCCGTAGGCATCTCCAATCGTGCGAAGGAGATGAGCCTCGACCGGTCCGTCCGATCTCACGGGCACGAAAACCGCTGCGGGAATGCTCTCTCCGGTCCCCTCCAGGTCGACCAGTCCCGCGTAACTCCCGGAGGGCGGGAGCATCTTGCAGGTGGGAACCCTTACGTTCAGAGTGGGAAACCCGAGCTGCCTGCCGACGCCGCGACCTCTGGAACAGGCGCCGGAAGCGGAGTAGAAACGCCCAAGAAGCTCCCTGCACCCGTCGAGTTCTCCCTTCTCAAGGAGCCCCCTTATCCTCTCGCTCTTGACCGGTTCTCCGCCAGTCTCGAGAGGAGCGGCTATTATACTATCCACACCTCTTGAAGTACACCACTGCTTCAGTCTTTCACAGGTACCGGACCTTCCCGACCCGAAGTGGAAGTCCCAGCCTACCACCAATCTCCTGAAATCCAGCCGAAGCATGAGACTTTCGAGGAACTCCTCGGGGGACATCGAGACGGTTCCGTCGTCGAAGGGAACGGTCACGATGTCTCTGACGCCCAGACATTCAAGCTCCCTGCGGCGCTCCCCTGCCGTGGTAAGCCTGCGCCTCCAGTCTCCATGACCGAAGAACTGCCTCGGGATCGGCTCGAAGCATACGACCAAGGCATCGGGATCACTCGTGAGAGCGGTATGGACTACCTCGGCATGCCCGAGATGGATGCCGTCGAAAGCACCCATCGCTACGGTCTGCATGTCAGGCTGTTCCCAGAATGCAGATGGGGCGGATCACTTCGCCGTCCCCTTCACCGACGCCCACAAGGCCGCCGTCCTGGTCGAGGAGCGCGATGGTTCCGGATTCGGCGGATGCCAGGGGTCTTCCGGCCGCGGCATCTCCGGCGGCGGCAGGATCGAGAAGCAGAACGGGCATGCACCTGCGGAGCAGGGAGGACATGTCAAGAAGGGAACCAGGATCGTCCGGGGATTCCGACGCCTCACCAACGGAGAAGCTACCCACGGACAACCTGCGGATGTCGAAGGCGGCGGCTCCGGTACCCAGGGCTGCCCCCAGGTCTCTGGCAAGAGCCCTCACATAGGTACCGGCACTGACCGTCACCGAGAGCCGGATGTCCGGCAGCTCCATCGACTCGAGCAGCCAATCGGCAACGGTGGCGCTCCTGAACGGCGTATCGGGTGTGAGCCCTTGTCTGGCGGTCCTGTAGGAGCGCACTCCTCCCACCCTGACCGCTGAAAACGCGGGCACCTTCTGCAGAATGTCCCCCGTGAGCCCCTCAATGGCCTCGAGGACGGCATCCATCGATACCCCCTCCGCACCCCGGGTCTGGAGGACCTTCCCGGTGAGGTCGTCGGTGTCGGTGACAACGCCCAGCCTCACGCCGAATGCGTACCTTTTACTGTCCGCGGTAACGAACCTGGAGAGTCGGGTGGCCTTCCCGAGGAGTACGATGAGGAGTCCGGTGGCATCCGGGTCGAGCGTGCCGGCATGCCCGTACTTGCGGAATCCCCATGAGCGCGCGGCTGAAGCGCCTGCCCTCCTGGATGTGAATCCCCTTGGCTTGTCCATCAGGTATGCCGCTCCGGTGAGGAGTGCGCCGGACTCAGACGTCGTCGTCAAGCTCCCTCATGATCCCCAGAACCCGGTCGCCCTGCTCTCCCGAGAGATCATGAACGAACGAGAGCGCCGGAACGGTACGCAGGCTGAGCATCGAGGCCATGTTCCGCCTGAGGTAGGAGACGGCGGAAGCGACCGCTTCGACGGCGGCCTCACGCTCCTCCTCGCTCCCTGATGTCTCGTAGAACACACTGGCATGAGATCCATCACGCGAGACCTTGACCCTGGTAACCAGAACGCCTCTGAGTCTCGGGTCGGAGGTATCCCTTGCGATTACCTCCATGAGGGCCTGCCTGATGTCTCCCGATACCCGGCTTCTCCTGCGTTCGTCCATCAGTCGCGGCCTGTCAGAGTTGCCTGGCCACGGAGACGATCTCGAAACACTCGATGACGTCGCCGACCTTGATGTCGTTGAACCCCGACAGCCCGATGCCGCATTCGTAGCCGGACTTCATCTCCCTGCGATCCTCCTTGAAGTGCTTCAGCGAGCTCACCTGGCCGGACCACAGGTCCACGCCGTCCCGCACGAGGCGGACCGAAGCATTCCTGCGGATGACTCCGCCGACCACGTAGCAGCCGGCGATGACCCCGACCCCGGGGACCTTGAAGGTATCCCTCACCTCCGCGGAGCCGAGGTATTCCTCCTTCTTCTCCGGCTTCAGAAGTCCGGAGAGGGCTTTGGTGATCGTCTCCTCCACCTGGTGGATGACGCTGAAGATTGCGATCTCCACGCTCTTGGCAATGGCCTCCTGCCTCGCGCGGGAATCGGGGCGCACTCTGAATCCTATGATCACGGCATTGGAGGCTGCGGCCAGGTTGACATCGTTGCCCGAGATGCCGCCCGCTCCGCTGCGTATGATCTTCACCTGGACCTCTTCGTTGCCCAGCTTGTTCAGGGCATCGACGATGGCCTCGGCCGTTCCCTGTACGTCCGCCTTGACGATGAGGTTGAGGACTCCCTCGGATTCGCCGGCCTTCTTCCAGAAATCCTCCAGCGACACCATCCTGCCCGAGTGAAGCTCCCTCTCGCGCTGGACAAGTTGCCTCCGGAGACTGATCTCCTTGGCCTCATGCTCGGACTGCACGGCGACGATCGACTCGCCTGCGTCCGGCACCTCGGAGCAGCCGAGAATCTGTGCGGGGAAACCGGGACCGACCTCTTCCAGCTCATTGTCGTTCTCATCGTACATCGCCCTCACCCTGCCGCTGTAGCTCCCGGCTACGAAGCAGTCGCCCAGCCTCAGGGTGCCATCCTGCACGATGATGTTCACAACCGTTCCCCTCCTGGGGTCGATCTCACCCTCGATGACCGTCCCTCTCGCGGGGCGGTCGGGGAAGGCTGTCAGTTCGAGCATCTCGGCCTGGAGCATGATCTTCTCCAGGAGATCGTCGATGTTCAGACCGGCGAGTGCCGATACTTCCGTGCAGAGAGAGTCGCCGCCCCACTCCTCGATCAGGACCTTGTGAGATGCAAGATCGTTCTTGATGAAATCGGGGTTGGCGGTCGAAAGATCCATCTTGGTGATGGCCACGATGATGGGCACTCCGGCAGCCCTGGCGTGGTCAATGGCCTCCTGCGTCTGGGGCATCACCCGGCTGTCGGCGGCGATCACCAGAATGACGATGTCGGTGACCCTGGCGCCCCTGGTCCTCATGGCCGTGAAGGCCTCGTGGCCGGGAGTATCGATGAACGTGATCTTCCTGCCGTCAGGCAGGCTCGCGACGTAGGCACCGATGTGCTGCGTGATTCCGCCTGACTCGGTGGCCAGCACGTTTGCGGATCGTATTCTGTCCAGCAGGGCCGTCTTGCCATGGTCCACATGACCCATGACGGTGACGATCGGCAGCCGATGGGTCTTGGTGCCGCCTGAGCTGACCCTCTTGCGCTCCATCTCCGTCGCGCCGTAGCGGTCCACCACCTCGACCTCGAAGTTGAGCTCCTGCGCGATGATGGTGACGGTCTCAACGTCCAGCCGCTGGTTCGCTGTCGCCATGACACCCTGCTCAAGAAACTTGCTGATGATGGTGTTCAGCGAAACGCCCATGAGGTCCGCGAGCTCAGAGGGACTGGTGTAGTCCGTCACGCGGATCTTCCTGGCGACCTCTTCGCGGCCGCTCTCGACCTGGAGCTGTCTCTCCGCCTTCTCCTCGCGGTACCGGCGCTTCTTCTTCTTCTTGGATTTCGTCTTGCTGGAATCTATCTTGGCCAGCGTGTCCCGCACGGTCTTGACCGCTTCGGCAGTGACCCGGCCCTTCTTCTTCTTCCGCTTCCTGGTCTTCTTCTGAACGGTCTTGCTGCGGGCCTCTTTCTTCTCCAGGTCGAATCGATTCCGGACCTTGGCGATCTGCTCGGGATCCATGGAGCTCATGTGACTCTTGACGGTGATCTCCATCTCCGTCAGAACCTTGATAAGAGCTTCACTTGACAGGTTCAGATCCCTGGCCAGTTCGTAGACTCTCTGCTTCCCGCTTCCATCGATCTCAGCCAAAGAAATCACCTGCTTCCATTCATTTCAAGCATTCAAGGGGTACATGCTCCGGACGTCGGAGACTTCAGTCTCCATCCGAGTCAAGGAGAGTACCCTCCTCGTCGATATTTTCCGGGACAAGTCCGGCAGCTCTGGCCTCGGCCTGGGCGGAGCGAACCTTGTCCCTCTCCTCGCGTACGAGCTCCCTGCGCTCCTCGACCAGACGGCCGGCCTCCTCGATCAGCTTGTCCGCAATGATCGGACCCACGCCCTGAACATCGAGAATCGCTTCCCTGGGTCCACGCACGATTCTGGCAGCGGAGTCGAAGCCGGCCCGGGTGAGCCTCTCGGCGAGTTTCTCGCTGACACAGGACAGCTCGCTCACATCCACGCGAAGCATGTCCTCCCAGCGCTTCCTCTCCTCCCAGCGGGACCTTTCCTCCACCTCGATCCTGCAGCCGACGAGCTGACCGGCAAGCCTGACGTTATGCCCGCCCTTGCCCTTGGCTCTTCCGATCTCATCGTCCGGGACGGTGGCCACCATGATGGTGTCCTCCTCCCCGGTCTCATCGTTGCGAACCTTCCGGGTCTCCACCCTGAGCACCGTCGCCGGGAGGAGTGCGCTGGTCACGAGAAGCCTGCGGTCTATGGTCCAGGGAATGATGTCGATCCGTTCGCCGTTGAGGCTGCGCATGACGGACTGGACACGCATGCCTTTCATCCCGACGAATGTACCGACTGCATCCACCCTGATGTCATTGCTGGCCACGGCGATCTTCGTCCGTACACCCGCTTCCCGAGCGATCGCCTTGATCTGGACAATGCCCTCGTCGATCTCGGGGGCTTCCCTCTCGAACAGTCTCTGGATGAGCATCGGCGTAGCTCTGGAAAGTATGAGCTGGGGCTCCGACGATGCCGGAGGAAGCACGTCGACGAGAACAGGAAGCACCGTGTCGCCGTGCTCGAACCTCTCCCCCCTCGCCCGCTCTTCGGGAGGGATGACGGCCTCGATCTGCCCGGCCACCCTGACGATGACTCTGTTGCGGTAGACCTGCTGGATGATGCATCTGGGGATGAGCTGCCCGATGCGGCCCACGTACTCCTGGTAGACCTGGTCACGCTCGGCGGAGCGCTCAAGCGAGAGGAACTCCTGTCTGAAAACGTTCACGGCGGATCGGCTGAAAATGGCAAGATCGACCGGAATGGGAACCTTGTCGCCTATCTCGGCTTCAGCTACGTATTTACGCGCTTTTCTCCTGGATACCTGGAGGTGGTCCATCTCTGGCTCCACTTCCTTCACCACGAGCTTCATCGCGTCCATCCTGATATCGCCGGACTTGGCGTCCCAGGTGACCTCGATCTCCTGCGGGGAACCGTACTCCCTGCTGGTGGCCTCCAGGAGCCCGCTCTTCAGCCACTCGATGAGCAGTTCGCGGTTGGCGCCCTTGGTCTCCCTGATCACCGCCCCGATGGCTTCTATCCTGTCATAGTTGTCCGGCAATTTGATCTCCTCGTTCTAAGTATCACGGGATGAAGGCTCATCCAGAACCTCCACCGCTCTTCGTATCGAGCCGGTATCCACTCGTGTGCCATCCGCGAAGACCAGGACTCCATCTTCATGTCGATCAAGCAGCCCAGTGTAAGCGCCGCTTTCGGACTCGATGCAGAG
>Ga0209450_10001170_pt1 | contig 13151 bp, 12 predicted proteins | sample FrelakmetLWP11LW_FD_187149 | JGI IMG/M metagenome (GOLD analysis project Ga0209450, IMG submission 187149) | Freshwater lake sediment microbial communities from the University of Notre Dame, USA, for methane emissions studies - LWP11 LW (SPAdes)... | ecosystem: Environmental > Aquatic >... | reverse complement strand
CCTATGACTGCCAACCCAGTCGGACCACTCGTCCGGCCAAATCTCCACTCTCGGCCGGGTCAATTCCTCTTCGAATCTGTCGCCCTGAGTCATGGAGAGGTATTCACGCAGTGTCATTTCTCTTTCGGCATTCATCACAGCACCTCCTCTCTCAGTGCATCGTCTTCACTTGAACCAAAGCTAACTATGCCCTGCCCCATTGTCAACGACACCCGCAGATGCGGGACGCCCTTAAATAATTCAATTTCTTTTGCTCACCCTCCTTGGACGATGTCATCCAGCAGGCACTCGCGGTTATCCTGGGTCAAGAATGAATCCCTCGCCTTCCAGAGGAATGGCGGCAAGCAGCTTGTGTGGCAGAATCCTCATGTGACAGAATCCTCATTGATTATGCCTGCAACAGAGAGTATCCTCTGAAAAAGATGGCTCTTGTCTAAAAGGGACGCCGGAGTGAAGGAGATGATCTTATGCCGCAGGCAAAGGCGAATAAACTCAGTATTGAATATGAAACCTTCGGCGATCCTTCCTCGCCGGCCATCCTTCTCATCGTCGGGCTCAGCGCCCAGTTGATATACTGGGACGAGGAATTTTGCAGGCAACTTGCCCAGTCGGGTCTTTACGTGATCCGGTTCGACAACCGGGACGCAGGGCTTTCAACAAAGTTCGACGAGGCCGGCCTTCCAGACATGTCGGATATTATCCTGAAGCTGATGAGCGGACAGAAGGTCACCCCGCCTTACACGATCGAGGACATGGCCGCTGATGCGGTCGGCCTGCTAGATGCTCTGAAAATTGAGAAGGCCCATATATGCGGCATGTCCATGGGAGGGATGATCGCGCAGAGCCTTGCCATCCACTATCCCCAGCGCGTGCTGAGCCTGACCTCCATCTACAGCACCACAGGCAACCCTCATCTTCCCCAGCCTAAACCTGAGGTGATGGGGCTCCTGCTCACCCCTCCCCCTCGGGAGCGCGAGCCTTTCATCCAGTTCGAGACGGATCTATTCCGGGCGCTTACGGGGCCTCGCTTCGGGTTCGACGAGAAGTGGGTGCGGGATACCATGGGAAAAGCCTACGACCGCGCTTACTACCCCCAGGGAACCGGCAGGCAACTGGTCGCCGTTATGACCCAGAGCAACAGGAAAGGCCCATTGCAGAACCTGAGGGTGCCTATCCTTATCATTCACGGTGACGCCGATCCCCTAGTCTCCGTGGAGGCAGGCAGGGAAACAGCCAAGGCCGTGCCAGGGGCTGAGCTGAAAATCATAGAAGGCATGGGCCACGACCTGCCCCATGGGGAGGCCTGGGCTCAGATCGCAAAGGACATTATCGCTCACACGACAAAAGCCTGCGGTTGAATTTTGCAGGCTACTTTTGACTGACCCATTCACGATGCTTTTCAACCGGCAGCGGGTACATGTCGCAGCTACCCCTTACAGATAAGAGAGAAAGACCCAATACACCGCCGTGTTTATCGCTGTAAGAGGTACCCCAACCTTTGCAAATTCTAAAAAGGTGATGCTTTCCCCGGAGTTCTCCTTTTCCGCATGCTGGATGATGATGATATTGCTCGCAGCGCCAAGAATGAACAGGTTGCCGGCAATCGTGCTTCCTGCGGCGAGGGCCATGAACTGCTTCACTCCAGGGTCGGCGGAGATCAAAAGGGGCAGAAAAAGCGCAACCATGGGAACATTTGAAATGAGCTGACTCACCGCAACACCCACAATCAGGATGATTCCGATGCTTGTGATGTCAAGGCTAGAGCGGGAAATGAGACCTTGGAAGAAGCCGGTGTTCCAGACGCTCTCCATGAGGACAAACATGGCGGCGAAAAAAAGAAGCGTAAACCAGTCTATCCTCCTGAGAATATGAAACCGTTTTTTCTTCCAGAAAAACCTGTAGATCAATATCGGCGCGCACCCGAGCAGCGCAATAAAGGTGAGCTTGAAGTCCACATTCACCTTCAGGAGGGTCAACGCCACTTTCAAGAGAATCAGGCCGGCTATCAGAATGAGCGATATTCTTGCAACCTTCGCAAGCCTCTTATGCTGGATGTGCTCACCGGCTGTTTCCAGCTTTCTTGCAGTGAATTCCTTCTTGTAGAAAACCCTAAGGAGCAGATAGGCAACAAATACATTGATCACCGTCGGAATCAGCAGGTATGCAGAAAAGGTTACAAAAGGGTTTTTTATGTTCCCCTTCATAGCCACGAGAAGGTTCTGCGGGTTTCCAATCGGGCTCATCACGCTTCCGATCGTTATGGCAAAGGCAAGGCAGAGCAGAAGAAGCTTTGTGGAAATGTGGTTCCTTTTCGAAAGAAGCAGCATGATCGGGGTTCCTATGATGGCGATGGTGTCGTTCATGAGAACCGCTGAACCAAGCCCCATGCTGAACAGGATGGCCAGAACCAGTTTGTCGACGGATTTCACTCTTCCGAAAAGCTTGTGACAGAGGTGGGTCAGGTAGCCGGAATCTTCAGTGGCCTGCCCTACAATAAACATCCCCAAGAGAAAAAAGATCACGTCGAAGTTGATCGAATGGAACGCATCGACCGGTGTGATCTGGCCCGTGAGAAGAACAGCGACGGCTCCGCCAAGCATCACCTGCCATATCTGCAGCTTGACTTTTCCAATGTCCCTGAGGGCAATCAGCAGGAATACAATCCCTAGAACGATAATGGGTATGATCATACGTCCATCTGGGCTAATACGAACGTAATAAATCATATGACATCACCCCCTCCCTAACCCTCCCCCCTTGAGGGGGAGGGAAGGGTGGGGGTAAAAGGACTTAATTCGTTCGTATTAGTCGGTTGCTTGTAAAGACGATCGGTCCTGCGGTCAGCATGCGTTACCGACTGATAAGGAACTCCCCTCTTCAGCTGCTGACTATCCGGTTTGCTGCCTTATGTGTCAAGGGAAAAGCCGGTCAGGAAATGGATTACACAATGGGGACCCATTTTTGGGAGCCTGGGCAGAGGTGAGGGAATTTTCCTCGTTGACCTAAGCTGTGGAATCGCTTTAGGATGAGGAGGTAAAAATCGCAGTCGGTTCAGAAGAGTTTGGGCAATCGATTTGAAACGCACGGCCCCTATCTTTTACGGTTGGTACCTTGTCTTAACATGCATCATCGGCATGGTTCTCATTTATGGGATCCGGCATTCCTTTTCCGTTTTCTTCACCCCCATTCTGTCGGAGTTTGGCCGGGGCCGCGGAAACGTGGCCATGATGCTTTCGCTGAACATCCTGATCTACGGGTTCATGGCTCCTGTGGCCGGATTCTTTTCCAATCGCTGGCGGCCCAGGGTCACCATGCCTGTGGGAGTCCTGGTTCTCGCCCTTGCCACAGCAGGGTGTGCCTTCGCTTCGGAATTGCGGCATTTCTATATCTTATTTGGAATCCTGATGCCCCTGGGAACCGCTTTCTGCGGCTGGCCGATTTACGCTCCCTCTTTGATGAATTGGTTTTACAAGAAAAGGGGATTGGTTTTAGGCTTCGCGCAGATGGGCGGAGGGTTGAGTATGGCCTACGCCATGTTTGTGGGATTCGCCATTGAAAAAGTAGGCTGGCGGGTTTCCTTCCTGATCCTGGCCGGAACATTGATCGCACTCTTTCTCCCTTTGGTCTTTCTCTTCTTTTACTCTCACCCTCGAGATAAAGGATCGCTACCTTATGGATCGGATGCGCCTGCAATCGGTGCCCGAGCCCCTAAAAAGGAAGGCGACAATGGAGAGAAAACTGTCGACGAAAGAACGCTTTCCCAGATATTTAGATCTTCGCAGCTTTGGCTTTTAATCCTGTCCTATGCGCTGAGCTGGGGTCTCGCACTCTATATGATCCTGGCGCATCAAGTACGTTTCCTTCAAGACGCTGGCTTCAGCAGTATGTACAGTTCTTCAATGTTAGCTCTTTTCGGCATCATGGCGAGCATAGGGCAGGCAACTGGCTTCCTTTCGGATTGGATCGGCCGAGAGAAAGCGATGACCGTAGCAACGAGTGCTTCGTTAATCGGGATTACGGCCCTTCTTCTTATTCGGGACACCTCTCAGCCCTGGCTGCTCTATGTTTTTTCCGTTTGCTGCGGATATGGAGCAGGGTTGGTGACTCCTACAATTTTTGCAGCCTCGGCAGACATTTTTCATGGCCGTCATTTCGGCACAGTGGGAGGACTCTTGCTTGGAGGCATGGGGGTCGGCAGTATCCTGGGTCCTTGGTTCGGGGGTTTCTTGCATGACCTCTGGGGCTCCTATACTATTGCTTTTATCCTCTGCATGACGAGCCTGATAGCGTCCTGCCTTCTTTTGTGGGCCGCAGCTCCCCGGAGAGTTTCTCACGATGCCCTGGCGCGCCCTCGCTTTCCTTGACACACCGACGCCGATTCCGTATAGTCCACGCTACCCAAACGACATTTTGTCGAGGAGAGAACGATGTTCGATGAGATCAGTGAAATAAGAAAAACCCGCAAGAAGTACAATCAAGCCATGTTCCGCAGCGGAATCGCTGTGTTTCGCAAGTTTGAAGATCTCGAAGCCGATGCCTTGAAAGACGGTGCCTTGTCTCGGAAATACAAAGAGCTCGTTGCCCTGGGAATCAGCATCACGCAAAAGTGTTATGGCTGAATCGAATTCCACGTCAGCAGTGCTGCTGACCTTGGAGCCAGCCGGGAAGAAATCCTGGAGACCGCCGCTGTTGCCCTGGCCCTGAACGGCGGACCGGCCGAATGGCCTATCCGGTTCATTTTCAAGGTGCTCGAAGAATTAGACTCTTCGAAGCGATAGGCGGTCGACCGTCGTCACAAGCCCGGACAGTCAAAGCATTTTAGGATGGCTCCAGTGTAGGCACCTGGCTGGCACCCTATTCGAAAGGTTTTAGCAAATGGAACAGTCTGCACGACCGCACGTGATTCGTGCGATCCACATCATCAAGTCGAATGCTCCAATGATCGTTGTCCCCTCTCTGATTATAGGAGCATCGTATTTGTCTTTTCTCTTCCCTGAGCGCCTCAGCGGCATGCTGACTTTGGGTTCTGTTTTTGCCACTCTGATCATCTATCCCGTGGTTTTTGGCCGGTTCACTGAAATCATCAACGGTGAGGTAGCCGCCCCTTGGAGAGAGCTCTTGCGCCGGCACTGGTTGAATTTCGTTTCCGTGAGCCTCGTCTTGCATATTCCCCTGTTCATCTGGATTCTAATCGTTTACTCCACCGGGGTGGCGGCCGGCACGCTGACTTTTTTGCTCTACGGGTTGATCAATGTATTGAGCCTCTACGTTATCCCTCTGGTATTTCTCACACGAGAGAGAATCCCTTGCATCCTGCTTGGGATTAAGTGCCTGATCGGAAACTTCCACTTCAGTTTGCCCCTCGTTTTTCTTACAATACTCTCCATTGCCTTAAGTTTTTCCGTGGGGCACAGCGGCGCAGACTCCCCTTTGCCTCCCTCTTCTGCCTTGGGGGGGCTTGTGATCACCTTCCTGACGGTTGCCGTAGACTTTGTGGTCTTCGTGGCTGCTTGCCTGGTGTTGAAGGAAAAGCTTTTTCAGAACCCGCCCACGGATTATCGCAGTGACGCCGATGAAAATCTCAAGCGCCGTGATCTTTGATATGGATGGTGTGCTCGCGGACACGGAGCCCATCTACATGGCGATTACCCGGGACATGTTGGCGAAGCTGGAAGTCCCACTGGCTCCCGAGGAGCTTTTCGCGTATGTCGGCATTCCCACCCGCCAGACGTGGACTGAGATCATAAGCCGTTTCGATCTCCACCTGCCCCTGAACGAACTGATCCGTCTTGAGAAAGACCGCCAACTGCAGCACCTGAGAGACATCGAGCGACTCCCGGAAGTCCCCGGGGTTCGGAAACTTCTGGAGGAATTGGCCCAGATGGGCACGGCCATGGCCGTCGCATCCTCATCCTCCCTTGATATCGTTGGCCTCATCCTCTCCAAGCTCGCCATCCGCCGTTTTTTCGCCGCAACGGTGAGCGGTCGAGATGTGGCCCAAGGAAAGCCTGCGCCGGATATCTTTCTTAAAGCCGCGGCAGAGATCAGGACTCAACCTCAGAAATGCATCGTCATCGAGGATTCACCGGCGGGGATAGCGGGAGCAAAGAGTGCCGGAATGGTCTGCGTCGGCTTCGCCAATCCCAATTCCGGCAAGCTGAATCTGGCCGGTGCCGACCTGATCCTTCACGATTTCTCAATTGAGAGCAGGATGAAGATCAAGAGGCTTGTCTCGGAGACCTCTACCTGATGACGTTTGCAGGCTGCTTCAAATCTTATCCCTTAGGAGGGAAATGATGAAAAAGGAAAAACTAGCCGTCGTTTTGTGCACGATGTTTTTTCTTTTCTCGCTGGGAATTGACCGCACCACCTCAAAGGTGTTCGCTGAGAGCAGCGATCGACTCCTCAAGGAAGGCATATCGATGATGGAAAGGGGAGACTACGGCTCAGCTAAGGATCTCTTCCAGAAAGCGGTCAGAATGAATGATAACGATTATGTCGCGCATTACCTGCTTGGCCGCTCGCTCTTTCATCTCAAGGAGTATGACTCGTCCGAGAAGGAACTGCAGAGGACCATCCAACTGCAACCCACCCGCCACCCTGTGGCCTACGTTTACCTGGGCGACATCGCCTTCGCAAGAAATGACATGCAGAAAGCGAAAGAGTACTGGGAGAAAGCACACAAGCTTGACCCTTCGATTCCAGGCTTGGATCAAAGGTTGGCAAAAGCTGATCATGACACGAAGGTGGAAAAAAGCTTCATTCAATACGATTCCGTTCACTTTGCGGTGAAATACGAGGGCGCTGAGAGGTATGAGGCTGGAGCAGTCGTCCTCAGTATCCTTGAAGACGCCTACCGCGACGTCGGCCGGGACCTAGGTCACTATCCGCTTGGAAAGGTCCAAACCATCCTCTATTCCAATGAACAGTTTCGCGAGATACCGGGAATCCCCGGGTGGTCAGGAGCCGTTTATGACGGCAGAATTCGGTTGGGTATCGGTGGGGTGACCTCTGCGACCCCTGCGTTACGATCGGTTCTCTATCACGAGTATACTCATGCGGTCATCCGAGATATGACGCCCCGCTGTCCGGTATGGATCAATGAGGGTCTGGCACAGTATTTTGAAGGCCGCAAAACGCCTCCGGAGCTTCGAACGGATAAATCCCACAAAGGGCCTATTCTGGCCAATCTCGAAATGCCCTTCAGAAATCTCAGCGGGCAACAAGCCAGGCTCGCCTACATGATAAGCTTGTCCGCCATGGAATATATGATCGATCGCTACGGGATGATGAGGGTAAGAAATTTGCTCCAGGACCTCGCAAAATATCCTGATACAGCCACGGCGATCGACGGCGCTTTGTATGTCAGCTACGAGCAATTTGAAAAGGACTGGCGGAAATCCATTGAATGAGCCCGGCTCCACGGGCGACGGTAAGACTGGAACATAGGAGGCTGTCCGAGAATGCTGGAAGAGCGAGCCTATGTCATTTCGAGCAAAGCGAGAAATCTTGAGAATCCGGAAAACTGGAAAGCCAGGATTTCTCGGCTAAAGCCTCGAAATGACATTGTCGGACAGGCTCACGATTCAGTTTCTCGAATGCTGCGGTATATGTTCGAACGGCTTTTTCTCTTTTTCTGCCTCGCGGAATAGCCTCCCCCGGAAGATCCACAGCACCGCACCGACACCGACAATGTAGATCAGCTCCGTCACTTCTTCCCAGAACACGAACCAGGTAAGGTTATCGCGGTAAACCTGGAAAAGCACCAACCGGAACATGCTGAACCCGAAAAACCCTAGTCCTGAGGCGAGCAGAATCTTCGCAAAAGGCATAGGATCCTCTTTGCGCAAATAGAAGGTCACCAGCGCGGCAGCAAAGAAAATCAGGGCGACTATCGGACAGTAGCGGATTTCAAAGATCTGATAGATCGCCGGGTGCGAGTAGCTGTATTCGGTCCCCAGGATCTTGGTGTTATATGTTACCGCATAGGTGTCCGCAGCCAGGGGCATAAGCGCCAAAATCATGAACACAATGATCGCCAAGAGATAGAGGCGCCGGACCGCGCAGGGGACATCCGTGTTCTTGATGCAGGCACCGCACTGTTCAAGCAAAGCGCATTTTCGGCTGGCGTCGCTGTAACGAACCACCCGCTGATCGAGGGCCAGGAACAAGGCGTAGGCCGAAAACCCGAACGCGAGCGCCATTCCGAAGCTGTGCATATACTCCACGAAATAGGAGTCCTCGCCCAAGAAGAGGTAATTCACGGCGCAAAATGCCTCGCCCGCCAGGAACCCGATCAGTCCCCAGCGGAGTGCCACCAGATCAGGAGAAAACAGCTTCCGGATCCACAGGATGAGGATGAAACTCAAAAGCATGTACGTCGGCTTGAAACCGAAAGCGGCGATGCAGGCGGACCACTGTTCAAGCAGAGTTGATGCCCGCCAGGGAAAACTCTTGATTTCGCCGCTCGCTGTTTTGAGTCGACGCAGTGAGAGGAGGCAGGGCTTATCGCTCACCGACATCCAGCTTTCCATACCACCGCCCACTGACTGGATATGGTCATGGCCCAGAGCCAGCAGATGATTGGCAGCTACGGCGGTGTTAAGTCCACTGTAGCAGACCAAGATGATCTTCTTGTTCTTCAGCCTCTCCGGAATATTCTCTTTTGTGCTAACGGCCATGATCTGCTCGTAAGGCCAGCTTATGGACCCCTCGATGTGCCCGGCCCTGTAATCTTCCGGCAGGCGCGTGTCCACCAACACGTAATCTGAATCTGGCCGGGACAGCAATTCCTTGGCGAGATCCGGATCCACCTTGGGCATCCGGCCGATGAAATGCCAGAACATCAGGAGCGGCAGGAGCCACGTAACCGCCACCCCGGCCGCCACCAGGATTGTCATTCTCTTGGATGGATCAATCATCTTTTCCACCTTCCTGTCTGAGGAACAACTCTCTCATCATTCCCAGTAGTGGGAACACATCCATCAGTCGCCGGGTGGCGCGGGCATCGACGTGCGAGAGCAGCGGGGTGATCAACAGCCGCTGACGCGCTTCCGGCCCCCTGGACTTCAGCTCTTCGTAGAGCCTCCGCGCCTGGTCGGCCGGGACTAGAAGGTCATGGGGATCGTGGATAATCATCACGGCGGCTTTCAAGTTCTTGAGCAGGCCCCGAGGCGATAACCGCGCCGGTAGTGCTGCGTCCTCAAAACCGGCCAACTCACTCAATTCCCGGCGCGGCCTCATCACTCGCTCGAAAAACTCCTTCTTCCTCGTTATCGGTAGGCCGCAATAGGAGGCGAGCAGATCGATCATCTCCTCACGCTCCGCATCCCTCATCCCCAGCGACGATAGCCGGCGGTAGGCCATAATTATTCGCAGCCAAATGTAATCCTCCCAATCGAGGTCATCCGTGGGCGGCTGGCCCTGGTGCTTTCGCACGAGCGCACGCCATACCGGCTCCAAATCGTAATGGGCCCCGAACACGACTACCAGGTCAACCGCGTTCCTCGCTTCCTTCTCCGCGGCCGCGACCAATGCCAGACCCCCGCCCACACTGAAACCGATAAGACCGATGGCCGAGCCGTCTTGTTCGTGAAGCTCGCGAATGAGATCGATGACAATATGGAGATCGCTTTCGTCGAAGCGGTAGGTTTTCAACGCGGGCAGGTCCGGGGCTGCCACCCGGACGCCGGACTCTGCAAGTGCCCGGCAGAAATTGACAAGACGAGGCTCCCGCTCTCCCTTCAAAGTTAGACCTGAGATGGCGATCACCGTCCGGATCGCGGCACCCACCGGCGCATAAAGATCATACTGTGTTCCCGTGCGCGTGCGCAGCCGGGACTCCCGCAGGCGCCGGTTCCGGTCACCGGAAGGCCGCTCGGTCATGTTCATCGCAAGAAACACTCCCACGCGCAGTCCCCGGACTAGATTTCCCGTCAATCCTTCCATCAGCAGTGCGCCCACCCTCGCAGCCCTCTCCGTAACTTGTATCATAACATGCATTTTGATGGAAAGCGCAGAGAAGGAATATTCTTCCTTGACCAGAGGGGTGTATGTCTTTATGTTTTCCCCGTAAAGACCAATTTCATGTCACATTAGACTCCTTGTGATTTTCGCTCCTAACCTGGGGATTATTCAATGGCCAAGGTTTCCCGCCCTTACCAGATTTTTGCTAAACCTATCGGTTCGCTCTGTAACCTGAGCTGTGATTACTGTTATTACCTGAAAAAGAAAAGCCTCTATCCTGACGACCAATCGTTCCGTATGCCGGAGGATATTCTGGAGGAATACATCCTTCGGCACATCGAAGCCTGTCCCGATGCGGTGATCCCCTTTGCCTGGCACGGCGGGGAGCCTACCCTGCTCGGAATGGATTACTTTCAAAAGATCGTTCAGTTGCAGCGCAAGCATCAACCCGTTCACCGTCGAATCATCAACGGGATTCAAACCAACGGCACTCTTCTCGATGAAGAGTGGTGCCGCTTTTTGGCTGCAGAGGGATTTGGCGTGGGGATCAGCCTGGACGGACCACAGGAAATGCATGACAGCCATCGCCTTACAAAGGGAGGCCAACCCACCCACACCCAGGCATTGAGGGGTTACGAACTCCTGCGTAAGCATCGAATCCCATGCGACGTCCTGTGCGTGGTCCATGCGCAGAATGTCCTTCACCCCAGGGAGGTCTACCGGTTCTTTAAGCAGATTAAAGCCGCATCCATAGGTTTCTTACCCCTCGTGGAGCCCAGAGCGGATCTTGACGAAGGCGTAAGCCCTTCCACCGTGCCGTCCGAGTCCTTCGGCACTTTCCTTTGCACCATCTTCGATGAGTGGACGAGCCAGGATATCGGGCAGGTTAGAATTCAGATCTTTGAGGAGACCGCTGCAACAGCCCTGGGGCAAGAGCATACCCTGTGCATCTTCAAGAAAACCTGCGGGGATGTTCCTGTTATTGAGCACAACGGGGATTTCTTTGCCTGCGATCACTTCGTCAACAGAGAACATCACTTGGGGAACATCCGTGAGACCCGATTGGTCGATCTCATCGAAAGTCCCGCGCAGAGAGCATTCGGACAACTCAAACGGGACACCCTTCCCCGCTATTGCCTGGAATGCGACGTCCTCAATCTTTGTAACGGAGGGTGCCCGAAGGATCGCATTCTCCGGGCGCCCGATGGCGAAGCGGGGCTAAATTACTTGTGTGCAGGCTACAAGCGCTTTTTTACCCACTGCCGGCCTTTTCTGGCTGAACTCACCGCTCTCAGGCAACCCTCCCCTCGTGCTGCCGTGCACGCCCCAGTTCATCCCGCAGTAGGCCGGAATGATCCCTGCCCCTGCGGCAGCGGCAAGAAGTACAAGAAATGCTGCATGGGAAAATCAACTGCTGTCGGCTAACGCCGACAGCTTGAGGGACAAAGGGACAGAGTGGCAAAGGCACAAAGCCATATCACCCTCTGTGTTGTTCTCCGCTTTGTGCCTATGTGCCTTTGCACGTTTGTGCCTTCATCGTGGCCTAGAAAACAGACTGACTTGTCCGCCTGAAAGCGAGGTTTTTCCTCACATTCCTCATTACTTGGCGCTCAGGACTTGAGCTTTTCTTTTAGAAAGGCGATCGTGCGCTGCCAGGCGAGCTGGGCCGCATCCTTGTTGTATCTCGTTGGAGCCATGTCATTGTTGAAGGCGTGTTGAGCGCCCTCATACATGTAGAGCTTGTAGTCCTTGGTCGCCGCCTTGAGGGCTGCTTCAAAAGCAGGGATACCGGCGTTAATCCTTTCGTCAATGCCGGCATAATGCAAGAGCAAGGACGCTTTGATTTTGGGGACATCTTCGGCAGCAGGCGCAGCGCCGTAATAGGGGACAGCCGCAACCAGGTCCGGAGAATGGACAGCTACCTGGTTGGCCATGGCCCCTCCCCAGCAGAAGCCTACCACTCCCACCTTTCCGGTAGAGAAGGGATGAGTCCTCAAATACTTGGCCGCAGCCACGAAATTCTTCGTGTTTTTTTCTTTGTCCAGTTGTCCCAAGAGCGCAGGAGCCTTCTCAGAGTCTTCCGGTGTCCCGCCAAGAGGTGATAGGGCGTCCGGCGCTAACGCCAGGAATCCTTCCAGTGTAAAACGCCTGGTCACGTCTTCGATGTGGGCATTCAGACCTCTATTCTCATGGATGACGACTACACCTGCAAGTTTTGCATCTCCCTTGGGCCTAGCGAAATAGGCCCGAACATCGCCTGTCTCGCCCGCATATTTCACGTATTCTGATATCAGGCGGGCATCATCTTTTGCCGTGATTTGCGCCCAGGCAGAATTCCTTTCCAGAAACGGCAGGACCACACCGGCGGCTGCAGTGCATCCGGCAACGACCGCAAGTCTCCTGAGGAATTCCCGCCGATCCAATAACCCCTGAGAGCACCTTTCATACAAATCGACAATCTCTGGATTCATAATCCTCCTCCTTCCTTTCAAGAGTAGACAAGACTTCTTGAATCCAGGGGTTCAAAGGCAACCCCTTTTCTCCAAGGCTTGACAACACGCTAAGAGCCGCTCGTCCGCGCCAAAAGGAGCAACAAACTGCAAGCCAAGAGGCAGCCCATTTTGAGCCTTTCCGGCAGGCAAAGTGATCGCCGGCATTCCCGCATGAGTCCATGGCAAGTTCATGTTGGGATCGCCCGTAGCGTGAATCCCTTCAGGGGCTGGACCTAGCGCCGAAGGAGTGACCCACAGATCAATACCCGCACGCGCCATTGTCGTTTCCAGCTCCTGCCTCAGGGCAGAGCAATTGGTTCGAGCGCTCGCGAGTTCCTGGTCACTCACTTTTTTTCCGATCTCGATAATCTCAGCGGTCCTCTTTCGATATAAGGGTGCATGCACGGCGTAGATCACAGAGTGTTCCCGCGCGAACTCCGCAAAAACCATGCGGCGGTGAAGAGTATTGAGTTCGCCGATAGCGTGCAAGGCCGGCACATTCTTAATCTTACACCCCCCCGATTCCAGCTTTGACAACCGTCGCTTAAATGCGTCCAACGCTTCGGGCTCTGTCTGCTCCAGGTAGGGTCCTGTGGGGACTCCCAGGACAGGCAGGGTCGCAGATGCAGGTGCAGGCTTCCACGAATCACAGAGCACTGATGCCGCAAGCTCAGTGCCTGCCAGATCCTGAGT
>Ga0209450_10001169_pt1 | contig 13156 bp, 14 predicted proteins | sample FrelakmetLWP11LW_FD_187149 | JGI IMG/M metagenome (GOLD analysis project Ga0209450, IMG submission 187149) | Freshwater lake sediment microbial communities from the University of Notre Dame, USA, for methane emissions studies - LWP11 LW (SPAdes)... | ecosystem: Environmental > Aquatic >... | reverse complement strand
GCCTCACGCTGTACCTCGCCGTCACCCGCCCCGACACGCTGATCCGCAAGGACTGCTTCAAGGACGGCGTCACGAACGTGTGCGGCGAGGACGCCCGGGAGCTGCTCGAGGCCGCGGGCAAGGATCCGGACACGCCGGAGCCATGAGCGCAGCCGGCGGCGCGCCCTGCTTCCACTGCGGCGAGCCGATCCCGCGCGGACTGGACCTCCACGCGCGCATCGCCGGCCGCGACGAGCCGGTGTGCTGCCACGGCTGCAAGGCCGTCGCCGAGTTCATCACCGGGGCCGGCCTCGGCGACTACTACCGCTACCGCGACACCTCCAGCACCCGCGCCGACGAGCCGCCGCGCCCCGACCGCTGGGCGGCCTACGACCGGCCCGAGCTGGTCGAGCGCCTGACGCGGCCGGAGCCGAACGGCGCCCGCTCGATCACGGTGCTGCTCGAGGGCCTGCGCTGCGCCGCGTGCAGCTGGCTCGCCGACAAGGCGCTCAGCCTGCAGAGCGGCGTGCTCGACGTGAGCGTCAATCCCGCCACCGCCCGCGCACGCCTCGTGTGGGACCCCGCCAAGGTCAGGCTCGGCGACCTGCTGCGCGTGCTCGAGCACGTGGGGCTCAGGCCCCACCCGCTCGCCGGCGAGCACTCCGAGCAGGTCGCGCTGCTCGAGCGGCGCAGCGCGCTCAAGCGCCTCGCGGTGGCGGGCTTCGGCAACATGCAGGTGATGATGTTCGCCGTGCCGCTGTATTTCGGCGACGCCCAGGGCATGGATCCCGCGATGCGGGAGTACATGCGCCTGGTGAGCATGCTGGTGTCCATCCCGGTGGCGCTGTACTCGGGCTGGCCCTTCTACCAGGGTGCCTGGCATGCGCTGCGCGCCCGCAGCATCAGCATGGACGTGCCGGTGAGCATCGGCATCGTGCTCGCATTCGTCGCGAGCGTGTGGAACGCGCTCACCGGCCAGGGCGAGGTCTACTTCGACTCGGTCACCATGTTCGTGTTCTTCCTCGGGCTGGGGCGCTACGTGGAGATGATCGCGCGCCACCGCGCCGGCAGCGTGGCCGACGCGCTCGCACGCCTCGCGCCCGCCACCGCGCGGCGCGTCAAGGCCGGCATCGCCGAGGACGTGCAGGCCGTCGAGCTCGCGGTCGGCGACGAGCTGGTCGTGCCGAGCGGCGAGGTGCTGGCGGCCGACGGACTCGTCATCGAGGGCGAGGGGCGCGTGGACGAGTCCATGCTGACCGGCGAGTCCGCCGCCGTGCCCAAGCCGCCGGGCACACGCGTCCACCAGGGCACGCACAACCTCGGCGCGCCGCTGCGCGTGCGCGTCACGGCCGTCGCCGGCGATACCGTGCTGTCGGGCATCGTCGCGCTGCTCGAGCGCGCGCAGGCCGAGCGGCCGCGGCTGGCGCGGGCGGCCGACCGGGCCGCGGCGTGGTTCCTGAGCCGCATCCTGGTGGGAGCGGCGCTGGTGTTCGCCGTATGGTGGTACGTCGATCCCGCGCGAGCCTTCTCGGCGACGCTCGCCGTGCTCGTGGTCACCTGTCCGTGCGCACTGTCGCTCGCCACGCCCACCGCGCTCGCCGCGGCCACAGCGGCGCTCGCGCGACGCGGGATTCTCGTCGCGCACACGGACGCCATCGAGACGCTGTCGAAGGCGACGCACGTGCTGTGGGACAAGACCGGCACCCTGACCAGGGGACTGGTCCGCGTCGAGGACGTGCGCAGCCTCGGCGAGGTGGACTCGTCCCGGGCGATGACCTGGGCCGCAGCGCTCGAGCAGATGTCCGAGCACCCGATCGCGCGCGCGTTCGCCGCCTCCGCGAGGCCGCACGCCATGGCGAGCGAGGTCACCGTGCACGCCGGGCAGGGACTCGAGGGCAGCGTGGACGGGAGACTGCTGCGGATCGGCACGCGTCGTTTCGCGAAAGGGCTTCGAACCGGAGGAAGCACCGGCGACCGCGAGCCGTTGCCCGCGGCCGACGCCGACTCCGGAGAGAGCTGGGTGTACCTCGGCGATGCCACCGGACTGCTCGCGGCCTTCCGCCTGACCGACCCGCTGCGTGCGGAGGCGCGGGACTGCGTGACGAGGCTCGCGGCCCTCGGACTGCCTTCGGAGATCGTGAGCGGCGACGAGGCCTCCGCCGTCGCCCGCATCGCGGCGCGCTGCGGCATCGGGTTGCATTCGGCTCGCCTCGCTCCAGCGGACAAGCTCGGTCGTCTCAAGGCGCTGCAGGCGGACGGAGCCGTCGTGGTGGCCGTCGGCGACGGTATCAACGACGCACCGCTGCTGCGTGGTGCGGACGTGGCCATCGCCATGGGCCGCGGCTCCGCGCTGGCCCAGACCAGTGCCGACCTGATCCTGGTGCGCGACTCGCTCGAGGACCTGCCCCGCACCATCGACCTCGCGCGGCGCACGCAACGAGTGATCCGCCAGAACCTCACGTGGTCGATCCTCTACAACCTCGCGGCGCTGCCCCTCGCAGCGCTCGGCTACGTGCCGCCCTGGCTCGCGGCCATCGGCATGTCGCTGAGCTCGGTGGTGGTGGTGCTGAACGCCATGCGGCTGTCGCGCGGCTCCGCGCAGAAGCGGCGACCCGAGTGGCCGGTGCGGCCGCAGGTGGAGACTGCCTGAGGTGGAGATCCTCTACGTCATGATCCCGCTCGGGCTGGTGCTGGTGGGGTTCGGGCTGTGGGCCTTCTTCTGGGCCACCGGCGACGGACAGTTCGACGATCTCGACAGCCCCGGCTGGTCCGTGCTGGACGATGACCGACCGCCCGCAGCCACGCGCGGAGACCCGGACCCGCCCTCATCGGAGCAGTCGAAATGATGACGCCGGAAGCCGGCACGCTGAGCCTCGCCGCAGCGCTGGTCGCGGGGCTCGCCGCAAGCGGCCACTGCATCGGCATGTGCGGCGGCATCGCCGGTGCGCTCGCCATGCGCAGCCCGCAAGGCGCCGCGGGGACGAAGCTCGCGCTCGCCCTCGCGTACAACCTGTCGCGCATCACGAGCTATGCGGTTGCGGGCGCGCTGGCCGGGCTGCTGGGACGCACCCTGCTGCACGCCGTGGACGTCAGGCCGCTGTCGATCGCGTTCCGCGTAGTCGCGGGACTCATCATGCTGGCGGCGGCCGCGCGGCTGCTGTTCGGCTGGCGACTGCTCGACCCGCTCGAGTCCGCCGGCTCGGGACTCTGGCGCCGGATCGCGCCGTGGGCGGGCCGCCAGGGTCGCAGCGGCGGGCTCGGCGGCGCCGTCGGCCTCGGGCTCGCCTGGGGCTGGCTGCCCTGCGGCATGACCTACTCGATGCTGCTGCTCGCCGCCACGACCGCGAGCGTGCCGCTCGGCGCCGCCGTCATGCTGGCTTTCGGCCTCGGCACCCTGCCCTCCATGGTCACGGCCACGGTGGCGTTCGAGCGCGTGGCAAGGCTGCTGTCGTCGCGCGCGACACTGCGCAACGTGGCGGGCGCCCTGCTGCTGGCATTCGGATTGTGGACGGCGGGAAACGCACTCTGGCACGGTGCGCGGCATGCGGAGCACGGGACGGCGCCGCAGGGCCAGGAGCAGGAACACTCGGAACACGCCGGGCACTCGCACTGAGCGGCCCGGACCGGGGCGCTGGCACACGCCGCGCCCCGGGCTCCAGTCACGTCACTGGATGGTGATCGCGAGCGGTCGAGCCTTCTCGACGACCACCCTCGGCAGGTGGATCATCAGCACGCCTTCCCTGCACTCGGCGCGGATCGCCTTCACGTCCACGTCCTCGGGCAGCACGAAGCTGCGCTCGAACATCCCGTAGAAGCGCTCGGTGCGGTGCACCTTGTCGCCCTTCTCCTCCTTCTCGACCTTGCGCTCGCCCTTGATGGTGAGCACGCCGTCGTCGAAGAGGACCTTCACATCCTCCTTGCGGACCTCGGGCAGGTCCAGCTTCACGAGGTACTCCTTGTCACGCTCGACGATGTCCGCGAGCGGCATGAACCCCTCGACCCCCTCGGCCGGCCGGGTCATCGGCATGCGGCCCAGGAACGGCGAGAAGCCTTTCAGAAGCTCATCCATCTCGCGGAACGGCTCCCAACGCGTCAGTCTCATGGCTCCCTCCTCGGGGTCTCCCCGGCAGTCGCCAACCGGCCCGGCGGACCCGCCGGGCCACACTCGTATTCTCGCCCCGGCCACCCCGCGGGGGGATTCGCACTGTGGGCAGGGAGCGCCATCGGCAAATACCTAGTCCTTCATCCCGTGTTCACTTAGCATTGCGGGTCCACGCCCGGTTCAACGCCCAGCATGTCGAGCAAGCACAGGTCGGCCGTCCGCGGCGCCGCAGCGCGTCACCCCGGGCCCCAGAAGGGACTCGAGTACCGCGCCATCCTCGAGGCGGCGGTGGACGCGATCATCGTCATCGACCACCAGGGCACGATCGAGGACTTCAGCCTCAAGGCACAGCAGCTCTTCGGCTACGTGCCCGAGGAGGTCATCGGGCGCAACGTCTCCATGCTGATGCCCGAACCCCATCGCGGCGCGCACGACGGCTACTTGCGCCGCCACATGCAGACGGGCGAACGACGGGTCATCGGCCGGGGCCGGGAGGTCATGGCGCTGCGCAAGGATGGCAGCGAATTCCCCTGCGACCTGTCCGTGGGCCAGGTGGAAGGGGTGGACCCGCCGCGTTTCGTCGGCTTCCTGCACGACATCACGGCCCGCAAGAAGGCCGAGGAGCAGCTGCAGCGCAGCGAGGCCGAACTGCGTCTCGCGCAGGAGCTCGCCAACCTCGGCAACTACGTGATGCACGCCGGGGGCGGCGGGCACGATTACTACTCACCCCAGTTGCACCGCATCCTCGGGGTCGAGCCTGGCAGTCCGTCCATCGCCCGCGAGGACTATCTCGAGCGCTGGGTGCACCCCGCCGACCGCAAGCGGGTCGCCGAGGCCTTCGCGCGCATGGACACCGGCAACTCGCCGCTCGACATCGAGTACCAGGTGGTGCTGCGCGACGGGACGGTCCGCCACCTTCACCACCTCGCGCAGGCCGTGCTCGACGCGGACCGCCGGGTCGTGAAGTACATCGGCACCATCCACGACATCACCGACCGGCGACGCGCCGAGGACGACGCGCGGGTCCTGCAGGAGCGGCTGACGCACTTCAGCCGGCTCTCGACCATGGGCGAGATGGCGGCCGGGCTCGCCCACGAGATCAACCAGCCGCTGTCGGCGATCGCGACCTACGCCCGGGCCTGCCAGCGGATCATGATCCAGCCCGATGCGGACACCGACGACGTGATCGCCGCGCTGGAGCAGATCAACGCCCAGGCACTGCGGGCGGGCGAGGTGATCCGCCGCCTGCGGAACTTCGTCAAGAACCGCGAGGTCAAGCGCGAGCCGGTCGACTGCGCGCGCCTGCTCGAGGACTTGAGTACGCTCGCCGAAACGGACGCACGCCTGCACAACATCCGACTGCGGCTCGATTGCGAGGAGCCGCTGCCCACGGTCTACGCCGACCCGATCCAGCTGCAGCAGGTGGTCCTGAACCTGGTGCGCAACGCGATCGACGCGATGTCCGAGGCGCCCGAGGAGCGTCGCGAGGTGGTGCTGAGCACGCGCATGGACGCGGACGGCGAGGTCGAGGTGACCGTCGCCGACCGCGGCACGGGCCTCGCGCCGGAGGCGACCGAGCACCTGTTCAACCCGTTCTTCACGACCAAGGCCAGCGGCACGGGCCTCGGGCTCGCCATCAGCCGCTCGATCGTGCGCGCCCACGGCGGGCGGCTGTGGCACACTCCCAACGATGACTGCGGCGTAAGGTTTCACTTCACGTTGCCGGTGGCACCGGCGGTGACGACGGGAGATTGACGCGTGATCAAGGAACAGAAGCCCACGGTGTTCGTGGTGGACGACGACGCGGCGGTGCGCGACTCGCTGCGCCTGCTGCTCAAGTCCGTGGGGCTGCCGGTCGAGGTGTTCGAGTCGGGCCAGGACTTCCTCGACGCCGACCGCGACGACCGGCCTGGCTGCCTGGTGCTCGACATCCGCATGCCGGGTATGAGCGGCCTCGAGCTGCAGGTGAAACTGAACGAGCGTCACTCGATCCTGCCGATCATCTTCATCACCGGCCACGGCGACGTGCCCATGGCGGTCGAGGCGATGCAGGCAGGCGCGGTGGATTTCATCCAGAAGCCGTTCCGCGACCAGGACCTGCTCGACCGCATCAATCAGGCGCTCGACAAGGACGCGGGCAGCCGTCGCATGCTCGCCGAGCGCAACATGATCCGAAAGCGGCTCGAGTCGCTCACGCCGCGCGAGCGCGAGGTGCTCGACCTGGTGGTGGCGGGCAAGGCGAACAAGGTGATCGCGGGCGACCTCAACCTCAGCCAGCGCACCGTCGAGATCCACCGCGCCCGCGTCATGGAAAAGATGGAAGCGCACTCGCTCGCGCACCTCGTGCGCATGGTGCTCGAGGTCGAACGGCCCGAGGCCTGATCGCCGGTCTTCCTGCAATTCGACAGCGTCCCGGCGATGCAGGGGCGCCGGCGCGGCGCGTCCCGCTGGTGCAATGCAGCAGGTTCGGCGCAGCTCGCAGCGGTTCGAGTCATTTAGGTATAAGCCCCGATTCTCCGGCTTTTTGACGCCGGGAACACTGCGGCGCATGCGATCACGGACCGCAGCGCAGTTCACCGCGAATGATCCTCCCAGCGACCTGCGCTGATCTGGCCTGTGGTCGCGCCAAACCCATGCAACATTCGCCCGCCCAGCAGGATGCTCTCCCCGTAGTCGGAGTCATCGATCCCGATCCGGTCGCACGGAACGGGCTGCGCACGCTGCTGCACGGGCTCGGCATCGACGTATCCACGTACGACTCCGCCGAGAGCTACCTGCTCGCGGCCAACGGCCGCCACGTCGGGTGCCTCATCGTCGAGCTGCTGCTGCCTGGCATGTCCGGCCTCGAGTTGCTGCGGCGGCTGCGCAGCGCCGGCAACGACGTGCCCGTGATCCTGCTCGCCGACGAGTCGGACGTGCCGACTGCCGTGGCTGCCATTCGCGAGGGCGCCACGGACTTCATCGAGAAACCTTACGTGGACGTCGCCGTGCTCAAGCAGGTGCAGAAGCTGCTGCACTCGCCGTCGGGCGCGAACGCCTGAACCATCGCGTGGCGGCCGCCACGCGTGGCCGGTCATTGCTCCAGCAGCCGCTCCAGCAGTGCGAGTCTTCTCTCGAGCCGGCGCCGCTCCTCGAGCAGGTCGAGGATCACGGCCGCCCCGGCGAGATTGACGTCGAGGTCTCGCACCAGGCGCGCAGCGGCGCGCACGCGCGCGATGTCGCTCGCCGGGAAGGACCACGAGTCCGGCGCTGCGCCGCGGGGCTCGAGCAGGCCCGCCTCGACGAGGCTCGCGATCCAGTGGCGCTCGACGTGCAGCCATGCGCAGAAGTCGCTGACTTCGATCCAGGTCGCCTCGTCGAGCGGCGTACCTTCGAGAATGCGGTCGAACGTCGTCATCGCGGCGGCCTCACTGACCGGAGGTGGCGCGCGGGTCGAACGGGACCTCGCGCTTCATCTGCTCGAAGAGCTGCCGCGCCCGCGGCGAGTCGGGCGGCAGCACGATCCTGAGCAGCACGAGCTGGTCGCCCGGCGGCTGGCCCGGCAGGCCCCGGCCGCGCAGCCGCAGCGTCTGCCCCGCGCGCGCGCCGGCGGGCAGCTTCATCTCCACCGGACCGCCGAGCGTCGGCACCGACACGGTTTCCCCGAGCGCCGCTTCCCAGGGAGCGACCGGCAGCGTGACCGTGACGTCGCGGCCCTCGAGCCGGAAGCGCGGGTGGGGACGGATGCTGACCTCGAGCAGGAGGTCGCCCGGCGGCCCGCCGCCGAGTCCCGGGCTGCCCTGGCCCGCGAGCCGGATCTGCTGGCCTTCGGTCACGCCTGCCGGGATCGAGATCCGCAGCGTTCGCGGCTTGACCATGACGTGGCCGTCGGCGGTCAGCTCCGGGGTGCGCAGCTCGATGGTGCGGGTGCCGCCGCGGAAGGCATCCTCGAGGTCGATCTCGATGCGCGCGACGTGGTCCTGTCCTGCAGCGGCATAGCCGCGGTGGCCGCGGCCGGCGCCGTGGGCCGTGCCGAACGGGCTGCGCGAGCCGAACAACTCCGAGAAGAAATCGCTGAACTCGCCGGGGCCCTCGCCGGGCGCGCCGCGCGAGAACTCGAAGCCCTTGCCCCAGTCGGGCGGCGGCCGGAAATCCTGGCCGGGCCGCCAGTCGGGGCCGAGCTGGTCGTAGGCGGCGCGCTTCTCCGGGTCCTTCAGGACTTCGTGGGCCTCCTGCAGCTCCTTGAATCTCTCCTCGGCGTCCTTTTCCTTGCTGACGTCGGGGTGGTACTTGCGCGCCAGCTTGCGATACGCGCGCTTGATCTCGTCCTGGCTCGCCGTGCGAGGCACTCCCATGACCTGGTAGTAGTCCTTGTAGTGCATAGCCGTGCTCTAGACCCCGTGCGGCGGGCGACGCCTGGTCGTCAATGCATGGTTATTGTGGCATCTCGCTGGACGGCAAGGGGGGCTGGCCCTTGTCAGGCGACGCGGCGCCCCCATCCTCGCAATTCGCGATCCACCAAGCCGGAGCCACCGTGACCGGGAAATACCGCATCGCCTGCCAGCACTGCACCGGCCTAGTCGGCGTGCCGACCGATCGCCTCGGCGACGGCCCGCGCTGCCCGTCCTGCCACACGCCGCTGTTCGACGGCCATCCCGTCGAACTCACCGACGGCAATTTCGACCGACACGTGGCGCAGGCCGACCTGCCCGTCGTGGTGGATTTCTGGGCGCCCTGGTGTGCACCCTGCCGGATGATGGCAATCGCCTTCGAGGACGCCGCCCGGCGCATGGAGCCGGCGGCGCGCTTCGCCAGGCTCAACACCGACGAGGCGCAGGCCATCGCCGCCCGCTACGGGATCCGCAGCATCCCCACGCTGATCGTGTTCAGGGGCGGGCGCGAAGTGGCTCGCCAGTCGGGCGCGATGGGTACCGACGCGCTGGTGCGCTGGCTGTCGGGCGCGCTCGCGTGACCCGAGCCCTCACGCGGGCTTCGGCCACCCTCTCCCGCGGAGCGGGAGAGGGCTGGGGCGAGGCTTGAATGAGGCTGGGGTCGGCGTCGCTGGAATCAGCCGCGCTTCATCGGGCAGGTATTGAGCCCGATGAGCGAATACGCCGGGCAAAAACGGAACAGGCCCGTGAACAACGGCACGAAGCCGACCAGAGCCCAGTAGCGCGCGTTGCCCTCCAGCACGAAGAACAGCGACAGCACCGCGAGGCCCGCGACGATGCGCAGGGTCCGGTCGATTCCACCCACGTTGACGTTCATGCTCGAGTCCTCCAGTTGATTCGCTTGCGGATCGATGCAGCTCGATCCTGGGGCCCATGCTAGGCAGCGGGGCAGGCCGCGTCTGTAACCGAGGTCACCGAGCCTCAGCCGCCTTCGGCGATGCGGCGCAGCGCCGCCGCATCCCGGACCTCGATCGCGCCGCGGGTGAGACGCACCAGCCCCTGGTCGGCGAAACCGCGCAGCAGGCGAGTCACGATCTCACGCACGCTGCCGAGTTCATCCGCGAGCTGCTGGTGTGTCATCGCGATGATGCGACCCCGGCCGAGCAACGTCGCGGCGAGGCGGCGGTCGAGCCGGTGGAACGCCACGGCCTCCACGAGCGACATGAGTTCGGCGAGCCGGTCGGCGAACAGCGAGAACACGTACTGGCGGAACGGCGCGTGCGTCGCCATCAGCTCTTCGAACACGGTCCTCGGCAACACGACCAGCCGTGCGTCGAGCTCGACCACGCCGTTCGCCGGATAGTCGCGGGCACCCACGAGGCAGCCGCTCGTGAGCACGCAACTCTCGCCGGGCCCGACGCGATAGAGCGGCAGCTCACGCCCGTCGCTGCACTTCGAGACCCGGATCGAGCCCTCCAGCACCAGCGGGAACTGGCGGCACGGCGATCCCTCGCCGAACATCGGGGTGCCCGCCGGCACCTCGAGCACCTGAACCCGCCCGAGCAACGCGACCAGCGCCGTCTCCCCCAGCCCCTCGAGGGCAGGGTAAGTCGCGCCCAGCTCACGGGCCAGCATCGGCCTGTCCTGCACGCTCACGCGTCCTCCACACCTTCACGACGAGGGGCCGATGATAAGCTGCCGCGCGCCGTGCAGCGCCGCCGCCCGGCCACGACCCGAGGACCCCGACATGCATGCGATTGCCGTCCACGGCGGCGCGGGCACTCTCGCCGCAGCCGATCTCACCCCGGAGATCGATCGCGCCTACCGCTGCGGACTCGAGCACGCGCTGCGCGCCGGCTTCGCCGTGCTCGATGCTGGCGGAGCCAGCCTCGACGCGGTGGTGGCCGCCGTCCAGGCGCTGGAGGACGACCCGCTCTTCAATGCCGGTCGCGGGTCGGTGGTCGCCGCCAGCGGCCAGCACGAACTCGACGCCTCGGTGATGGACGGGCGCGACCTGCGAGCCGGTGCCGTCACCGGGGTACGTCACGTGCGCAGCCCGATCGCGCTGGCGCGGCTGGTCATGGAGCGTTCGCCCCACGTCATGCTGGCTGGCGCCGGCGCCGAGGAATTCGCGCTCGAGATGGGCCTCACGCCGGTGCCGAACACGCACTTCGCGACCGAGCGACGTCTCCGCGAGCTCGAGCGCTTCCTGAACGGCGATCCCCAGGCCGGGCGTGCGTCCCTCATGGGTACCGTGGGCGCCGTCGCCCGCGACGCTGACGGCAACCTCGCGGCGGCCACCTCCACCGGCGGCATGACCGGCAAGAAGTGGGGCCGGGTCGGTGATTCGCCGATCATCGGCGCCGGCACGTACGCGGCGAACGATTGCTGCGCCGTGTCGGCGACGGGCCACGGCGAGTTCTTCATCCGCGCCGCCGTGGCGCACGAGATCGCCGCGCTGATGCGCTACAGGGGGCTCGGCGTCGAGGAGGCGGCCGACGAGGTCGTGATGCGACAGCTGGTGCGGCTCGGCGGCTCGGGGGGCGTGATCGCCATCGGACGCGACGGCCGTATCGCCATGCCTTTCAACTCCGCGGGGATGTTGCGCGGCGCAATGGACTCCAGCGGGCGGCTGGAGACTGGGCTGTTGCGGAACTGACGTCGTCCCGCGCCGGGGCTCGCCGCCGTGCGCTGGTTTCGCGGGGCTGCTTCACCCGCGTGAGCCACACCTCGTAGGGATCCCAGGCCGAAGGCGAGGCCGCCCTCGATGCCTGCCGGGCCGACTCGCCCGTCCCTGTCCAGTCTCGCTTGATCATTGTTCGTTTCCCCTTGCGCCGCCCGTGCCGGGCGCGTCGTTTTCTGCCTTGCTGTCGATGCCGCGCCGAGGCTACAGCCTGAACGTGTCCGTTCGATGGCAGCCGTTCCGGCGGATTCCCGCTCAGGCCGCGAAGTACCGGGCCAGATAGCCGTCGAAATCGATGTCGTCCGCCGCCTCGACCCGGGCTTGCTCGCGCAGCGACTCCTCGGCCTCCCGCACAAACGCCTCCTGCAATGCCACGTTGGGGGAGTGCAGCTCGAGGAAATAGGCCTTGTGAACGGCCGACATGCGCAGCGCGAACTGGAAAAACGACTCGCCGGTCGTCCTGAGCTCGTGGAGCGTCCGGGCCGACGGGGTCAGCGAGGGCTCGTGCACCTTCGCAGCCTGCGCGTCGAGCGCCGTCGTGTAGGGCCGCTGCGGATCCCCGGTGTCGAGCAGCTCGCACACGCCGCGCATCCCGTCCACGATCTCGAGCGCCCAGTCGCGCAGCGGCCGGTCGCGTCCCCCGCGCCGCAGGGCGAGAGCGGGGCGCCGGCCCTCCCGCGCCACCCTTGCATGGTTGCCATCGAGCTCGGCCTGCTCCGCCGGCTCGATCGGCGGGCTCGCGCCGAGCACGCAGTACGCCGCGAAGGCCTCGAGGAATCGGAGCTTGCTCTGGTTCACGCCCACCGGGTCGAAGGCGCTCACGTCGAGCGAGCGCATCTCGACGTACTGCACACCGCCGCGCCGCAACGCGTGCGTCGGCCGCTCGCCCGACCGGGCGACGCGTTTCGGTCGGATGAAGCTGTAGTACTCGTTCTCGATCTGCAGCTGGTTGGCGTTGAGCTGCACGTAGTCGCCGTCCACCTTGACCCCGAGTTTCTGGTACTCGGGGTGCGGCGTGGTGATGGCCCGCGTCAGGTCGCGGATGTAGTGCTCGAGGCTGTTGACCGAGACGCTCAGGGCCGCCTGGCTGGCGTTGCGGTAGCCGAGGTCGCTCATGCGCAGCGAGGTGGCGTGCGGTGCGTGCAACGTGCCCGGCTCGAGCGGCTGTAGCCAGTCCACGCGGCGGCCCCCGAGGAAGGACGGGCACAACGCCGGCGAGTTCCCGAACAGGTACAGCACGATCCAGCCGTGGCGCCGGTAGTTGCGAAGCAGGGCGAAGTAGGCCTCCGAGCGGAAGTCCGGCCCGGCGTCGTGGCTCTCGCTGAGGTCGGCCAGCACCGGCCAGAAGTGCTCGGGGAACGAGTAGTTGAAATGCACGCCGGCGATGGCCTGCATCACACGCCCGTAGCGCAGGCCCAGCCCACGGCGATACACGGTCTTCATGCGCCCGACGTTCGAGGACCCGAATTCGGCGATGGGGATGCTCGCGTCACCCTCGATGGCACAGGGCATGCTGGTCGCCCAGAGCAGCTCATCGTCGATGTTGCGGTAGACGAACTGGTGCAGGTCGCACAGGTACTGGGTGAGTTCCCAGGTTTCCACGAACGGCGGCGTGACGAGTTCGACCAGGGCCTCGGAATAGTCGGTGGTGACGTGCTCGTGTGTGAGCGGCGAGCCGAGCGCCTTCGGGTGCGGCGTCTGCGCGATCCGGCCGCGCTCCGTCACCCGGAGAGATTCCTTCTCTACACCCTTGAGACCGCCCTGCAGGGTGCCGCCGGAGCGTCCATTCACCAGCCGTGCGAGGCGTCGTTCGTAGCTGCGGTCCAGGGGCATCGAAAAATGTGACGCAATTGGCGGGCCGCGTAGGTTAGCAGGAGCCGCGGCAGGCAGCGCAGGGCGGTTTCCGGAGGCGCCGATGCGGGTTGGCGACGACGCTTCGGCGTCCGACTGAACATATTGCCTAACCGCTTGTTACATATGATGTTTCTCGTCAGATTTCTTTCCAGCGACCGGATCCCTCCG
>Ga0209450_10001168_pt1 | contig 13167 bp, 8 predicted proteins | sample FrelakmetLWP11LW_FD_187149 | JGI IMG/M metagenome (GOLD analysis project Ga0209450, IMG submission 187149) | Freshwater lake sediment microbial communities from the University of Notre Dame, USA, for methane emissions studies - LWP11 LW (SPAdes)... | ecosystem: Environmental > Aquatic >... | reverse complement strand
ATACTATTTTATTTTCCGAAGTAATATAAAGCCGGAGGCTTTAAAGTCTAATAACCCCGGCTACATCCGGGGTAGCAATAGAAACAAATATCACAACCCTTGAGGGCATACGCGTTAACTTAAGGCTTGTTCTGTTTTTTGATGGTGGGCTTAATAGGATTGATTCGCCTAAGTACAAAAGTATTTTTATCCTCAATTAACCACTCTAGTTCTTCCCCCTTTTCGATATTGCAAGCTTCTGCAACAGCAGCAGGGAGATTTATATAAAAGGATTTTGTTTTCCCTCTTTCTACCCTTTGAACTTTAGCAATATAACCCATTGATGTTACTTTGATACAAGGGTTAAAGCTAAGCACATTTTAATAAATCCATTGCATTGTTAATAGAATTTCATTGTTTATTAATAATAGTATATATACTATTATACGATAATTATTAATAAACATTAAAAATCATAAAGATGAAAAAAGAAGAGTTTGCTGACATTTTTAACATGTTGGATATCAATAAAAAGAGGTTAGCAATTATATCAAATGAAGTTGGATTTATAAAGCGTATCAGGAAAGTTGATTCGGCAGACCTTTTATACTCACTATCAATGGAATCTATGAAAGGGATAGCTAGTTGTAATGATATCGCTGCTGCTATTGAAGAGGAAAGTGGAACATCAGTAAGCCGACAGGCAATATGGAAAAAAGTTACGAATGCATGTGTAGCCTATTTTAGGCTGGTATTGGAATTAGTTATTTTAGGTAAAACAAATATTTATCAGGAACAAGGAAAGATCTCAAGCTACAAGTTTAAAAGAGTTCTTGTTCAGGACAGTACGCTAATCAGATTACCCAATAAGCTTTTTGTTTTATTTTCCGGTATCTCAAATCAATCCACTGCAGTATGTCATGCAAGAATACAGGGTATTTATGATCTGCTTTCAGGTAAATTCATATCATTTTCTATTAATCCCTACAGCAAGAATGATCAAGTATCAGCGCCAGACATGGAAATAAGGAAAGATGATCTAACATTAAGAGACAGGGGATATCTTTCGGTAAATGAAATTAAACGGCATCTCTACTTTGGAGCTCACTGTATTTACAGGCATAAAATGAAAATGCTGCTTCTTGATCCCTCAACAGAAACGCCAATAGATCTGTGTGACAGATTAAAGAAAGAAAGTAATCTTGATATCTCAGTAATGCTAAATGATGAGGATAAAACAATTATACGTCTCGTAGCAAGTCCTGTTGATCAACAAACAGCAGATAACAGGCGAATGAAAGCCAAGAAAGAGATGAAAGGGCATCATCCAAATAAACAATTTTTGCAACTTCAATCGTGGACTATTTTCTTGACAACTATTACTTCTGATCAAGTAGATTTTGATACCTTACTTGAAATTTATGGCCTCAGATGGAGAATTGAGACCATTTTTAAATCCTGGAAAAGCAATCTTAATTTTGATCATATCCACAATGTGTCAAATACTCAACTGCAAATAATAATATTAGCCAGGTTAATAATGATCTTGATAATCACCCAATTTACATATCCTCTCTGTAAAAAATTGATTTACAACTATATTAAAAAATATGTAAGCATATTAAAACTTACAAAATATTTAAATCGTAATCCCAGCAAGATATGCATCATTTTAAGAGACTTAAGAAGATATCCTTATCAGATTACTCAGTCTGTCAAAAACATAGCAAGGTATTGTGTGTATGATGAAAGGAGAAGATTAAATGCAATTCAAAAGATGGACATCCTTTTTGCCTTAAGTTAACGCGTATGCCCTAAAGGGGGTTTAATTTTGAGTCAGATGGTTAATTACAATAAGTTTGAATTTTAGCCCCCCTTGGGGGGCAGGCATCAGCCAGTTGGCTGATGACGGGGGTCTTATCCCTGATCCTCATTTATTATCTTAAGCAGTTCATCTACTGCTGATTCCATGGGTATATTTTTCTTTACAGGTGTAGTGCCCCTGTAAATATGCACCTTTCCCTCGCCGGCACCAACATAACCATAATCAGCACCGGCCATCTCTCCGGGTCCGTTCACGATGCATCCCATTACTGCTATTTTAAGTCCTGTAAGATGTCCGGTTGATGCTTTAACCTTTCTTACAGCTTCCTGGAGATCGAACTTTGTCCGGCCGCAAGTGGGACATGAGATATACCTGTTGCGTGTTATTCTGGCTTCTGTGGCCTGAAGTATTGCAAACGAGATTTCTTTTAGTTTTTCGCCCTGCACCTTACCCCTGTTCGTGATGCAGATGCCATCAGGTTGTTTCAATATGAAATATCTACCCATCAGTGAGGCAGCATCTATGCCAAGCTTCACCGGATCGTCTTCATCAAAAATAGGGTTAAGTATGATATTTGATTTATGCTTATCGGCAAGCTGAGGAGGATTTGCTGCGTTGAAAGTCAGCACTTCACCTTTATAAGGTTCGCCATTTTCTGAATGAAAGTCTCCGGATTCAAATGAAACTACCTCAGGCCTGTAAAGAGTATTCCGGTTTCTGAAAGAAAGGGCAGGAGCAGCTGTGGTAATACGGCCTGAACCGGCTGTCAGAAAACTCAATATCTCTTTTGCGACAGGTATCTCTTTTTCCGGATCCTCAGAAAGGGATACCCTTATTGTATCTCCGATTCCTTCAGCCAGAAGAGCCCCGATACCTGCAGCAGATCTTATCCTTCCGTCTTCTCCCTCACCGGCTTCAGTCACACCAAGATGAACAGGGTATGAGAGTACCTCTTTTTGCAGCTCATTGATAAGCATTCTGTTTGATTCCATCAATATCACTGTGTCTGATGATTTCATTGAGAGGACCAGGTTGTTGAAATTCTCCGCCCGGAATATTTTAATGAATTCCATTGCTGAGGAAACCATTCCTTGAGGTGTGTTTCCGTAGCGGGTCATTATGCGGTCGGAGAGAGAACCATGATTTATGCCAACTCTGATTACAGTTTTGTTTTCCCTGCATATATTTATAAGCGGCAGAAGCCTTTCATGAATCCTTTCAAGCTCTTCATTATTTTCCTTCTCCGTGAAATCTGTCTTAATGAATGAAGCTCTTTTGTCGGCATAATTACCGGGATTGATCCTGATCTTTTCAACTATCCGTGCGGCTGTTTCAGCAGCGGCAGGATTAAAATGGATATCTGCAATAAGAGGCGTTTCGAAACCTGCCTTGCGAAGCTCACGTTTTATGCTGGCGAGATTTTCGGCTTCCCTTATTCCCTGGGCTGTCAGCCTTACGTAATCTGCACCGGCTTCTATGATTCTGATACATTGGGCAACAGAAGCCCGAGTATCAAGTGTATCAGTATTGGTCATCGACTGGAGACGAATTGGATTGAAGCCTCCAAGTGGTATGTTTCCAATGAAAACAGGGGCCGATAGATATCTGCTTAGACTCCCCTCCCTGGAGGGGTCGGGGGTGGGTTTATTTATTGTAAGATCTTTCATTTCTTATTAATGAGGTGGTTAAATATCTTCTCATAATACCCACCCCTTGCCCCTCCGAGGAGGGGATTTTATTGGATTATTCCACTTCCCAATCCGCTCCTTCCTTCTGGTCTTTTAGTATTATACCGGTACTCTTCAGTTCGGCTCTTATCCTGTCAGAAACATCCCACTCCTTTTTATTCTTCGCCTCCTGCCTGAGATTTATGATGATTTTCATGAGTTCTGCAGTCAGCTTTTCATCACCCTTTGAAGGACTTTCATCTTTCAGTCCGAGAATATCGAATACAAAAATCCTGAATAGATCACCAAGCGACTCAAGATCACTGCTGTTCAGTTTCTCAGCACCATCGCTTACAGAATTGATGTATTTCACTCCCTCAAAGAGATACGAAAGAAGAATCGGACTGTTAAGATCATCATCCATCGCTTCATAACATTTTTTTCTGAGAGATGAAATATCTATTGTGGATGAAAGTGACGGTTTAAGCCTGCCAAGTGTTTCAACAGCCTTCATGAGCTTCTGGAATCCTTTTTCTGCAGCCTGCAATGCTTCGTTTGAGAAGTCAATTGTGCTGCGGTAATGAGCCTGCAAAAGGAAGAATCTGATAGTCATCGGACTGTAAGCCTGAGTCAGCAATGGATGACTACCGCTGAAGAGCTGGTCAAGTGTAATGAAATTGCCGAGCGACCTCGCCATCTTCTGGCCGTTGATAGTGATCATGTTGTTATGCATCCAGTACCTGACCGATTCTTTTCCCTGCGCTGCAGTAGATTGTGCGATCTCACAATCATGGTGCGGGAACTGGAGATCCATTCCGCCGCCATGAATATCAAACACCTCGCCGAGATATTTTACACTCATTGCAGAACATTCAAGATGCCATCCCGGATATCCGTCACTCCAGCGTGAAGGCCAGCGCATCAGGTGTTCAGGAGTTGCTTTTTTCCAGAGGGCAAAATCGAAGTGATTATGTTTCTCTTCCTGGCCGTCAAGCTCGCGTGTGCTGGTCTGAAGTTCTTCCAGCACCCTGCCGGAAAGTTTTCCGTACTTGTATTTTTTGTTATACTTGAGGACATCAAAATAGATCGAGCCATTGACTTCATATGCAAATCCTTTATTCAGTATCTGTTCAATCATTTGCTGCTGCTCAATGATATGTCCCGATGCTCTTGGTTCTATTGAAGGATGAAGCGTATTGAGCTGTTCCATATTCCGGAGATAGCTGTTGATGTACTTCTGCACCACTTCCATCGGCTCAAGATGCTCGAGCCTGGCCTTTTTTTCAATCTTGTCTTCACCCTCATCAGCATCATTTTCAAGATGCCCTACATCAGTAATGTTTCTGACATAGCGGACCTTGTATTCAAGATGATTCAGGTACCTGTAGAGTATGTCGAAAGTAACTGCAGGACGGGCATGTCCGAGATGCGGATCGCTGTATACCGTGGGTCCGCAGACATATAATCCGATAAAAGGGGGATGAAGAGGTTCAAATGGTTCCTTCTTTCGTGAAAGACTATTGTAGATTGTGAAATTGTTGTCCATGAGAAAATGATTAATAAGACAAAAATAAATATTTCTTGCCCCCAAACCCCCTAAAGGGGGCTTATATGTTTGAGCATGTTTAAATAATTAGTTAAATTTAATGATTCGCTGCTTGTAAATTTTATGATAATGCAAAAAAGAGTAATTGAACGGCATATGTTTTATGGTGCCGGTAAAAAAATATTTATTACAGCCATTGAATTAAGAAACAATATGACAGAAGCAGAAAAAGTTTTATGGGAAGAATTAAGGAATAGAGAGATGTTTAAAGCCAGATGGAAACCACAACATCCCATAGATATTTTTATTGTCGATTTTTATTGTCATAAATATAAACTTGCAATTGAGGTAGATGGAGGTATCCATCTAAATCAGGAAATCCTGGAACATGATGAAGGAAGAGCCTATGACATTGAAAAACACGGCATTAAAATTATTAGATTTACCAATAATGAAATCTTTGAAAACATTGAATCTGTCAAAGCCAGAATACTTCATGAAATTGATTCTTTAAGTCCCCTTCAGGGGATTTAGGGACAGTATTCCAATGTACATTTAAGGTGCTTTTAGTCCCCTTTATGGGAATTAGGGGCAATTTCCTATTGCATTTCTAATTTTCCTTCCTATATTTGTCCCAACAAATCAAATATTCCTTCCTTTCAAGGGTGTTTGGTTTTTATTAAGAAGGGCGGAGAGATTAGGCTCTGCGAAACCCTGGCAACCAATCCCGATATATCGGGAGAACGGTGCCAACACCTAATCCCGGGAAAGCCGGGAGATGATAAAAATAAAACACGAAAAAATGAATTCAATTCATCTGACTCACAACATCTTTACCATGCCGCTCATGCCTATGTGCATGCGCCGGTAAAGATCCTGATTTGGAAACAACCCATCTTTTTCAATTGCCGGATCAAAGCGATGACAGGCTTGCTATACCTGCATTCAATAAAAGTTATACCATTAGAAACATGAAAATTAATGCTATGGAAAAAAGAAAAATATATTTCGAGACATTACAGATACATGCCGGACATCATCCTGATAAGGAGACTCTCTCAAGGGCAGTACCTCTTTACCAGACTTCATCCTATGTCTTTAGAAATTCAAAGCATGCAGCCGATCTTTTTGATCTGTCGGAACCCGGAAATATCTACACCAGGATAATGAATCCCACAACTGATGTCTTCGAAAAGAGAGTGGCAGCACTTGAAGGAGGGATAGCATCCCTGGCTGTATCTTCAGGACATGCAGCCCAGTTCATTGCGCTCACGACGATACTGAGAAAAGGAGAGAACTTTGTAACATCACCTTTTCTTTACGGCGGAACTTACAATCAGTTCAGGGTGACATTTGCAAACTTTGGGATTGAAGCAAAGTTTGCAAAAGACCTTAACCCGGAATCATTTGAAAAACTGATCGACGGTAAGACTAAAGCATTATATGTTGAAACGATTGGCAATCCCGGATTTAATATCCCCGATTTTGAAGCTTTTGCCAAACTTGCCGAAAAGCACGGTATCCCTTTGATAGTGGATAACACTTTCGGTGCCTGCGGTTACCTGTGCCGCCCTATAGAATTCGGAGCAAACATTGTTGTCGAATCTGCAACAAAATGGATAGGCGGACATGGAACCAGCATCGGAGGAGTTATCACCGATGCCGGGAACTTCAACTGGAACAACGGAAACTTTCCTGTTTTTACAGAACCTTCGGAAGGATATCACGGGCTTGTCTTCGGCGAACAATTCCTGGAGAAATCACATGCAGGAAATATTGCCTTTATAATGAAAGCCAGGGTTGAAGGTTTGCGGGACCTGGGTCCTGCCATAAGCCCCTTCAATTCATTCCTGCTTATCCTGGGTCTTGAGACTCTTTCTCTCAGGATGGAAAGACATGTACAGAATACCCTTGCACTTGCGCAGTGGCTTTCATCACAGAAGTGTGTCGAAAAAGTAAATTACCCCGGACTTCCTGATAATCCTTATAATAAACTTGCTCAGAAATACCTTACGAAAGGAGCAGGAGGCGTGCTCAGCTTTGTTCTGAGAGCTGAAAAATCGAAGGCAGCCAGGCTGGTTGAACACCTGGAACTTGTCAGCCACCTGGCAAATGTAGGCGATGCAAAAACCCTTATAATCCAGCCTTCCACTACAACACATGCACAGCTGTCGGCTGCCGACCAGCTTGCTGCAGGAGTAGAGCCAGGGCTCTTCAGAGTATCGGTAGGACTTGAGCATATTGACGATATAATTTATGATTTTGAACAGGCATTCAGACAGGTAATATGATGGAGACACTTAAATATAAACTGCCTTTTAAAACAGAAACAGGAGCAATTTTACCTTCAGTTGAAATTGCATATAATACCTGGGGAAAGCTTAATGGTAATGCTGATAATGTCATATGGATTTGTCACGCGCTGACAGCCAGCTCCGATGTTGAATCATGGTGGCCGGGTATGGTTGGCAGAGGCCTCCTGTTCGATCCCGGAGAATATTTTATCGTTTGTGCAAATGTTCTCGGATCGTGCTATGGAACAACTGGGCCGGCTTCTGAAAATCCGCAAACAGGGAGACAGTGGTTAAACGATTTTCCCCTGATCACAGTACGCGACCTGGTCAATGTTCATGAGATTCTTAGAAAGCACCTGGGAATATCTGAGATACATACAATTATCGGAGCTTCTATCGGAGGCTATCAGGCTCTTGAGTACAGTATAATGTTCCCCGTACTGATCCACCGGTTGATTCTTCTGGCGTCCGGTGCAAAACAAACACCGTGGGCCCTGGCTTTCAGCGAATCAATGAGACTGTCAATGCAGGCTGATCAGACATTCACATCGGGAGACCCTGATGGCGGAAAAAAGGGACTAAAGGCGGCAAGATCAATTGCACTGATAAGCTACAGGACAATGAATGCATACAATCAGACGCAGAATGAGGAAGATAACGAAAAGCTTTTAGGATTTAAAGCAGCTTCATACCAGGCATATCAGGGTGACAAACTGGTGAACAGGTTCAATCCATATTCATACTGGTGCCTTACCTGTCTATCCGACACCCATAATATAGGAAGAGGAAGAGGAAGCATTATTAATGCTCTTAAAAGTATCAATGCAAAGGTCCTCTGTGTCGGGATAAAATCAGATATTCTTTTTCCGACCGACGACCAGAAATTCATAACAGCACATACCAACGGTGCAGAATATGTCGAGATTGACTCATTTTACGGACATGACGGTTTCCTGATTGAAACAGAAGTGGTGACTCGTGTCGTCAGGGAATTCTGGGAAAAAGCTTCAAACTTATAAAAGATGACGAGAGAAAAATTAAGAATAGGAATGTTCGGTTATGGCTGCGTAGGGCAGGGACTTCAGGATGTACTTAACAGCAGCAAGGGCTTCAAGGCCGATATCGTAAGAATATGCGTAAAGGATCGCACTAAGAAGAGAAGGATCCCCATGGAATATTTCACCTATGAAAAGGATGATATTCTGAATGATCCGACAATCAACCTTGTCGTTGAACTTATTGATGACGCTGATGCCGCATTCGACATTATAACTACAGCCATGAAGAACGGCAAGAATGTTGTCAGCGCCAACAAGGTTATGATCGCATGTCATTTCAGGGAGCTGGTTGAAATGCAGGAGAAATATAATGTATCGCTCCTGTACGAAGCATCAGCCGGAGCCAGCATACCGATTATCAGAAACCTTGAAGAATATTATGATAATGAGCTTCTCTATTCCCTTCGCGGCATCCTCAACGGCACTACGAACTATGTCCTTACTCTGATGCACAACCAGGGAATTGATTATACCGTTGCCCTGAATGAAGCACGTGAAAAAGGCTTTGCGGAATCTGATCCTACACTCGATGTAGAAGGGTGGGACGCAAAATACAAGCTCTGCATAATAACCGGTCATGCCTATGGACTCTTCCTGGAGCCGGAAGAAGTATTTCATTACGGGATAAACAATATTTCAAAATTCGATATACAGTATGCAAAAGAAAAAGGGCTTAAGATCAAGCTGGTTCCATATGTCGGGAAAACAAATGAAAATACAATTACAAGCTTTGTGCTGCCCAGGTTCATATCTTCAGACAAGTATTTATATAATGTTGATAATGAATATAATGGTGTAATTACCGAAGCGGCATTTTCTGACAAGCAGTTCTTCTCAGGAAAAGGAGCAGGCGGACATGCGACCGGAAGCGCAGTGCTATCCGACATCTCTGCCAATTCGTATGGATATAAATATGAATATAAAAAGTACCAGCAGGGAACGGTATCCAATTACACACGCGATTACAAGCTCGAGATATACCTGCGGTACAAGCATGAAAAGGACAGGGAATTATTTGGATTTGAGGAAGTGTCAGAATACTTTAGCGGAAAGTTGTACAAATACGTTATCGGCATTGTGAACCTGAAAAAATTATACGAACTGCGGGAACAACTTCGCACTATGGATGTTTTTATTGTGAATACAGGAAGAAAAGGAATAAACTAAAACCGCCCCCCAACCCCCTGAAGGGGGGCTAAAAGAACCTCAAAATCTAAGTCCCCTTTAAGGGATTTAGGGGCGATTTTACAGAAAGACGAGGGTAAGGCACAAAACAGATATTGAACAAAATGAATACTATAATAGTAGATATAATTCAAAAGAAGATCCTGGTCCTCGATGGCGCAATGGGCACTATGATCCAGAAGCACAATCTTCAGGAAGCAGACTACCGAGGGAAATTATTCAGGGATCATCCTAAATCCCAGAAGGGGAACAATGATCTGCTGACCCTCTCCAATCCGTCAATAATCAGAGACATACATCTGAAATACCTTGAAGCCGGTGCTGATATAATTACAACAAACACCTTTAATTCAAACCGTATTTCCATGGCCGACTATGGCATGGAAGAGTATGTATACGAAATGAATCTTAATGCTGCCAGGCTTGCTGCCGGAGCGATTGAATATTATGAAAAGACAGAAAAGGTTAAACCACATTTTGTTGCGGGTACGCTTGGTCCTACAAACCGTACTGCTTCAATGTCGTCAGACGTGAATGATCCCGGAGCCCGATCGGTGACTTTCGATGATCTCGTTGAAGCATATTCTGAGCAGGCCCGCGGACTTATTGACGGAGGCGCTGACACCCTTCTCGTTGAAACTATTTTTGATGTGCTTAATTGTAAGGCTGCGCTTTTTGCTATAGATTCTGTTTTTAAGGAGAAGAAAAACAAGCTTCCCGTTATGGTCTCGGTCACAATCACTGATGCCAGCGGAAGAACCCTCACAGGTCAGACACTTGAGGCATTTCTGATCTCCGTTTCTCATTTTCCGCTTTTCAGCATAGGTCTCAATTGTGCTCTCGGAGCAGAGCAGCTAAGGCCATTTATCGAGGAACTGTCAGCAAAATCACAATTTTATGTCTCAGCCCATCCAAATGCCGGACTGCCAAACCAGTTTGGCGAATATGACCAGTCGGCAGAATTCATGGCTTCAATTACTGAGGATTTCATGAAGGAGGGATGGGTGAATATTATCGGCGGATGCTGCGGTACAACTCCTCAGCATATTCAGAGAATTTCTGAAGTTGCCGGGAAATATGAACCCAGGATTAAACCTGTAATCAAGAGATATACGAGACTCAGCGGACTTGAAGCTCTCACAATCACTCCTGAAACAAATTTTGTCAATATAGGCGAACGTACAAATGTTTCAGGCTCACTGAAATTTGCAAGGCTGATAAAGGAAGAGAAATATGGTGAGGCGCTTGCGATAGCCCGTAACCAAGTTGAAGGCGGCGCACAGGTGATCGACATCTGCATGGATGAGGCAATGCTCGATTCGGAAAAAGCTATGGTGAAGTTTGTTAACCTGATCATGGCAGAGCCCGACATTGCAAAGCTGCCTTTGATGATCGACTCCTCGAAATGGAATGTAATTGAGTCTGCTCTTAAATGCATACAGGGGAAATCGGTCGTTAATTCGATAAGCCTTAAGGAGGGGGAAGAAGCATTCCTCGAACGTGCGAATCTGATAAGAAAATATGGTGCAGCAGCAGTTGTCATGCTGTTTGATGAAAAAGGGCAAGCCGATACCTATGAAAAACGAATTGCTGTAGCTGAACGCTCATATAAGCTTCTTGTCGAAAAGCTAGGGTTCCCGCCTGAAGACCTGATATTTGATCCGAATGTCCTTGCAATTGCAACAGGAATTGAGGAACATAATAATTATGCTGTCAATTTTATCAGGGCTGCGGAATGGATCAAAAAGAACCTGCCTTATGCAAAAGTCAGCGGAGGCATCAGCAACCTTTCATTCTCATTCAGGGGAATTGACAAAGTACGTGAAGCAATGCATTCCGTATTCCTTTACCATGCAATTAAAGCCGGACTCGACATGGGTATTGTGAATCCGGGAATGTTACAGGTCTACAGCGAAATACCTGCTGACCTGCTTCTGCTTACCGAAGATGTTATACTTAACAGGAGGAAAGACGCAACCGAACGACTTGTGAAATTTGCCGAAGGACTTAAGAATGAGGGAAAGAAAGAGGAAAAAAGCGATGAATGGCGTTTACTGCCAGTAATCGACCGCATCAAGCACTCGCTGATAAGGGGACTTGATGAATATATTGAAGAGGATGTTGAGGAGGCACGTTCTCTCTTTTCAAGGTCGATAGAGCTTATCGAGGGGCCTCTGATGGGAGGCATGAATGAGGTTGGTGATCTTTTCGGATCGGGGAAAATGTTCCTGCCCCAGGTCGTCAAGAGTGCAAGGGTGATGAAGAAAGCTGTCTCAAAGCTTGCTCCTTATATCGAAAAAGAGAGCGAGGGTGCAGAAAAGAAAACTGCAGGAAAAATCCTGCTTGCCACGGTTAAAGGAGACGTTCATGATATAGGGAAAAATATAGTTGGTGTTGTCCTTTCATGTAATAATTACCAGGTGATCGACCTTGGTGTAATGGTTCCTGCAGAAAAAATAATTGATACCGCAATTGCTGAAAATGTAGATTTCATAGGTCTCAGCGGATTAATAACGCCTTCGCTGGAGGAAATGGTACATGTTGCTTCAGAAATGGAACGCAGGAAATTGAAAACGCCGCTGCTTATAGGAGGGGCTACTACTTCTGAGATCCATGCGGCAGTAAAAATCGCTCCTGCATATTCGAATACCGTTGTCCATGTAAAGGATGCCTCAAGGGCTGCAGGGGTACTGTCATCACTGCTCAGGGGAAATAATGCAGATTATGTTTCTTCAATAAGCGGAAAATACAGGAAGCTCAGGGCGGATCATGATTCTAAACAGGAAAAACGGGAACTTCTGACAATAAATGAAGCCAGGAAAAACAGGCTTGTTACCGGCTGGAGTTCTTACAGAATTCCGGAACCTCTGAATCCGGGCCATCATATAATCAAAGAAATTGATCTGAAAACACTTTCAGAATATATCGACTGGACTTTCTTCTTCTTTGCATGGAAACTTTCGGGGAAATACCCTGCCATTTTCAGTGATCCGGTAAAAGGCATTGAAGCTAAAAAGCTTTTCGATGATGCGCGCCATTACCTGGATGAAATAATAAAAGGGAAGATTATAAAGGCTAAGGGTGTGTTAGGATTGTTTCCAGCGATGTCAGATGGTGATGATGTGAAGGTTTATAACACCCCCCTGGCCCCTCCCGACCTGAGGTCGGGACAGGCTCTGAAGGGGGGAAGCCAAACACGGGAAACGACTTTACATTTTCTGAGGAACCAGGAAAAGAAAGAAAGGGGTGTTCCAAACCTGTCGCTGGCTGATTTTATTGCACCGGTATCTTCCGGGAAAAGAGATAATATCGCACTGTTTGTTGTTACTGCAGATATTGATAATGAGGCAATTAAGAAATATAAGGAAGATGATTATGCCACCATTATGATAAGAATATTAAGCGATCGTCTGGCAGAGGCAGCGGCAGAGTGGCTTCACGAAAAAGCCAGGAAAGAATACTGGGGTTATGCCACCGATGAAAAACTGACAATGGAAGATATGCTTTCAGCAAAATATAAGGGGATCAGGCCTGCACCCGGCTATCCGGCATGTCCCGATCATACTGAGAAGCGGACCATTTTCGATCTTCTTGATGCGGAAGCATCAATAGG
>Ga0209450_10001167_pt1 | contig 13167 bp, 10 predicted proteins | sample FrelakmetLWP11LW_FD_187149 | JGI IMG/M metagenome (GOLD analysis project Ga0209450, IMG submission 187149) | Freshwater lake sediment microbial communities from the University of Notre Dame, USA, for methane emissions studies - LWP11 LW (SPAdes)... | ecosystem: Environmental > Aquatic >... | reverse complement strand
CCGATCTGTGAAATGGCAGTTAAATGTACCGTATAATTATTACGGCGGATGCCCGCTCGGCAAGGAAGGCGTTTTTATAACCACAGGTTCAGGCGCGGAAATATCAGCATACAAGCCGACATTGAACAGAAAACCAACAGCGGACTTCCGTTCAAGCGGAAGGGATATTACAACAGCGCAGACACTGAATTTCTTCGACCAGTCTTCTTATGCGCCTACATCGTGGCAATGGACTTTTACAGGCGGAACGCCGTCAACTTCAACTTCGCAGAATCCGGCAGGTATTTCATATACAACTCCCGGAATATATCAGGTGAAACTTGTAGCTTCAAACTCATACGGCACCGATACAATAATAAGAACGCAGTATGTTTTTGTTACCAGCGGGGTCGGAATTTCCAATAACGGGGAAACAGTAAACGACTATGAACTTTTCCAGAACTATCCGAACCCGTTCAACAATGAAACAATTATCAGTTTTATCATACCGAATTCCACCCCCCCCCTCCAAAGGGGGACATTAGTTACGCTGAAAGTATATGATTTAACCGGAAGGGAAGTTGAAACACTCGTTAAAGGGAATTATTCTCCTGGAAATTACAAGGTGACATTTAACGGCGGTGATTTATCAAGCGGAATATATTTCTATAAACTGTTTATTGACAATAAAACCGCCGATGTTAAAAAAATGATTTTATTGAAATAATTATTCTAATCCGAAGTTTTTCTATAAACCATTTTTAAAAGCGGGGTTTATTTTACCGCTTTTTCAACCGGTTATAATGCTTATTTTTGGTTGTATAATTAATATTTAAACATGAAAAAAACACTCGCAATATCTATTGTAGCTTTATTTCTTTTTTCCGGAATATTATCCGCACAGCCGTCATCACGGTTTACTGATATAATGATTCAGAAAGAATACAATCCTTCGGTTATGTCCGAAGCAAGAAACCTTGCCGGTTCGCTCAATCTGCCGGTTGAAATATATGTGAGCGGCAAAGCAATGATGGAAGCTGTTTCAGTCGAGAACGGTAAGATAGTTTATTCCGTAATAACGAATTTCCTGCATCCGTTAAAGGACGGATATTGCGCTTACTATGACGACATTTCAAAAACTTTCGATTTGTCAAAAGCGCGTATTATATATTCAAACGGCGTTTGCATTGATAACACGGGAGAACAGCTCAAATTTTCGCAAAGGAAGCTTTACACAAAACTGCTTCTTGTACCGTGCGCAACTACATCAAGAAGAAATGTATTTGCTTTCGATTTTGATAACGGCGACCTGGTTGATACTGCTTTTATTCCTTACAGCAATCCATTGCTCCAGACTCCGAGGAAAGCGCTTCAATTGTCGAGAACAAGGATACTTGTAGCAGACCAGTTAAGCGACGTTGTCCAGATGTTCGATTCGAGCGGAGCTTATATACAGGTCTATGCTCCTTTAGGCGGAGTTAACAACTCGATACTTGATAACATACGCGATATTGTATTCAGGGAAAACGGTAATTTACTCGTTACCAATGCGGGTACTGCGGGAAATGCACAGAATACAGTTCAGCAGTTTTCAACGACAGGCGCATTCCTGAATACATTCATAGGAACTAACCTGAACAGCCCGTTTAATTTGCTTTACAGGACCGGTGACCTTCTCGTTACAAATACCAGCGGAACTGATAATATAGGCAAATTCGACAAGACAAGCGGCGCTTATATAGGTAGTTTTATTTCCAATACCCTGAACTTCCCGCAGCAAATGATAAACCTTGCAGGCGGCAGGGTAGCTGTATGTGAATTCAGCGGCGTGCTTTCAGGAATCCGTATTTACGATTCCACCGGCGTAATAAAAGATACATTAAAAGGAGTAACGGGTAACAGGGGTGTCTGGAAACTTCCGAACGGGAATTATCTTACTACGAACAGCACAGGCATTTACGAAATTGACGATACTACGGGAGCGCTCATCAGAACTATTGTACCGGGGCTGGGATTTCATTCAATTTCTGTTTTTGACCCTAATCTCGTCACGGGAATAAATGAAGTCAAAGGAGAAGTTCCTGCCGGATTCAATTTATACAGCAATTACCCGAATCCGTTCAATCCTTCAACAAACATAAAATTTGATATTCCGCATAATACTTTCGTAAACCTGTCGGTATATGACGCGGCAGGAAGAAGAGTTGCCGAACTTATAAACGAAGAAATGCAGTCAGGGGTATATTCTGTGAATTGGAATGCCGGCAATATGCAGAGCGGTATTTACTTTGCAAGAATAACGGCAGGAGGATTTGCCAGAACAGTGAAAATGATGCTTATAAAATAAAGTATTAATTATGAAACTGAAAAAGCCGGAAATCATATTCCGGCTTTTTTATTTTAAGGTAAAAAGTTATTTAAGTCAAACCATTCTGTAACACACTGCGTTTATGTTCATTCCTGCTCCGACAGATGCGAGTACAATATTGTCACCGGGCAGAATATCATGTTCCGAGAGATTTCCTTTCAGGATTAAATCAAGAAGAATCGGAATTGTCGCAACGGAACTGTTTCCGAGTTTGTCTATTATCATCGGCATAATTCCTTCCGGAATTTTAGCTTGCTCGTAAAGCGAAAATACTCTCTGAAGAATAGCGTCGTCCATCTTTTCATTCGCCTGATGAAGCAGGACCTTGCTTATTTTATCGAGCGTAAGGTCCGCTTTTTCGATGCACTGTTTAACAAGAAGCGGCACGTTATTCAATGCATATTCGTAAAGTTTCCTTCCGTTCATCTTGAGATAAAGGTCGTCATTATCTGTATCGGGATTATAGGTTTTATTCATCCAGAGATAATGCGCTTCGGTATATGTATCCGACCTGACTCCGTGTGAAAGAATGCCCACGGGTTCATCGCTTTCAAGCGCTTCAAGAATAACAGCGCCTGCGCCGTCGGAATAAATCATGCTGTCCCTGTCGTGAGGGTCTGAAACTCTTGACAATGCTTCGGAGCCAATAACAAGGACTCTTTTTGCATCTCCTGATTTAATATAATAATTCGCCTGAATGACACCCTGCAGCCAGCCCGGGCATCCGAATATTACGTCGTATGCGGCGCAGTAAGGATTTTTAATCCCAAGTTTGTGCTTAACTCTTGCAGCAAGCGAGGGCACAAAATCAGACCTTATGTTATTTACTTTAACATCTCCGAAATTATGGGCAACAATCAGATAGTCAATTGTTTCCCTGTCTATACCCGATGAAACAAACGCATTCTCTGCCGCAATATGAGCGATGTCCGAAGTCACATAATCGTCATTAATGTACCTTCTCTCTGAAATATTGGTAATTTTCTTGAATTTCTGTATTATTTCCTCGTTCGGAACTTCAATAATCTTGCCGTTGGCGTCATAGAAAACGTTGTTAAGGAAATCGCTGTTCTGGATTATTTTTTCGGGAATATAACTTCCCGTTGCTTTTATTACGGAATAAATATTGTTTTTAGTGTTCATTTTCATATGCTTTCTTTATTATCCCTGTCAGGATTGATGACTTTACCGATAACAAAGATAAAGAAATTAAAAATTAGTTTCTATTTAAAAAATCACTTTTATAATATGCTTTCCGGCACATCTGTCCAAAACGATTTGAAAGAATAAAACTTAATTTATACATATAGAGTTACCCAAAGAAAAACTCCGAAAGAGTTATACTTTGAGTAACCTCGGCGAAGCCGGGGGTTAAAACCATACAAAAATTAACAACCCCGAGGCGGGTTGAACTTTGTACTCTGTTGTTGTTTATAAGAAAACTTTAAATAATGGTTTACAGTTCAACCCCATTCGGGGTTGGAAAGACATGATATTTTTTAACCCCCAATTGCATTGGGGGTTACCCATATTCAATCCCTGCGGGATTGTTTATTTCAAAATATTATCCCTGTTTTTGATACTTTATTTTCGTTCCGGATTTATTTTAGACAGCTATGGTTTTTAAGAAATTATATCCGGATAATAACCGGTCTTTCACTGTAAATAAATTTTTGATGATTTATTATTCTGCTAATTTCAGTATATTTGTTTACTATCAATACATGGGATTATGAATCACTCAGCAACAAAAATAATTTTATTTATTTTTCTCGTGATATTTTTCTCCGCCTGTAATCAATCCGGACGGAAGAAAATAATGCCCGAAACTTCCACGGTTTCAGTTAAAAAATTTGACATTCCTCCGGGCGCGGACCCGACTGTGCCAGCAGAACTCGGCGGGAACGGTTTTAAAAGTGAGGGGTGGCAGACCAAAACCGATTATAACATTAGCGGTAATAAAAATGCTGTTAAAGGAGGAGAAATAATACTTTCACTTCCCGAATACCCGATAACATTAAGGGTAATAGGCAAGGATTATAATACATTTTTTCATAATTACATGATTGACATGTTGTATGAATCACTTCTGTCACTCGACCCTGTAACTGACGAATATATACCATGCCTTGCAACACACTGGAAAATTTCAGATGACAAAAAAACATATTCTTTCAGGATAAATCCCGATGCGCGCTGGGCTGACGGAAAACCAGTGACTGCGGAAGATGTAGTTGCAACGTGGAAACTTATGGCTGACCCTGAAATCCTTGACCCTTACCTCAATACACTTGCAGGTTCATATGAAACTCCAATAGCGGAAAGCAAATATATCGTTACGATAAAATCCCGTGTATTCAGCTGGCGACAGTTTTATTATGCGGCTTACAACTTCAAGATTCTTCCCGCACACCTGATTGATGGGCTCGGGGGAAAAGGATTTATTGAAACTTATAATTTTAAATATCTTGCTGGTTCAGGCCCTTACATAGTAATGGATAATGATTTAAAAAAAGACCAGTCAATAACCATCAGAAGGAGAAGTGATTACTGGGGCGAAAAGGAAAGATTCAGCACCGGGATTAATAATTTTGACGCAATAAAAATTTTGTTCATTATTGACGAATCTCTTGAATATGAAAAATTCAAAAAAGGTGAAATCGACGTTCTGAGCGTGAGGAAAGCTTCTTCCTGGAACGAAAAATTTGAATATGATGACGTTAAAAGAGGACTTGTCCTGAAAAGGAAAATCTTTAACGAATATCCGAACGGTTACCAGGGAATAGCCCTGAATACGCGCATCGCACCTTTTAATGACATTAATATAAGGAAAGCATTTTCTTACCTGTTCGACAGGAAAAAGTTCAACGAAAAACTTTTTTACAATGCATATTATCCCATCAATTCTTACTTCCCGGGTACAGAATTTGCAAATCCCTCGAATCCGCAAACCGGATTCAATCCCGATTCTGCTGTTGTTCTGCTTGCAGCTTCCGGGTGGACACAGAAAAATTCCGAAGGATATCTTGTTAAGAACGGAAAAGTGTTTGAGGCTGACCTTCAGTTTCAGAAGGGAATGGACAGATGGCTTACGATATACCAGGAAGACCTCAAAAAAGCGGGAATTAAACTGAACCTGAAAGAAACAGATTATCCCACAGCTTTTAAGATTGGTATGGAGCATAATTTCAGGCTTCTGCCGATATCCTGGACCGAGAACGTAATTCCGAATCCCGAAGGAAATTATACTTCGGATCTTGCGGATAAACCGAATACAACCAACTGGAGCGGAATCAAAGACAAGCGGATTGACAGCTTGTGCGTTGTTTACAACTCTCTTTTCGATAATAATGAAAGGATCAAAGTTATAAGGGAAATAGACAGAATTCTTGTCGAATATTACGGATATATACTTATGTGGTATGCTCCGTACCACAGATTTGTATTTCATAATAAATTCGGTTATCCGGACGGTATGATAGGGAAATATTCGTCGATATACGACGTTCCGAGATTATGGTATTTTGACCCCGAAAAGTCTTTTGATTATCAGGAGGCTGTGAAAGATAAAAACCGGACGCTGAATTCAGGAGATACTGAGAATAAATACTGGATTGAATTAAAATCAAAACAATAATATCCTTACAGAAAAGGCATAGTTGTCAAAATACTTCATCCGGAGAATATTACTGATTATTCCGACATTAATCGGGATTACATTCATTACATTCCTGATTTTACAGGCTGTCCCCGGCGGGCCGCTTGAAACCCAGCTTATGAAACTGCGTTTCGGGGGTACCGGTACCGGAGAAACTCCGTCAGCAACGACAGAATCAAAAGTTATCAACATACCCGAATCCGCACTGAAAGAGCTTAAAGAATTCTACGGCTTTGACAAACCCGTGCTTGCGCGTTATCTTATCTGGCTGAAAAATGTTTTCATGCTTGATTTCGGGAAATCATACGTTCATGCTGAACCTGTTATTAATGTCATAACGGACCGCTTTCCTGTTTCACTCTATTTTGGCATAGCGGGTTTTCTCCTGACTTATCTTGTCTGCGTTCCGCTTGGAATTATCAAGGCTGTCAGGAACGGAAGCAGGTTTGATTTTATTTCGTCGTTTGTCGTGTTTCTCGGATATTCAACGCCGGGTTGGGCATTCGGCATACTGATGCTTATACTCTTCGGGGGCGGGAGTTTTATGAATATCTTTCCTCTCGGAGGATTTCATTCGGGAAATTTCGAATCGATGACTTTTTTTGAAAAGATTTCGGATATAATTAATCATACTTTCCTTCCTGTATTATCATACATGATAGGCAGTTTTGCGACGCTTACCATACTGACAAAAAACGCAGTCCTTGAAAACCTCGGGAAAGATTATGTCAGGACGGCATATGCAAAAGGACTGCCGCAAAAGCGAATTTTGTATATACATGTACTGAGAAATTCCCTGATTCCGATTGTAACCGGACTCGGACATTTTTTCAGCATAATACTTGCAGGCAGTATACTGATTGAAAAAGTTTTCAATATTCAGGGTATCGGAATGCTGGCATATAATTCAGTTATTGAACGGGATTATCCTGTTGTGATGGGGCTTCTTGTATTCCAGGCTGTGCTTCTGCTGGCAGGTAATATACTGACAGATTTTCTGTATGCTTACGTTGACCCGAGAATAAGGTATAAATGATGAACGAAGCAAATAAATCAATATCGCCCCTCAGGAAGAAATGGAGAAAATTCAAATCCATAAAAAGGGGTTATTATTCACTTCAGGTTCTGATTTTTTGTTACATGCTTTCGTTTATTCTTCCGTTGTTTGCGGGAAAAGACGCACTTGTTGTAAAGTTTAACGGGCAATATTATTTCCCCGTATTAAAATATTATCCCGCTTCCGAATTCGGAATAGGCAGCCACGGCGAAGCAAATTACAGGTATCTTAAAAAAGAGTTTGAAAACCGGAACAGCGGCGATTTTGTCCTGATGCCCGTTTATCCTTACGGTCCGCTTGAGAATCTTCTTGATGAGGTTAACGGAGTTCCGCCAACTCCGCCGTCAGCGGAGCATGTTCTCGGAACTGACGACAGGGCAAGGGATGTGCTGTCCAGGCTTCTTTATGGATTCAATACATCATTATCTTTCGGAATATTCGTAACCCTGATATCATTCTTAATCGGCACTGCGGCAGGCGCGGTACTCGGATATAAGGGAGGGCTATTTGATTCATACGGCCAGCGGCTGATTGAAATCTGGTCAACATTGCCTTTCCTTTTCATTGTGATTATAATCAGTTCGCTGTTTCAGCCGGATTTTATACTGCTTTCAGTCATACTAACAATTTTTGGTTGGATGGGAATTTCATATTATGTGCGGGCGGAAGTTTACAGGGAGAAAAGCCTCGACTATGTTTTATCATCCTATTCAGCCGGTACCGGAATTACAAAAATTCTGTTCAAACATATTATACCTAACTCATTAACCCCGGTGCTTTCATTTGCTCCGTTTGCCGTTGCTGCAAATATAATGTCGCTGATAAGCCTGGATTTTCTGGGTTTCGGGCTTCCGCCTCCCGAACCAAGCTGGGGTGAAATGCTCAGCCAGGGATTAAGGGATATGAGCCGCTGGTGGCTGGTTGTTTTTCCGCTTGCTGTTCAGTTTCTTACTTTACTTGCAATTGTTTTTATAGGCGAGGGAATCAGAAAAGCATTTGACCCAAAAGAAAATTCCGGAATAATCTGAATTTATGAGGAAAAAATTACTTGAAATAAAAAATCTTACAACTTCGTTTTTCATCGATGATGATTCGGGGACTAATTTATCACGTAATGAACATCCTGAAGGAAAGATTAAACTGAAAGCTGTTGATGATATAAGTTTCAGCGTATATGAGGGCGAGATTCTCGGAATAGCAGGCGAATCAGGTTCGGGAAAGACCGTTACGGCTTATTCGATACTCAGGCTTATACCCGAACCTCCTGGAAAAATAGAAAGCGGAGAAATAATTTTTTGCGGAAAGGATTTGCTTAAACTCAGCAGGGAGGAAATTGCCGGTTACCGCGGTTCGGAAATCTCAATGATATTTCAGGAACCGTCATCTTCATTGAATCCGCTGCTTAAAGCAGGACTGCAGGTTTCCGAAGTTATCCGGACACATTTTAATCTATCAAAAGATGAATCTTACAAAAAAGCGCTTGAACTTCTGAGAGAAACGGGAATTCCGGAACCCGAAAAAAGAATGAACGAATACCCGTACAGTCTCAGCGGCGGTATGCAGCAAAGGATATTGATTGCAATTGCACTTGCATGTAATCCGAAACTGCTGATTGCCGACGAACCGACAACATCTCTTGATGCAACAATTCAGATGCAGATACTTCAGCTCCTGAAAAATATTAAATCGAAGAGAACGAATGCTTCCATTATCCTGATATCCCATAATCTCGCAATGCTTTCAGAAATCTGCGACAAGATTATTATAATGTACGCGGGAAAGATTTGCGAAATTGCAGATAAGAAAACCATGTTTACCGCGCCTAAACATCCTTATACGGTGGGACTGCTCAATTCTCTCCCGATGATTGACGGCAGGATAAAAGAGAGGCTGAATGCGATCGGGGGAGCTGTGCCTGATATGCTAAATCTTCCTCAGGGGTGCAGGTTCTGTACAAGATGCCCCGATAAGTTTGAAAAATGCGAATCATCCGAACCTGAACTAATTGGAATTTCAGAAGAACATTTTGTAAGTTGTTATTTATATGAAAAGTGAAAATATAATAGAAATAAAAAACCTGTCGGTTTCTTTCCCGCTGAGAAAAGGAATTTTCTTCTCGGGTGACAGGGAAGTCAAAGCAGTTGAAGATTTCAGCCTGAATATAAGACGCGGTGAAACAATCGGGCTTGTTGGGGAATCAGGATGCGGAAAAAGCACGGTAGTAAAGGCAGTCAGCAATTTAATAAAATTCTCAGCCCCGGAAGCAAAAATAAAGGGTCAAATTAATTATTTCAGGGACGGCTGTGCTTTTCAACTCCCTGAGTTGAAAGAAAGAGAACTTAAAGAATTCAGGAAATACATTCAGGTTGTTTTCCAGGACCCTTATTCGTCACTGAACCCGAGAATGACAATCGGGAGAGCAATCGAAGAGCCGATTTCAAATTTCGAAAAAATTAACAAAGAGGAGAAAAGGGAAAGAGTTAATAACCTGCTGGAAAAAACTGGGCTCCGGAAAGATTTATACGGCCGCTATCCTCACGAACTGTCCGGGGGGCAGCGGCAGAGGGTTGTCATAGCGAGAGCATTGTCGGTCAATCCCGAAGTTCTTGTGGCTGATGAACCCGTATCCGCTCTTGATGTTTCAATACAGGCGCAGATAATAAACCTGCTTCAGGATTTACAGAAAGAAATGAACCTGACGATTTTATTTGTTTCGCATGACCTCGCCGTAGTCGAGCACATAAGCAGTGAAATCGCCGTTATGTATCTCGGTAAAATTGTTGAAATGGGCAGAAGTGAAGAAATTTTCAATAAACCCGAACATCCATATACACAGGCGCTGCTTTCAGCAATACCCCGTCCGTTTATTGAAGGGCAGGCAAAGGAAAGAATAGTACTTACAGGGGAAATTCCCTCTCCCGTTGACAAGCCGTCCGGATGCGTATTCAGGACGAGATGTTTTCTTGCCGGCAGTGAATGCGCGGAAATTGTTCCTGAACTCCGTGAAACAACAGCGGGAAAATATGCGGCGTGCATAAAATTGTAACATGTATATTTGAATCAGTTGAATAATCAATTGAATGACATCGATTTTATATTGAATCAAATCAAAATAAACGGCAATTCCGCAAATCTTGAAGGGATGGCGAGATTTGGAATCCGTTTCGACGAAGCCTTCGGATGCAATGTGCCTTTCATGAGAAAACTTGCAAGGAATTACAGGGGAAACCATGACTTTGCGCTTAAACTCTGGAAAACCGGAATACACGAAGCAAGGATAATCGCATTTCTGATTGACGACCCGAAAATGGTTAGTGACGCGCAGGCAGAGCGCTGGCTTAAAGACGTTAAATCATGGGATATATGCGACGGTCTGTGCGGTAATTTATTCAGAAAAAAATCTTTTGCTTATGATAAAGCATTTGAATGGAGCAGGCGGAAAGAAGAGTTTCAGAAAAGAGCAGGATTCGTAATGATGGCAGTGCTTGCAGTACACGACAAGGAAAAGAATGATAATATTTTTCTTAATTTCCTCGATAGAATTGAGGAAGAATCGTATGACGAAAGGAATTTCGTAAAGAAAGCTGTCAACTGGGCATTACGGCAGATAGGAAAAAGAAATTACAAACTCCACAAATCTGCAATTAAGACGGCGGAGAAAATTAAACTTCAGGATTCAAAATCTGCGAGATGGATTGCCTCGGATGCACTCCGCGAATTCAGCAGTGAAAAAACAAAGAATATTTTAATAAGAAGAAGCAGTCAGTGCAGGTAATAAATATTTTTCATTACTATTTATATTATTTTTATATAAATTAACTCAATTTTAAAGTTCTCCCTCGGACAATCAAAATTTAAAATTTTATGAAAAGAATCTTAATAAAGGGTATGGATTTCTGGACAGGCGAACTGAGTTTCGGCCTGTTTCTTCTTCTGATAATCCTTTCAAATTTTGTTATGATTCCTATATCGGCAGAATACACTCTCGGATATATGATTTCAGTTTTGTTCTGGTTCTTTATGATTGTTGCAGGCACATTAGTTATAATAAAAAATAAAAAATATTTATATATAATCCTGTTATTCATTTTGTTTTCATTGATTATTTGGATAATCGGTTATAATAAAGATATATTCTGGATTGATATTCTTGAAAGAATCTCTCAGATCTTTTTTACCTGCATATTACTATTTTTTGTGCTTGTAAAAGTCTTCGAAGGAGGCGTCGTTAACAGAAGCAGGATTATTGGTTCGATAGCAGGCTATCTTCTTCTCGGAAACCTGTTCTATGCGGTATATCTGCTGATTTATGTTATCAACGGGCCATCTGCATTTAACATCCCCGACGGAAACATTAACATTCAGCTGATTTATTTCAGCTATACAACGCTTGCCACACTCGGATACGGCGACATTACTCCCGCTGTTTATTCGGCCATGGCGGTAAGCAATGTTGAAGCCATTACGGGCCAGCTTTACCCCGCAATATTAATAGCAAGACTTATTTCTCTTGAAACAGCCGCGAAAAGCAATGATAATTCCAATATAACCCCAAATGAGTAAAATTCTTAAACCATCAATCTACTGGCTGCTGATTTTCATAGTCGTGACATTCGTGCTGGAGTCGATGCACGCGTCATCTTCCGTGATATTTTTTGCTGCTGCGCTGTCAATAATTCCGATAGCAAAAGGTATCGGTTCTTCAACTGAAAAACTGGCAGTGTTCACAGGACCGACCGTCGGAAGCCTGCTGAATGCGACATTCGGAAACGCGCCTGAACTGATAATATGCATCGTCGCTCTTAAAGCGGGGATGTATGAAATTGTACTTGCGGCTATTACAGGAGCCGTTATGTCCAACCTCCTGCTTGGTATGGGGGTATCATTTACATTCGGCGGTTTAAAGCATCATACACAGTCATTCAACGTTCAGAGTATAAGACTGTACGCGACTATCATGTTCATTGCAGTTATCAGCATGGCAATACCAAGCGGTTTTTCAAATTATATAGCGGATAAAGAAGGCCTGTTCGAGAATGCAGTATCAATAAATATTGGTTTTGCGGTTGTGCTGCTCATTGCTTATGGTTTGTACCTGCTATTCATGCTCAAAACGCACAAGGAAATTTTTAAAAGCGAAGAAGAGGAAGAAGAAAGCCCGAAAGGTAAAATGTACATTCCGCTTGCAATGCTGGCGCTTTTTTCCGTGGGAGCGGCATTCATGGGTGAGGCAATAGTAGGAGTAGCGGAGGAAGCAGGAAAAGAAATGGGAATGACAACTACCTTCGTCAGTCTTGTGTTCATATCCATAGTCGGCGGAGCTGCTGAAACATTTTCGGCAGTTGAAATGGCAGGAAAGAACAAAACGGACCTTTCCGTCGGGATACTTATGGGAAGCTGCATACAGCTGACTCTTTTTGTAGCACCCGTTCTTGTTTTGCTGAGTTTTGCGATTGGACCGACTCCGATGTTTCTTGCTTTCACAAAACTTGAGATTAACATTTTAATGATATCGGTATTTATTACAATGATAATTTCAGCAGACGGAAATTCAAACTGGTTCAAAGGGGTCCAGCTTATTGTAATGTACCTGCTGATGGCAATAACATTATATTTCCTTGAATAAATCTGTTTCTTAATATTTTATTGAATTGTATTCTTAAATTAAGATAATTATTTAATGTCGAATGTACGGAAGTATTGTAACTATTATATAACCCCTCATTTTTAAATGGTTATTTTACTGTGCTTGGTTTATATTTGTTAACAATTTACCCATATAATAATACCGTTTTTTACCGGGAGTCATGAAATGACTCAAGTGATTTTATCATTTAAAATTGATTATAAATTAATATAGATTTATTATGAAGAAAAAATTTTTACACTTTACCGGAATCTTATTATCCCTGATAGTCATAACTTCCTTGCTTATAACAGGGTGTTCCAAAAAAGAAGAAGTTCAGAAACAGCCGCCTGATGTAAAATTCATCACGGCTTTACAGAAGGATGTTCCAATCAAAAGTGAATGGGTCGGCCAGACAATCGGCTCAGAAGATATTGAATTAAGGTCAAAGGTTGACGGTTACCTGCAGGGCTTTTATT
>Ga0209450_10001166_pt1 | contig 13169 bp, 7 predicted proteins | sample FrelakmetLWP11LW_FD_187149 | JGI IMG/M metagenome (GOLD analysis project Ga0209450, IMG submission 187149) | Freshwater lake sediment microbial communities from the University of Notre Dame, USA, for methane emissions studies - LWP11 LW (SPAdes)... | ecosystem: Environmental > Aquatic >... | reverse complement strand
CAGTCTAGTCCCCCTCGTGCGGACCGGATGGTGCGGCGCACCCATGACTTATGCCCCATGTCGCGAATGTGCAGGCGGCGCGAAGATCGCGCATCGCCTGGGGGGAGGGCGAGACCCGGACCATCGCCGGCGCAGCCCGGCCCAACGGAGACTCGACATGCGTGCATGGGTGGGGTGGGGAGCCGTGCTGCTCCTCGGAAGCGGGGCGGCCTGCGCGCAGACCGTCGACGAACTGGTCGCGAAGCACGTCGAGGCGCGCGGCGGACTGGCCGCGATCCAGGCCATGAAGTCGACCCGCGCGACGGGACGCATGAACTTCAGCGGTGGCGACTTCTCGGTCGAGCTCGGTTACGCCGGGACCGTGCTCGGCGGCGTCGGCTGCCGCAGCGAGGTCTCGCTGCAGGGCCTGACCGCGATCACCGCCTTCGATGGCAAGGAAGGCTGGAACATCTCGCCCTTCCAGGGGCGCCGCGATCCGGAGCGCATGTCGGCGGAGGACGCGAAGTCGCTGGAGTACTGCGCCGACCTCGCCGGTCCGCTGGTCGACTGGAAGGCCAAGGGCCACCAGGTGGACTACCTCGGAACCGAGGATGTCGACGGCACCGAGGCGCACAAGCTCAAGGTCACGCTGGCCAACGGCAACGTGCAGTTCGTCTACCTCGACCCGGACTACTTCCTGGAGATCCGCACCCTCAGCCAGTCCACCGTGCGCGGGGTCAAGCAGGAGCAGGAGACCGACGTCGGCAACTACGAGCAGGTCGCCGGCGTGTGGATCCCGTTCTCGATCGAGTCCGGCCCGAAGGGCGGGCCGAAGGGGCAGAAGATCACCCTGGACAAGGTCGAGGCCAACGTCGACATCGATCCCGCGCAGTTCGCGTTCCCGGCGAAGTGAGGAACCCACCATGAAGCAGCACCTCCTGTTCCTCGCCCTGCTCGCCGGCGTATCCGGCGCCGCCGCCGCCCAGGCCCCGGCCCCGGCCACGCGCTTCGACGCCGCGACGATCTCCGGCCTCAACGCGCGCAACATCGGCTCGGCCACCATGAGCGGCCGCATCAGCGCGATCGCCGCCCATCTCGACGACGGCAAGGTCACGATCTACGCCGGCGCGGCCAGCGGCGGCGTGTGGAAGTCCACCGACGGTGGCACCACCTACCAGCCCATTTTCGATCGCCAGCCCGTGCAGTCGATCGGCGCGATCGCGCTCGATCCGCGCGATCCGAAGACCGTGTGGGTCGGCACCGGCGAGTCGTGGACCCGCAACTCGGTGTCGATCGGCAACGGCATCTACCGCTCGAAGGACGGCGGCGACACCTGGGAATACCTGGGCCTGCCGGGTACCGAGCGCATCACCAAGATCCTGGTCCACCCGCAGGACGGCAACGTGGTGTTCGCCTGCGCGCCCGGCGCGTTGTGGAGCGACTCCAAGGAGCGCGGCCTGTTCCGCACCACGGACGGCGGCAAGACCTGGCAGCAGGTGCTGTCCGGCCCGAATGCGTCGACCGGCTGCTCCGGCGTGACCATGGATCCGCAGGACCCGCGCAAGCTGTTCGCCGGCACCTGGGATTTCCGCCGCAAGGGCTGGACCTTCCGTTCGGGCGGCGAGGGCCCCGAGGCCTTCTCGGGGAGCGGGCTGTATCGCTCGAACGACGGCGGCAGCACCTGGACCGAACTCGCGGCCGGCGCCAATGGCCTGCCGAACAAGCCCTACGGACGCATCGAGGTCGAGATCGCGCCCACGGATGCCAAGCGCGTCTATGCCTTCATCGAGGGCGTCGATTCCGCGCTCTACGTCTCCAGCGACGGTGGTGCGACCTGGGAGCAGCGCGACAAGAGCCAGATGATGGTCTGGCGGCCGTTCTACTTCGCCAACCTGGTGGTCGACCCGACCAACGCCGATCGCCTGTTCAAGATGAACCTGCGCCTGATCGTCAGCGAGGACGGCGGTCGCTCGTTCTCCGACAGCGCCGGCAGCACGCATGCCGACTCGCACGACCTGTGGATCAATCCCACGAACCCGAAGCACCTGGTGCTCGGCGACGACGGCGGCATGTGGTACAGCCACGACGGCGGCTCGCGCTGGGACAAGAGCGAGAACCTGCCGATCTCGCAGTTCTACCACGTGGCGGTCGACGAGCAGGATCCCTACCAGGTCTACGGCGGCCTGCAGGACAACAGTTCGTGGATCGGCGATTCGCAGTACCCGGGCGGCATCACCAACGACCGCTGGAACAACATCTACGGCGGCGACGGCTTCTGGGTGCTGCCCGACAACGCCGACCCGCGCTACGTCTACGCCGAGTACCAGGGCGGCAACCTCGCGGTGTTCGACCGCCAGACGCGGCAGTCGCGCGCGATCCAGCCCAAGGCCGGCGCGGGCGAGAAGCTGCGCTTCAACTGGAACACGCCGATCCACCTCTCGCCCACCGCCAAGGGCACGCTGTATGTCGGCGCGCAGTACCTGTTCCGCACCCGCGACCGCGGACAATCGTGGGAGCGCATCTCGCCGGACCTGACTACCAACGACCCGCGCAAGCAGCAGCAGGAGCTGTCCGGCGGCATCACGGTCGACAACTCCTCGGCCGAGATGCACACCACGATCTACTCGATCAGCGAATCGCCGCTGGACGGCCGCGTGATCTGGATCGGCACCGACGACGGCCAGGTGCAGTTGACGCGCGACGGCGGCGCCAACTGGACCAACCTCACGCGCAACCTGAAGGGCCTGCCGAAGGAGAACTGGATCTCCTGGGTCGAAGCCTCGCGCCATGATCCGGGCACGGCCTACGTGGTGGTCGACCGCCACACCTTCGGCGACATGGACCCGCACGTGTTCCGCACCACCGACTACGGGCGCAGCTGGACCCGCGTCGCGGCCGCCGCGCAGGGCATCCGCGGCTACGCCCACGTGGTCAAGGAAGACCTGGTCGATCCGGAACTGCTCTACCTCGGTACCGAGAAGGGCCTGTGGATCAGCAATGACGGCGGCGGCCGCTGGGCCGAGTTCAAGGGCGGCAACTTCCCCGCGGTGGCGGTGCGCGACCTCGCGCTGCAGGCGCGCGAGAACGATCTCGTGATCGGCACCCACGGCCGCGGCATCTGGATCATCGACGACCTCACGCCGCTGCGCGCACTGGACGACGCCACCCTGGCCAGGGACGCCGCCTTCCTGCCGTCGCGCCCGGTGCAGCAGCGCATCGCCGGGGTCGGTGGCTGGAGCGAGGGCGATGCCAAGTTCGCCGGCGCCAATCCCCAGGGCGGCGCGGTGATCACCTACTACCAGCGCACGCGGCACCTGTTCGGGCCGATCAAGATCGAGATCCTCGACGCCGCCGGGAAACTGGTGGACACCATCCCGGCCAGCAAGCGGCGCGGCATCAACCGCGTGTCGTGGTCGATGCGGGTCGCGCCGCCGCGTGCGCCGAAGGGCGCGCAGGCGGCCTTCAACGCCACCCAGGGCCCGCGCGTGCTGCCGGGCACGTACACCGTGCGCCTGACCAAGGGCAAGGAAGTGTACGAAACGACGCTGCAGATCGGGCTCGACCGCCGCGCCGACTACAGTGTCGACGACCGCAAGGCGCAGTTCGACGCCGCGATGCGCACCCACGCGCTGTTCGGGCGCATGAGCGGGATCGCCGATCGCATCCAGATGGCGCAGGCGCTGGCCGGACGGGCGGGCGCCGGGCTCGGCGAGGGCGAGCGGCTGAAGGGCGATCTCGCGCGCTTCGGCGAGGAACTCGACGCGGTGCGGCGCAAGATCGTCGCCACCAAGGAGGGCGGGGCGATCACCGGCGAGTTGCGCTTGCGCGAGCACACCGACGAACTGTACGGCGCGCTGCTCGGCTACGAAGGGCGTCCCGGCGACTACCTGCTGGCGCGCATCGAGGTGCTGTCGGGCGAGATCGCCGCCGTCGGCAGCGAGCTCGACGTGCTGCTCGCGCAGCGGCTGCCGAAGCTCAACGACGCGCTGCGCGACGAGGGCCAGCCGCCGATCGAACTGCCGCCGATGCCGGCAGTGGCGACGGCCGACGTGTCCAGCGCCGACCTGCAGGGCGCGTTCGCGACTTTCCTCGGCCGGCCGTGGCAACGGCCGATCCGGATCTCCAAGCGCCGCTGAGGCGATCGTCTCCTCGGGTCAGGGAACGACCCCTTCGACGGCCCGCTCCGGCGGGCCGTTATTCTTTGCGCACGCCCGGTCGGTCAGCGCGCGGCGAGGTGGCAGGTCTCGCACTGGTCGCCGATGTCCTTGACCAGGGCATTGAGTGCGGTGCAGTCGGCGGGCGGGGCGGCCAGCGCGGCGTCGAGCGTGGCGACCAGGGTCCGGTGCCGCTGCACGAAGTCCGGACCCGGATCGCGCGCTTCGATGAAGGCCGGCACCACCTCCTCGGTCAGCGCGCGCAGGCGGGCCAGCGGGACGCCGCTGGCGTCCGGCGGGCAGCGCGGATCGGCCAGCTGGCGGCGCAGGCCGTCGTAGTGGTGCCGCATCCCGGCCATCACCCCGCGCGGGTAGGCGCCCTGACTGCGGGTCAGGTTGGCGTAGAACAGGCTCAGGGTGGCACCGGCGAACAGGCCGAGCAGCAGGCCGATCAGGACTCTCAAGGCGCACTCCGCAACGTGGCGATCGAAGGGCCGCCTAGGGTAGCCGGCGGCGGCTTTCCCCAGCGTGCAGGGCAGGGCAACATCGGCTCGGCGGCGCCCTCCGGCGTCGAAGGGACCGATGATGGACGGCGAACGGCGATTCCGGCTCTACGACGCGGCGGCCACCGAGGCACTGCTCGACGGCATGGCGCGCGCGCTCGCGCCACGCATCCACGAACCGGCCGCGACCTTGTTGATCGGCATCCGGCGCCGCGGCGCGCCGCTGGCGGATGCGCTCGGTGCGCGGCTGGCGGCGCGCCACGCGCTGCCGCGGCTGCGTCGGCTCGACCTGCACATCAAGCGCTATGCCGACGACCTGCGCCTGCTGCATCCCGACACGCAACTGACCGAGCAGGGCCCGGATGTGGCCGCGGCCGTGCACGGACGCGACGTGGTGCTGGTCGACGACGTGCTCTACCAGGGGCACTCGCTGCTGCGCGCGGTGCGCTGGCTGGTGGATGCGGGGGCACGCTCGATCCGCACCGCGCTGCTGGTCGACCGGGCCATCGCGGCCTTGCCGGTGCATGCGGACGTGGCCGGCGCGACCTTGCGCATCCCCGACGACGCGGTGGTCGAGTGCAACGTGCCGCCGTTCGAGCCGGAACTCGCGATCGACCTGTGGTTCCCGCCGCCGGCCGCGCGCTGACGCGGGGCGGCGTGGCCTTGTCGCGCGCCGCTGCGTGCGACAATCGCAGGCCCCGGTCGCCCGCTGCCGCCATGTCGAATCCCGTCCTCCTGCTCGCGCTGCTGTCGTCCTGGCCGGCCGTCGCGGACACGGCCCCGGCGCCCGCGACGGCGGCATCGCGCACGCTCGGCGAACTCGCGCTCGCCCGCGGCGCGCTGGGCTTCGCGCCGTGCACCGGCGAGGCCGCGCCGGCGCGCGGCGTAGGTGCCGCGCGCGATGCCGCGTCACTGGTGGCTGCGCTCAATCGGGGCGCCGATGGCTCGGCGTTCGTGGACGTGGACGCGGCGCGCGATGGCGACGGCCACTGGCGCATCGAGCGCGTCCGTCGTGCCTATCGACGTGGCCCGCGCTGCGGCGAGGACCTCGGCGAATTCGTCTGGCGCGGCACGCTGGCCGATGGCCAGTGGACGTTCAACGTCAGCCGACGCTACGTGGTGGTGCGGGGGCCCGGTGCGCGGCCCGCGTTCTTCCGCTACCAGCCGTTCAGCGCAGGGGCGGATGGTGCGCTGCGCTTCGCCGCGCAGGCCGACGGTCGCACGGTCGAGGCCGCCCTGCGCGCACAGCGCTGTCGCGCGGGGGACGGCGACTCGGTCAGTGACTGGTCCCTGCAGGTGGCGCTGGACGGCGCCACGTACGCGGGTTGCGCCTGGGGTGGGGAACCGCGCTGATCCGGCGCGTGCGCAAAAGGGGCGCCGACGGCCCATCCGTGGACCGTCGCCCGGTCCGTGCAGGACGGAACCGGAACCCGGGAGCGGCAGGGCGCCACGGGCCGCGCAAGAAGCGGAAGAATGCGTCGTCGCTCCGGACGAACAGCGCAACTTACTGGGGATCAACCGAATCGCTTACAGCATAAGTGACACTGTTTCCATTCCCCCACTGCAACGTCGATCGACCCTCCGGGCCGTGCCCCCGATCCTGCCCTTCGCACGGTAAACACCGGGAAAATCAGGACTGCATCGCATCCTTGGCCTCCACAATGCCCGCTTCCCCGCCGGTTGCCAAGGGGGGGTGGCGCTTTCGACGATGCTGTCGCCGGGAAGTCGCACAGTAACGCTTCATCCCGGGTCCTGTCCGACGGTCGGCGCCGATGCCCGGATTCGGGTTCCGCGGGGCGCCGGTGCCGCAGCGCCGGGCGATCCGGCGACACCGCGCGGTCACCGCGTCGTCATGCGGGTGCCATGGATCGCTCACAGCATCGCGAGCTTTCCGCCTGAGGATTTCCGATGAAGCCGCATCCGCTCGCGCTGGCGCTGGCCAGCGCCCTCGTGCTGGGTTCCCATGCGCCGTCCACCGTTGCCGCTGCCGCCGGTGCCGCAGCGTCCGAAGGTGCGGCGTCCGACGCCGCGCAGGCCGCGCCGCGCGAACTCGAAGAGGTCGAGGTGACGGCCAACGTCTACCGTGACCGCACCGAGGCGGTGGCGCCGACCCTGTCCTACGACCTCGAGTACTTCCAGCGCTTCGAGCCGCTGACCGTGGGCGACATGCTCAAGCGGGTGCCGAGCGTCGCCTTCCTGTCCGACGTGCTGGAGTACGACGGCGTGCGCATGCGCGGCCTCGACCCGGGCTACACCCAGATCCTGATCAACGGCGAGCGGATCCCCGGCGCGGGCTTCGACCGCTCGTTCTTCGTCGACCGCATCCCCGCCGAACTGGTGGAGCGGATCGAGATCGTGCGCTCGGCGTCCGCCGACCGCAGCGGCGACGCGATCGCGGGCACCCTGAACATCGTGCTGCGCGACGGCTACTCGCTGGACGGCGGCTACGTGCGCCTCGGTGGATTGCGCTACGACGACGACGTCACGCGCGGCACCGGCAGCGCGGTCTGGGGCGGCGAGTTCGGGCCGGGTCGCCTGCTGGTCGGCGCCAACGTACAGGGCCGGCGCAACCCGAAGGACAAGTTCAGCGCGCGCTTCGACGAGCCCGGTGGCGACCTGGAAAACACCGAAGTCCAGACCGACGTTCGCAGCGGCACGGACTACTCGGCCAACCTGTCGTACGTGCTGCCGATCGACGGCGGCCAGCTCGACTTCAGCGCGTTCTACGTGCGCACCGACCGCATCCAGGACGAGGACTCGATCGAGTACCGCAGCGGGGTCGAGACCGACCCGAACATCCTCACCCTGAACGACAACGACATCGACATCGACACCCGAAACTGGAACGTCGATGCCGGCTGGCGCCAGGAGGCCTTCGGCGGCGACAACAAGCTGCGTGTGGCCTATGCGCGCTACGACGACGAGCAGTTCGAGTTCGAGGACGAGATCGAGTACCTGCGCGACACGAACCCGTTCCCCGAGGACGACCGCTTCACCGGCGACCAGGAGTTCCGCGACCTGCTCGACAAGGAGATCAGCGCCGAGTTCTGGCACGAGCGGGGCGACGACGCGCTGCGCTGGAAGTTCGGCGTGCAGTACGTCGGCAAGGAGCGCGAGACCTCGATCCTCGCCGACCGCAACCGCATCACGATCCCGAACCCGCCGGCCGCGCGGCCGGTGATCCCCGGGGCCTTCGGGCCCTTTCTGCCGCCGCCCGGTGGACTCAACACCATCGAAGAGGACCGCATCGATCCCTTCGTCAAGGCCAGCGGCGTGTCCGGCGCCTTCGAGTGGGAGGCCGGCGTGCGCTGGCAGTCGACCGACGTGACGATCGACGACGCCACCGTCGAGGCCGACGAGGGCCGCCGCGAGAAGGACTACGACGAGTTCCTGCCGTCGCTGCACGTGCGCTGGAACCTCAGCGACGCGGACCGCATCACGGGCTCGGTCGCGCGCAGCATGCGCCGCCCCAACTTCGACCAGGTGACGCCGGCGCTGCTGGAGGCGGAGCTCGGCGACAACGACCTGCTCGGCAATCCCGAGCTCGAGCCCGAGACCGCCTGGGGCTTCGATCTCGGCTACGAGCGCAAGATCGGTCAGCGCGGGGTGTTCGGCGTCAACTTGTTCTATCGTGACATCACCGACCTGATCGAGGTCGCGAGCACCGGCGAGGAAGGCAGCGAAGGCGAGGGCACGCTGGTGCTGCAGCCGCGCAACACCGGCGACGGCGAGGTGTGGGGCGTCGAGTTCGACCTGTCCACGCCGCTGACCGCCTTCGGCCTCGACGACACCGGCGTGTTCCTCAACTACTCGTGGCTGGACAGCGAGATCGAGGACGTGTTCGGCGAACGCCGCTTCAACGACCAGTCGGAATACGTGGCCAACATCGGCTTCATCCAGGACCTGCCGGCGTGGGGCGCATCGTTCGGCGTGACCTGGCGCAAGCAGGGCGAGGCCTTCGGTCGCATCGTCGGCGAGGAGGTCACCACCTCCTACGGCGCCGATGTCGAGGCCTTCATCGAGAAGCGCTTCGGCGAGCGCCTCGCGGTCCGCCTGACCGGCTCGAACCTCAACGACGCGTCGAAGGACGAGGTGTTCGACAAGTTCAACACCATCGACGAGCAGTTCGACCGCGACTACGACGAGTACGAACTCGAGACCGAGACCGGCGGTCCGGTGTTCCAGCTGGTGGCGCGCTACACGTTCTGAGCCGATAATCGGCGTATCCGGCGGCGCGCCCGGCAACGGGCGCGCCGCCTTCGTTTCCGCACCCGGAGGTCCGCATGCATCCTCGTCGCGCCGCGCTCGCGCTCTGCCTCGCGGTGGTCGCCACGCCCGCCGTCGCCCAGCGCAACGCGATCTTCCTGCATCCGGACGGGATGGGCGCCAACACCTGGATGGGCGTGCGCCTGCTCGAGGCCGGCCCCGACGGGCGGATCGCGTTCGACGAACTGCCCAACGTGGCGGCCTACGTCGGGCCGCTCTCGGACCGGATCACGCAGAGTTCCAACGGCGGCGCCACCACCCATGCCTGGGGCGTGCGGGCGCAGAAGGAGTCCTACGGCGCGATCGACGGCAAGCCGCCCGCGGCGGCGCGCTCCGGTTTCGCCGGCAGCCTGATGCGCGAGGCGCAGCACGTCGGCAAGGCGGTGGGCATCGTCAACTCATCGAGCGTGACCGAGCCCGGCACCGGCGCGTTCCTCGCCTCGGTCGCCAACCGCGACGACGAAGCCGAGATCGCCGCGCAGATCCTGGCCGCGAAGCCGGAGGTCGCGCTGGGCGGCGGCGAGATGTTCTTCCTGCCCGAGGGCGTTCGCGGCCGCCACGGCGTGGGCGTGCGCACCGATGGACGCAACCTGGTGGAGGAGGCGCGCGCGGCCGGCTACACGGTGGTGTTCACCGCCGACGAACTCGAGGCGCTGCCGGTGGACACGCCCTACGTGCTCGGGCTGTTCGCCGCCGAGGAGACCTTCAACGAGGGCACCGAGGAAGGACTGCGCAAGGCGCGGCTGGCGGCCTTCCAGCCGCAGGCGCCGCGCTTCGACGCGATGATCGTGTTCGCGATCGCGCGCCTGTCGCGCGACGCCGACGGCTTCCTGCTGGTCGGCAACGAGGAGGCCACCGACAACTTCGGCGGCGAGAACAACGCGAGCGCGGTGTTCGACGCCGGTGCGGGCGCCGACCGCGCGGTACGCATCGCGCTCGACTTCGCCCAGCGCCAGGGCCAGACCACGGTGGTCGTGGCTTCGGATTCCGACTGCGGCGGGCTGCTGGTGACCGGTGACGACGTGGTGGCCGGGCAGAAGGTCGCGCCGCGCGGCGAGAACGGTTCGCCGCAGGATGGCGGGCCGGACGGGCTGCCGTTCCTGGCCGCACCGAATCGCGCGGGCGTGCGCCTGCCGTTCATCGCGACCTGGGCGTCGGCCAGCGATTCCAGCGGTGGCGTGATGGCGCGCGGCTACGGGCCCGGCGCCGACCTGGTCCGCGGCACGATCGACTCGATCGACATCTACCGCGCGCTGTACCTGGGACTGTTCGAGCGGCGCATCGACTGAGCGGCACTCAGCGCTCGATGCGCCAGTTCACCGCCGCGCGCTGGGTGGCGCCGGCGTTGGCCTCCAGTTCGATCCGGTCGGTGACCAGGTAGCGCACGGTGAACACCTCGCCACGGGTCAGGATGCCGATCCCGTAGCCGACGTAGAGCCGCGGCGACAGGTACTTGCCGAGGGTGAAGGCCTCGCCGTCGATCCGGGTGTCGTTGGACACGCCGATCTCGTCCAGGCCGAGTCGGCCGCCGAGGCTGCGCGTCAACAACTGGCTGCCGACCGCGCCGAGCGCGGCGGACGCATCCGACAGCCGCTCGCGGTCTTCGGCCCCGGCGCGATTGAGCGGGCGGCCGGTGACCAGCAGCGCGAGCGCCTCGCTGTCGCTGGTGCCCGGTGCCGCGACCACCTGCGAGGTGGGGCTGGATGCGCTGCCGCGCACCTCCAGCGCTACCGTCTCGCCGCGCACCTTGCGCTCGGCGCGCAGGTCGAGCAGCGGCTCGGCCAGCGGGCTGTTGGCCCAGCGCAGGCCGCCGCGCTTGATGTCGAGGCGCTGCCCGTAGGCCGCGTAGCGGCCGAGCAGGGTGACCTCGCCGCTGGCCAGCGCCTGCGCGCCCTGGCGCTGGCTGACGTCGAGCGCGCCCTGCAGGCTGCCGTCGAAACCGAAACCTGACAGCCGCACGTCGTCGCCCAGCGACACGCGCACCCGCGCCCGCCACGGGCGCACCGGATCCGGTGGTTCGGGATCGTCGACCACCACCACGTCGGGGCTGCGGTCGGCGCTGGTTTCCAGTTTGGAGGCGTCGATCCGCGCGCGCGGGATGTCGAGCCGGCCATCGAGTTGCCAGCGTCCGTCGCGCAACGCGAGCGTCAGGTCGGGCGAGGCCAGCAGGCTCAGGTTCGGCGTGTTCGCCACCCGCACGCGCTCGCCGCCGATGCGCAGCAGCGCCAGCACCGGATCGTCGCGGTCGATGCGCCCGTCGACCGTGAGCGTGCCGTCGCCGGACAGCACCGAGCCGCGCAGCACCAGTTGCCCGGGCACGCCCGCCAGCACCAGCACGCCGTCGCGCAGGCGCAGCGCCTGTCCCGGCACCTGCGCGGTGAAGCCGGTCAGCGCCAGCGCGCCGCTGATGCTGCGCGGCAGCGCACCGCCCTGCAGGCGCAACTGGCCGCGCAGTTCGCCTTCGGGCTCGGCAATGGTGGTGGTGAACGCCTCGATGCCGGACAGGTCGCTGATCTGCAGGTCGACCGTGGCGTCGATGCCGATGCCGCCGTCGACCGGGGTGAGATCGGCGCCGAGCTCGATCCTTCCTTCCGGCACCAGGCGTGCACCGCCCTGCACGCGGCCGGCGCCATCGGCCCAGGTGGCGTCGAGCGCGAGGTCGGCATAGCCGAGGTCGAGGTCCGGGCGCTTCGGCAGACGGGCGAGCCCGCGCGGCGATTCGAGGCGTGCGCTCGCATCGACCAGACCTGCCTCGGTCCAGCGCGCCTGCGCGCTGCCGCGCGCGAGACCTTCGAGGGCGGGAATCGCCGGCTCGGCGAGCCAGCCGCGCAGCGCGGCGAGCGAGAGACCGTCGATGTCGAGCGTCGCTTCGCCGACGCCGGCGTCCTGCGCCGCGGCCGCGCACAGGCGTCCGCCGGTGGTGTCGAAGCAGGCCTGCTGCAGTTCGAAACCGCGTGCGGCGAGGCGCAGGGGGGCGGCCTCGCGCAATCGCAGCGTGGCGCCTTCGGCGCGCGCTTCCAGCCCGGCCAGCCGGCCCGACCAGGCGGCGTCGCGCCAGCCGCCTTCGAGGGTGAGGCGGGCATCGCGCGCGCCCTCGTCCAGCACCAGCCGCGCGACGTGGTCCGCGCGCGTGCCCTCGATGTCGAGGGCGAGCGCGCCGAGCGGCTGCCCGCGCAGCGCGAGGCCGCCCGCGCGGACGGACGCGGACAGCAGCGGGTCGCTGCCGCTGCCGAGGCGGCCTTCGGCATCGATGCGGACGGCGCGGATCGGCGCGACCGCGACGTCGGTGGCGCGCAGCGTGATCCGATCGCCGCCCTCGCGACGCCAGGTCGCGGTCGCGCTGCCCGTGGCATCGGGCCACAGGTCGCCGAGATCGGGGACGTCGGCCTGCACGTCGATCCACGCGCCGGCGTCGCGTGCTTCGCCCTGCAGGCGCGCGCTGCCGCTGGCCAGCGTCGCGCGGCCATCGGTCCAGCGCCCGGCCACGAGTCGGATGCGCGCCGACCCATCGAGCGCGCGCCCGCGCAGGGTGCCGCCGAGCGACTGCAGGTCCAGCGTGCCGCTCGCGCCGTCGTCGCGCAGCGCGCCTTCGAAGGTGAACCGGGCATCGAGCGCACCGGGCCAGTCCGGGGCGAACAGCGCCGGATCGAAGTCGTCGACCTGGAGCGACAGCGTGGCGGGCGCGTCGAACGACAGCACGCCCGAGGCCGAGGCGCGCGCCGCCGCGGCTTCGAGTGCGAGGCCGTCGAAGTGCAACGCGCCGGGCTCGCGCCGCAGCGATCCGCGCAGCCGCGCCGATGGCGCGCCGGGCGCCGCCAGCAGCAGGTCCGGCTGAAGCGTCGGCGTGGCGGCGGGTCCTTCCACCGCCACCGAGCCGGAGACCGTGATCGGCGCGGCGCCTTCGCGCGGCCACGCGAGCGCCTCGCTCGCGAGCCGCAGCGACCATGTGCCGTCGGCGCCGAGTGGCACGTCGCCATCGAGGCGCAGCGCGCCGTGGGGTGCGGCGGTGATCTGCAGCGCTTCGGCGCGCAGGACGCCGTCGACCGGCCGGACCTGGCCCGCGTCGAGCGACAGCGGCTGCTCGCCGACCGCCAGCGTGCCGCGCGGCGTCCACTGGCCCGCTGCGAGCGTGGCGCGCAGGTCCGCTTCGAGCGCTGCGGCCATTCCGAGCGCGGCGCCGTCCTGGCGCGGCAGCCGCAGCGCGAGGCTGGCCTCGGTGCCGTCCGCGCTCGCTTCGCCGGACAGGGTCGCCTGCAGCGGGGCTTCC
>Ga0209450_10001165_pt1 | contig 13173 bp, 11 predicted proteins | sample FrelakmetLWP11LW_FD_187149 | JGI IMG/M metagenome (GOLD analysis project Ga0209450, IMG submission 187149) | Freshwater lake sediment microbial communities from the University of Notre Dame, USA, for methane emissions studies - LWP11 LW (SPAdes)... | ecosystem: Environmental > Aquatic >... | reverse complement strand
GAGGACCCCGAGGTTTGCTCCGTATCCCCACTTCTGGTCATCGTACTTGAGCTGCCCGTCCGGCCTTGCTTCGCCGATGTTGTTGATGGCGACCTGGTCGTCGAGTATGCCGTACATGAGGTTGAGCCCCGCGCCAATGGAGAGCCAGCTGTTCACCCGGTAGCTCACGGCCGGCGTGAGCGTCATCCCTATGAGAGTCGACTTCTGGACATAGTAACGGCCGACCCAGTTGTCATCAAAGCTCTGGCTCAGGCCGAAATAGGAAAGGGAACCAAAGCCGATGCTCCAGTCCTGATTCAGTTTCTGGACGACGAATAGACTTCCCCCGGGAACCCACCCCACGGCAACCCCGCCGTCGCTGCCGGTGACGGTCGTAGCCGAGTTGGGGCTGAACTTCACGTCACCGTACAGGGCCTGCAGACCGCCCATGACCTGGGACTTCTCGAGGCGGCTCATCCCGGCCGGGTTGGTGAACACCGTCGAGGCGTCCTGCGCGCGGGCGGCATACCCGGCCGCCGCGAGCCCCACGTCGGGCGAGCCGAACTGGTAGAGCATGACCCCACCGGCCCAGGCGGTGCCGGAAATAAAAACGGTAAGCACAACCAGGGTGCAAAGAAGGTGTATCCATCCTGAACATTTCATTGTGATGCCTCCTCCAAGTTGAGCAGTTTCAAATCAAGCGTTTGGAAACAGGACCTGTACTCGACGGGACGTCCGCCGTCAGATCTTATCGGACCCTCAGGAACGAGATGTAGAAAGTCTGCTTTTCAATGGCCTGAAAATACTTTCCCCTTAGCCGGTCCATTGCAGGATCGTAGATCAGGGTATACGTCGAGCCGAGTAATTGATGTCGCGCAATTCAACGGGCAGTGCGAGCTTCCCGTTTTTTTCGCGGCCTCCGCGCGATGAATAAATGCTCAGTTCATCTTCGCGACGCTGGGGGGTAACCACACGCCGTCGAGGATCTGTTGCCCGGGCCAATAGCAGCGCAGATACAGCGAGAACGCGCCTTCCGGTGCCGGCAGCCAGTTGGTCTCCTTGTCTTTGCCGGGGGATATCGCGCTGAAGTACAGGGTGAGCGAACCATCCGGATTGTACTGGAGTGCCTTGCTCTTTGTGCCCAGCGAGTAGCGTTTCAGTTCGTTCTGATGGAAGAAATGCTGCTCGTTGTAGAGCGTCAGGGACCAGAACCCCTTCACCGGCGGAAGCTGGCCTTTTGGGAACGACACCGTGTAGAGATGCCTCCCGAGGAGCTGTTGCCCCTTGCTGTCAAGGTCGCGGTACATGTAGACGGTTTCGCCTGGCGCGTTCTCCCAGATGTTGGATTTTGCAGTCGCCGTGCGATTGAGATAATCGGTACCCCACCTGGCGTTGTTCGCAGGTGAAGTCCAGCCGTTGCCCGCGGGCCGGCCGTTGTAGCGCCATTGAAGCAGCGGGGCAATGAGCTCCTTGTCCGCGGCGACGAAGGATTCGATCAATGCCTTCTTGACATCAGGATCCCTGGCGGCAGCAGCAAACACGGAGTCAATCCAGGCGTAGAGCGCCTCCTCGCCGGGCAGCGGCGGCACAAGCTTCATGACTCGCGGAAGCTGATCATAGTAAGCCTCCGGTACAACCCACTTGATTTCGCCTGCTATACCGGGCGGGACAGGAAAGTGTGGAAGCTTGCTCCAATCCGTCGTCTTCATCTTTCCATCGAATTGGCTTAAGGGATAAAACCGGATCTGGCTGATCAGCGCCTGCACAGCCCGAGTGTCCTCGGGGGTGTCGTCCTTGAAGACGCGCGGCGCAAAGACCGCGAGTTCCGTCGAGGAGCGGATCACCGAAGTGATTCCGGACGGGACCTGACCCTTCCAGTTCGGCCCGACCATGAGATAGAAGCCGGGCTTGGTTCCATAGGGTTTGCCGATCTCTCCGAATCCGTCCGTGCGGGCGTCATACATCCCATATACCCAAAAGCGGCTGCCAAAATCGGGAACCTGAAAAACGATGGGCTCCTTGTCGAGTGCCGCGGCCCCGCCGCCGTAGACAACATCCTGGTTTGGGCACGCGATGAAGTTCTGTTCCGGTTTGATGTAGTCGGTCAACATCGCGTTCACGCCGACCGGGGCAATAGGAATCACGCCGCCATTGAGACCCGGGTAGGGCACTTTGGTATTGGCAACGCGACGATTGTGCTGGTTGACCAGCGGCCAGCCCCAAAGGTAGGCCATCCGGCCGACCATCTGCACATACTCCTTCGTCATTGCAGTTCCGGCGGCCGGCCCCGGCACCTCGACGGCTATCGTCGGGATTGGGACTTGCTGGCCAAAAAGACAGGTTGGCGCCATAAGGGCTGCAACCAGGAGGCTGGCCATCAGATATCGTATGCCGGCACTCGTCCCATTTTTTTTGTTGCTCTCCATGTCCGGACTCCTTTCTCCTCTAATCGATCCGTTCAAGCAGCGGCATTTTCCACCTGTGTTCCCGGACATCCGCATCCGGCAGATACAGCCTCATGACCAGTTCGAAAGGACCGGCAGGCGCAGGCAGCCAGTTGGATTCCCTGTCCTTTCCCGGGGAGTCATGCTGGACATAGAGGGTCAAGCCGCCGTCCGCGTCGAGCTTCATTTGCGGAAGCATGGGTGAATTGACGAGATAGCGGTTGATCGGGTTTGCGACCAGGAGAAAATCGGTGCCGTCGTACATCGTGATCGACCAGAAAGCCCGGGCCGGCAGGTGTTTCCCGGGGGGCAGGCACAGCCGGTATTTATGGGCCCCGTCCGGCTTTTTGCCTTCAGAGTCAAAAAAGTATACCGGATAGACTGCCTCCTCGCCCGAGTTGCCGTAAATGCCGTAAAAAGCCCCGCGATAGCGCGGGAAATAGAAATCCTTCAGGCTCAGGCGCTTCCCGACGGCTTCCAGTTGCTCGCGCGAGCCAAACATGTCCATGGAAGCCATCACCAAGTCCGAGAAGGGTTTATCGGCTTCAAGTGCTTTCAACACCGCCGAGCGCATGCCCTCCATGCCTGCGGACATGGTCTGCGTCACCTCCTGCGAGAGTTTTGCGATCTCAAAAGACGGGCCTCCACCCACATGGATCAAAGCGAAGCGCTCCCGGAGCTTTCGCTCCGACGGATGCACCGGGCACAGGCGCAGCATGAAATCGAGGTATTCATAAAAACCGATGCCCTGGGCCTTTTTTTCATCCCAGGCCGGGAACGAAAGAGCCGGAGCGGGAGTTGGAGAAGCGATCCCGAGGAACCGGGACAGGGGCTGGACCTTGTACCGGGCCTGGATTTGTTTGACGTTCTCCAGGTCCCCGGGGTCGAAGAGCTGGGTCCTGTAGAAGGCGAGAGCGATCTGTGTTTCGCACCGTATGACGCGTGATATGCCCTTCGGTTTCTCGCCTTTCCAGTCCGGGCCGGCAATAAGATAGCTGCCCGGCTTGTTTCCCGTGGCCCGGGTGCCGATGTAGGCAAAATTGTGCGTGTAGGCATCGATGAGCTGGACCGAATAGTAGCGCTTCCGTTCGATTTTCGGGACCGTGAGCACCATCGGCTCCGCCCTTAAATCCAGGTATGCCCAGGAGTATGGCGTATCGGCATTGGGGCAGACAATGGCCTTGTCGTCCGGGGTGGATACGTGCGCCACGTTTTTGATCTCGTTGAAGGGCGCCTTGAAATCCGGTGATTCCTTCCAGACGGCGTTCATGTAGATCGCCTTGTAGTTCATCACCAGCGGATAGCCGTAGAGATACGCCTGTGCCGCGATGGCGCCGGCCTCGGCGGGAGCGGGCACCCCGGCGCCGAACGAAGCCGGCGCAAAGGAGGCAAGAGCAAGGCACGCCACGAGAGCAAACGAGAATAGTTTCGGCACGGCACTTGTCCTCAAAGCATTCATCTCTCCCCTCCTGTTACACAATCTTGCAACGGCAGTGATGATTCAGGACTCCCTCCCGGGAGTCCGGCCGTCATCCGAATGCATTCTCGTCACAACGAGCGGCCCTTTCACCGCATCCATGACCAGCGACACGGGCAGGCCCTCTTCGAGGAACTGCGCCATCACGCGCAGGTACTTCCGGATGTGGAGAAAGCACTTCCTGCATCCCTCGCAAAGATAGTGGAGTCCGGGCTCGTTTCGGGATGTGGTATCGAACCGGTGCTTCGGGCAACCCCCGCGGCAGGCGGCCAGCACCTCGCAATCTCTGCACTGGCCCGGCAGCGCCGTTTCCTTGCTCACCCCGAAACCCGATTCAACGGATTTACGGACCATAACCGGCAGGTCATCCGAAAGGATGTTGCCGAGCCGGTATTCGGGGTAGACGCAGTGATCGCAGGCGTAGACGTCGCCGTTGTGCTCGATGACAAGCGAATGCCCGCACTGTCTGGTGTGGACGCAGGCGGGCGAGGGGTTGCCGATCCAGGCGTTCAGGGCCCACTCGAAGTTCATGATAAACATCTTACCCACATCTTTTCGCACCCACTCCTCGAGTACGGCGATCAGAAAATCGCCGTACTCTTCCGGGACAACCGTCCAGGGGGTGGCTTCCGTGTGGGATTCTCCTTTCTGAAGAGACGCTGGACCGGCCAGTCGCAGGCCCAGATGACCGCTTTGCTCATCCGGCATGCGCTCTACAACGGGTGTAAACTGGACGAACTCGATGCCCGCATTCCTAAAAAAAAGCGGTACACCTCAAGAGGCCTTGCCGCCGTCTCACGGGCAACGCAGGTCATCACGTTATATTCAACCTGGTGCTTTTGAAGCAGTTTCAGTCCTCGCATCACCTGTTCAAACGTGCCTCGGCCCTTGCGGTCCTTTCGATAACGTTCGTGGATTTCCTTCGGGCCATCCAGGCTGATGCCGACCATAAAGCTGTGCCGTTTCAGGAATCGACACCATTCATCGTCAAGCAGGGTTCCGTTGGTCTGGAGCGAATTGGTGATCATCCTGTCCTTCGCGAATGGATTCTGCAGTTCGACAACGCGCTTGAAGAAATCGATTCCCAAAAGCGTCGGCTCGCCGCCCTGCCAGACAAACTCGACGACGGGCGTGGGCTGAGAGGCGATGTAACCCGCGATGAAAGCACCGAGGGCCTTATCTGGCATCCGGTACTGCTCGCCCGTGGGATACAGCGACTTCTTCTCGAGATAAAAGCAGTACTCACAGGCAAGATTGCACGCCGGGCCTGCCGGCTTCGCCACGACGTGAATTCCCGATGCGCCCGCCGGGTGCACAGCCGTCGAAGCGGCGGTTCCGGTTTTTGTTGCATTCTGCTCGCGTCGCATGCTCTGCCTCACCGATCCGGGCAGGGGGAAGGGGTAATTCCCTTTCCCCTGCCCGGGCTGTCTCTTCCGCTTTAATCTGCCGCGATCTTCGCCTCCACATCCCTCAACTTCTGATGATCGGCGGCGCTCAGTTTCGGCTGGCCAAGGTTGACGACCACTTTCTCGATCTGGCCGGTAAACTTGAACGGCACGTCGTAGGACAGGGTGACGGGCGTGCCCGTGTCCTCTCCCACGTCGAAGGTTTCATCAAGGGAAAAGCGCAAGGGCACGGTCCGGTCGATCCGCCCCTTGGCGACCTGCTTGCCGTCCACCGTCAAGATACCGGTGCCGCCTTTGCCGATCCCGCCGCCGTCATACTGGAAATCGAAAACAATGGTGTGCTTGCCTGGCTTGAGGGCATCCTTGGCCTGGATGCTGTAATGGGCGATATTGATCGAGTTGTAATAAAAGCCCGGCTTGCCCTTCTCGAACAGCAGCGCATATCCGCCGGACAGGCCTCCCTGTGTCACCAGCACGCCCTGTGCATTGCCCTTGGAGAGGACCACATCGGCGGTAATGCGGAAGGACTTGTTCTTGATGTCCGGCGCCGCACCCTCGGGAATGCGCTTCACGGTCCCGAAGTACGTGAACTCTGTGCGTCCGCGTGTGAGGCTGGGGCGTATTGCCGGGTCCATCCGCTCCGTGCCGCTGTCGTCGATAGGCAGCACGTTGTACTTGGCCGCCTCGGCATAGAACAGCAGCTGGAGCTCGCGAAGCTTGTCGGGATACTTGTCCGCAACGTTGACGGCCTCGCTGAAGTCCTCCGAGACGTTATAGAGTTCCCAGTTGTAGCCGCTGATCACATCGACGCGAACGAACTTGGTCTGGTCCTCCCAGGTCCCCCCGTAGGGAGGCGTGGTACAGGCCAGCCAGCCGTCGTGATAGACGGCGCGATGGCCGAAGACCTCGAAATACTGCGTGCGGCGGGTGGAGGGGGCCTTGCCGTCACTGAACGTATAAGCCATGCTGACGCCCTCGATGGGCTTCTGCGCAACCCCGTTGACGGAGGAGGGCTGCTCGATCGCGGTCACGTCAAGCAGTGTCGGGACGACATCGATGACGTGGTGCCACTGCGGCCGGATGCCCCCCCTGTCCTTGATGCGGGCCGGCCAGGAGATGACCATCCCGTTGGCGGTGCCGCCGTAATGCGAGGCCACTGTCTTGACCCATTGGAAGGGTGCATTCATGGCGTGCGCCCAACCGACGGGATAGTGGTTGTGCGTTTTCCACGTGCCCAGGTTGTCCTTCTGTCTCAGTACCTCTTTGTAATCTTCCATGATCATGTTCATCATAGCCAGTTCGTTATAGGACCCCTGGATCATGCCCTCGCCGCTGGCGCCGTTGTCGCCGCAGATGTAGATGACGAGCGTGTTCTCCATCTGACCCATTTGCTCGAGCGCCTCGAGGACCCGGCCGGCGTTGTAATCGGTCTGGGAAAGATACCCGGCGTAGATCTCCATCATGTAGGCAAAGAGCTGCTTCTGCTCGGCATTGAACGAATCCCATGCCGGTATTCCCCGGCTTCGCTCGGTCAGCTTCGTGTTCGCCGGCACGATGCCGAGTTTCTTTTGCCGCGCCAGGGTCTCCTCGCGAAGCTTGTCCCACCCCTGGTCGAACTTCCCCTTGTATTTCGCGACCCACTCCTTTTTCGGCTGATGCGGGGAGTGCGTCGCGCCCGGCGCATAATAGAGGAAGAACGGCTTGTCGGGCGCCACGGCCTTCTGGCTGCGAACCCACTCGATGGCCTGGTCTGCGATATCGTAGTCGAAGTTGTAATCGGGATTGCCCAGGTACGGCTCGATGGGCTTGGTCCCGTCGAAGACGGCGGGCCGCCACTGGCTGGTTTCGGCCCCGATGAAGCCGTAGAATTTCTCAAACCCAAGGCCTGTCGGCCAGAGATCGAACGGACCGGCCTGGCTGGTCTGCCAGTCGGGCACGTTGTGGTTCTTCCCGAACCAGGCGGTGTTCCAGCCCTTTTGCCGCAGGATCTCGGCAACGGTGGCGGTGTCCTTCCCCATGAGGCTGTCATAGCCGGGGTAGCCGGTCGCCAGCTCCATGATGTTTGCGGTATGCACCGAGTGGTGATTGCGTCCTGTGAGCAGCGAGGCGCGCGTGGGGGACGAGATCGACGTCGTGTGGAACTGCGTGTAGCGCAGCCCGTTTTGGGCGAGTCGGTCAAGCGTGGGTGTGCTGATCGCCCCCCCGAAGGTGCTCGATGCGCTATAGCCGACATCGTCCAGCAGTATCAGGACGACGTTGGGCGCCCCATTGGGCGCCTGCACCGGCTTGGGAAAATCGGATTTCGAGTCCTTGGCGCTCAGCCCGATCTGCCCCTTGAAAGGGGCAGGCGGTGCGGGAAGGACTTCCTGTGCGGATGCAATGCCGCCGAAGGGCACCGCCGCCGTCGCCGCGCCCAGCGCAAGGCGGAAGGTCGCTTTTGCGATTTTACTTTTCATGATCTCTCTCCTTTACTGTCTATGATCGATGATTTGCCAATATCCTCAAGAACTCTCCAGCGGTGACATCCCTTTGTGCTGCACCACCGGGAGGCGCTACGTTTTCTTTCTCATCCTCTTCAGGCCGTCTATCCTCTCCCACGCCTCGTTTTTCCCGATCCGGACTCTTGCCGTTTCGCTCAGCAGGTCAATGGCGCCGAGCAGCGCACCGGCGCACTCTGACGGCATGAACGCGTCGAAGCTGGCCCTCGCATCCCAGTCGACGGTCAGGGAAAAAATCACCTCATCCTCCAGGTCCCGGTAGACCCGGCAGTCCCGGCACCCGACCTCCTTGCGGATTGCAGGAAGAAGCGCCTGCAGGGTCTGATACAGCTCCTGGGTTTTTTCCGGCCGGGCCCTCATCTCGATCGTCAGTCTCATAGGAATCCTTGTTTGCCTCGGCCTGAGCCATCCAGGCCGAAATCACCCCTGGGACTGCCACGTCACATTCCAAGAAGCATTCCAGCATGGCAGAAGGGCGTAGGGGAGACGCAAACATTTTGATATTATTCACAAATATCGGAAATGGGTCGGACGGGAACAAAAGAAATGCTCACGAAATATCGTGAATTCACGAAATATTGTGAGTGGTACGTTGTGAGCGGATTATTCAGGGCGCCTGATCCCGAGCTTTTTCATCCGGAACCGAAGCGTGTTGGGGTGCAGTTTGAGAACGGCGGCAGCGCCGTCGTCGCCGTTGATCTTCCAGCGTGTCTTCTGAAGGACCTTGAGGATGTGACCGCGTTCCATCGCCGCAAGATCGCCCGCCTGCTCTTTTGCGGGGGAAGCAGGTTCGTGCTCGAGACTGTCGGCAAGCTGCAGCACCGGCCCCGTGCTGGTGATCACGGCCCGCTCGACGACGTGCTCCAGCTCCCTCACGTTTCCGGGCCAGGAGTACTCCTGGAGGGATTGCATGACGGCCTTCGGGATGCTCTTGATCGTCCTGCCGATCTTCCGCGCGCACTTGTCGACGAAGTGGCGGACCAGCTCCGGGATGTCGTCGCGCCGCATTCGCAGGGGCGGCATAGAAATGGGGAAGACGTTGAGCCGGTAGAACAGGTCCTCCCGGAACCGGTTGCTGCGGATCTCCGCCTTCAGGTCGCGGGCCGTCGAGGCAATCACCCGGACGTCCACCTTGATGGTACGGGGACTCCCGAGCCTCTCGAACTCGCCCTCCTGCAGCACCCGCAGGAGCTTTGCCTGAAGCTCCAGCGGCATCTCGCCGATCTCGTCGAGAAAGATGGTCCCGCCGTTTGCAACCTCGAAGCGGCCGACCTGCTTCGCGTGGGCCCCCGTGAAGGCCCCCTTCTCGCGCCCGAAGAGCTCGCTCTCGATGAGGTTGGCCGGCAGGGCGGCGCAGTTCACCGTGATCATGGGCCTGTCCTTGCGGGCGCTCAGTTCGTGTATGGCGTGGGCCGCCATTCCCTTGCCCGTGCCGGTCTCCCCGAGAATGAGAACGGTGGCATCGGTGGGGGCCACCTGCTGCACGCGGAAGGAGACGTACTGAAGCGCATCGCTGCTCCCCACAATTTTATGGAAACCCTGCCCCGTTTTGATCTCCTCACGGAGATAGACATTCTCCTTCTCCAGCTGCAGCTTCAGCAGCTCGATCTCTTCCAGGCGCTCCCGGAGAAGCAGCTCCCCCATGCTTCGCTCCAGCGCGTTGACGAACAGCTCCCCTAAGAGGCGAAGACGCGGAATGTACTCCTCCGGACAGTTTCGCCCGGCTTCAGCCGAGCTGATGCCGAGGCTGTACTCGGAGGACCTCAATGCGGCGATGGGAATGTACAGGCCGGAGCGGACTTTCCACATCTCCATCGTCTGTTTGTCGACGGCAGCCTCCGCCGGGAGATCGTCGAGCGATGCGAAGGAGAAGCATTCGCGATCATCCGCAAGTTTCCTAGCGGCCCAGGGAACAAGCGACACGGGAAGAAAGGTCTCGAGGGGATACGGCGAATCGCCGGCCGTATCGGCATTGTGAGTGACCAGCCATTGCGTTCTGCACGGAAGAAGACGCAGCAGGGAAATGCGGTCGATGCCGAAGAACCCCAGGACCGCTTTCAAGGCGCTTCGGATTTCGTCATCCACCTGCTCGGGGGGAAGGGCGACGAACTTCGCGGAGAGATCGGCCAGGAATTGTTCAAATTCCAAGAGTTTCTTGGATGCAGCCCGCTCAGCTGAATGTACCTGTTTCTTTCTGCTCACTGAAGGCACCCCTGATCGAAAAAGGTTTTATCCACCGATTTCCTGCGGGTTGACTTGATCCTCAGGCCACAGAATCCTCGATGCCTTTCTTCCTTGATGTTCTGTTCCATCCCCGTGGAGACAATACAACAACGGATCTATCGTTCATAGCGCAATCGGGCTCGATTCTGAAGCGAAATTTTGGCGGGCAGCCGACGCGGTGAGCCGGCTCCATCCTCTTGCCGGTGCATCGGGACAAAGAAAAGCCCCTGACGTTCATTTCGTCAGGGGCACAAATCAATGTCCTCCGTCGGCTTTCAAGACCTCCCGATACACCTGGCGCATCGGTATTGTCCCTGTTCTTATTCTTTTCCCCTGTACCCTATTCTTTGACCAACAGGATCGAGCAGGGCATCTTGCGGATGATGCTGTCGGTGCCGCGCCCGTAAAGGAAGTGCTCCAGTCGGCCCTCCTCATGGGACAGCAGGATCACTAGGTCGATGTTCCCGTTGTGGATGGCCTTCAGGATCTCCTCTTTCGGCTCGCCCTCCTCGATGGTCTCGAGGATCGTCATGCCCTTTTCCCGTTCCAGGCTGACGATCTCATCGAGCTCCGCCCTGATCCTGTCAAGTTCCTTCCGGTATTGCTCCTCGTAGTCGATCGTGGGCAGATTCCATCCCTTCTTGAAGGGATTCTCTACGACGTGCAGCACGGAAAGGACGGCGCCGTATTGACGGGCAAGCGATACCCCGAAGTGGACCGCTTTCCAGCAGTGGCGCGTCATCCGGCTGACGACAAGGATACGGTTGATCTCTTTCATGGCCTGCCCCCTTTCCGAATGAGCGCGGGCAATGCGAAACCTGCCGTCGCATTCAGGTAGGCCCCGGAGGCCTGGTTACTTCGTCGGGCAGATGTCGTCGAGCCAGAGTTCCTGGCCCCCGATGGAGAACTCCTTGATGACCCCGTCCAGAACGATGATGCCGTACGAGTTGCCCCCCACGGCGGTGGCGGTCACGGTCACCGTCACGCCCCCAACGGTCAAGCCGTTCAGGGAGACGAGATTGGCCACATTGCGGAAATCGCCGTTCACCATCATGTTGTTGTTTCCGCCCAGTTCGGCGAACTTCAGCGTGATTTTCTTCAGCGGGTAGTCGAACTTGAAGCGCAGATTGACGTTGTTGGCATTGATTTCCCTGCCCGTCCCCTTGGCGTGGTTGGTGGCGTCGATCCTGGCCTTTCCGTTTGTCGTCCAGGTTCCGTTTGCCCATTGAAACTGCTCGACGGTGAGGTTCGTCCCGCTGGTGTAGAAGGTCTGGCCGACGGGGTACTGCGTCCCGGGCGCGACGTCCTCGAATTTGACGCAGCAGCCGGATACCAGCACGATCAACAGGGCCGCAAGTATGATCTTCGACATCGATCTCATGGACACACCCTCCTTTCTTGAAGGCTCTTCGGTTGACCTTTTCCCGTTCGCGCCGCCGGACGGCGTCACGGCGGAACGAAATGCCGATGGCTCAGGACCCGATGCTGCGCATCGGGTTGAAGACGGGATGCAGGTTGTGAAAAGGTTCGTTTGTCGGATTGACCGGGTCGGGGATAAATCGTCCGTGAGAGAAAGGTCTGGAAATCAGAGATGGGTCCCCGAACATTGCGGGACGCTGCCCCGGAACGGGCATCGGATGATCTTTATTAAGAAACAGAACAGGAGGATTGTCAAGGGGAAACCGGGCGGTCTCTGCGGGCCGCGCCCCCGGTCATCATGCGTTGAGCGTGTTCCTCGCAATGAGCAGCTTGTCCGCCGATGCAGAGGAGCCCCGGTGAGCCTGTTCGTCGGGAGCGGAATGATTGTAGCGTTCGCGGATCAGCTTCTTGAGGCCGATTTCAAACAATTCACGATCTTTCTTGTTCTTGTCCAGGTAATCTTCAATGGCCCCGTCGGAGATGGTGATCTGTATTTTCCGGGAGCGCCGGTTGGGCTGTCCCGGGTCGTCGTCGAGTTTCCAGTCGATCTCGATGATATGATCGTCCCCCGAGTAGCGCGTGACGATCCATGCGTTCGTCGGAAAAAACGGTTTTATGAGCCTGACCCAGTAATCAAGCAGGTCTTCTGTCATGGCGGTTGATCCTTCTGTTGAGACAAGGTGGATAAAAAAACCCATCCCTCTTCAATGAGAGACGGGGTACCAATCATGAGCGCCGAAAAAATGCGAATCTTGTTTCTGACGGGCAGCCCTGCTGACAGCAAATCGAGATTTCATTTTCATCTGACATCCGAACCGCCATGAAGTCAAGGAATATTATCCTTGCGGTCATGAAACCCCGGCTCCGTGGGGAAGACGGTTGGAACCCACAGAGATTAATCCTTGACTTTCGATGCACGCCATACTAAATTAATTCAACAACATAAGTTCGGATCAAGACATTTTGAAGTGCAAAGGTGGGCCACCCTGCTCTTTGGAGTCCGGGTGGTTTTTTTGCTTTCTGTCATGGTGGAAATCCGACTTATAGAATTTCAAGAAAGGAGGATGCAAGCGATGGCAGAAGGTAAAGTCAAATGGTTCAGCGATCAAAAAGGCTTCGGGTTCATCGAAAAGGATGAGGGCGGCGACGTGTTCGTTCATCACAGCGCCATCCAGGCCGAAGGCTTCAAGACGCTTGCCGAAGGGCAGCGTGTCAGCTTCGATGTCAAGCAGGGCCCGAAAGGACCGGCCGCGGATAACGTAAAGCCTATCTAACGGCAGCAGCGCTTGGAAAGCACAACGAAAAGGCAGAACCCGGAAGGCTCTGCCTTTTTTATTCTCTGTGGGACAAGATGGCGGCGGAGAAATCCCTTGACATTGGGGCCAATCATTATAGGGTGAAGTCAGAGTCATTGACCTCTCTCAAGAAGCAGACGAACTCTGTTCCCGTACAGGGAACCCTCCGTGAATCCCGAAGCCCTGTCCATTCCCACGCGACAGGTTTTCATATCGGGGTTCCGGTCAGGAGCGTGCGCTATGCAGATCCATTTGATCGAAAACGCGGACAATTTCACCAAGCTGCGAGACAAGGTATGGGAAAGCGGCTGGTGGGTGCTCACGGAAGACGAAGCGAAGAAGCTTGTCGGGGGACAGATCTTCTTTCACCGGAAAAAGTCCGAACCCTCCTTCTACGGCGGGTCGATACGGAGTTTCCGGATCAAGCAGGAG
>Ga0209450_10001164_pt1 | contig 13179 bp, 12 predicted proteins | sample FrelakmetLWP11LW_FD_187149 | JGI IMG/M metagenome (GOLD analysis project Ga0209450, IMG submission 187149) | Freshwater lake sediment microbial communities from the University of Notre Dame, USA, for methane emissions studies - LWP11 LW (SPAdes)... | ecosystem: Environmental > Aquatic >... | reverse complement strand
CTTCTTCATGCCCATCATGCCGGGAATGAACCGCTTGATCATTGCAAGCAGAAGTCCCGAGAGGATAAATGCAAGCAGGAGATCCATCCAGTGTGTGTAAACCCTAGCCAGCCCGGCTGCGCCGTGGTCGGGATTGAACGCTCTGAAAAAGATGGCATGCGAGGGCGGATTGAGGTGCTTCTCACCGAAGAAGTCGGCCTCGATGGTACCAAATACGATAAGCAGGAACCAGCCGAAGGCCAGGCTCATATGCATGTACCCCAGAACTGGATTCTTTTTGAATATCTTCCGGTGAAGGAGACTTTCCATGAATATCTCTTTGATACTCTGCATGAATGGTATGCCAAAGAAGCCTCTCTGCAGGCGCAGCTTGTCAGGACGCGACAGGTTGCGAAACCATACAGTACTGCGTACCACACTGTAGATCAGTATGAAATAGAGACCCAGGTTGAATGGCCAAACAAAGAAATCAGAGCTCATTCCTGTCAAGTTTTCTGATGGCTTCAGCGGTCACTGCAACGACGTTGCGGGTGTTTACGCCCCTTGGGCATACCAGGTGGCACTTGCCGCATAACATGCACTGTCTCACCTCCTCGCGCAGAAGATCAATCTCGCCTCTGCGGATAAGGGTGTTCATCCGCCGGAGATTGAATGAAACATGCTGGCCGGCGGTACATGTGGCAGTACACCCTCCGCAGGCAAAACAGAGTTTGAAGCTCGGTTCCATGAGAGTGACATACTCCCTCACCTTGCGGTCAGTGGTATCATAATTGATCAGCCTGCTCTGGTTGATAGAGAATCCGAACCTGTTTGCCTGTTTCACGCTCATCTTCCGTTCAGGTATCTCACCGTCTCCGCCACCGCTGCACGGGCATGCGATATCGTATCGGTTATATTCATCGGGGCTGTGCAGGTGCCTGCATAAAAGACCCCCTTAACATGGCTGAGGTTGTTGCCGTAATGATGATCACCCGTCTCAAGGAACCTGTTAATGCCGGTTCCGAGCCCGGAGGCTTCTGCAAGCCTTGTGCCCGTCTTCGACATCTCCATACCCACCATCAGCACCATCAGGTCAAGCTCCATCTTCAAGGGTCTGCCGGCAAGAGTATCTTCGACCTTGATAACCAACCTGTTATTTATGTTTACCGAGGCTTCCGAAACTTTTCCCCTTATGAAATTGACGTTATGCACCTCCTGTGACTCACGGTAGAGCTCCTCATAATAGGGACCGTACATTCGCATGTCCATGTAAAAACAGAAGACCTCACATGCGGGAAGCATCTTTCTGACCTCTATTGCCTGTTTGACCGCACTGACGCAGCAAACCTTCGAACAGTGGTTGTTATTTACCTTCTCATCGCGTGAGCCCACGCAATGAATGAATCCGATCCGCGATGGCACCGATCCGTCAGCTCTGGAAACCTTCCCTCTGTTGAACATCTCCTCCAGATCGGCTGCAGTGATGACGTTGTCATATATGCCATAACCGTATTCTTCCTTACGATGTGCATCAAAAAGGTCAAAGCCGGTTGCAACAATTACCGCGTCAGCCCGCTCTTCAGTTCCTCCTGAAAGATTCACTACCACATCATGGCCGTGATGCCTTATCTTTTCTACGACGGTACTGGTGATGACGTTTATATTCTCATGTTGAATCCTCTTCCTGAGGTAGCCCCTGACCTCATCCGCCGGCCTGCGGTCGGGGAAAAGTGCATGCCACTTCAGAAGGTGGCCTCCGGGATCCTGACTCTTTTCAATAAGGGTCACCCGCAGACCCATCTCCGCAAGCGAGCCTGCAGCCTCCATACCTGCCACGCCACCGCCGGCTACTATAACATGTTTCCCCTTACCTTTCATCCGTTGATAAGATTGGCAGGTTCAGGCAGCCTCGTGCCGTCCTTTGCCAGGAACCTCTGCGCGGGGTCAGCTTTGATGCCCATCCTTTGCATGAGCTTCAACGACTGGACATTATGATACTGAAGACCCAGTCCCCATGGATCGTAACCAAGAACCAGACCGGCAACCTCCTCATATGTAAGTACGGGAATGCTCTGACCCTCAGATCCATAGGATATATCATCAAGTTCCTTAATTGTATACTGCCAGCGGTCCATGAACATGGCGCAGCCCGGGCAGTTTGCAATGATAAAATCAGGCCGGTAAGGCTCCATAGACTCAAACTTCTTGCGCGAGGCAGAGATAGAATAGCCCCTGTTGGCCTGTACCAGGTACTGTCTGAAGCCGAAGCCGCAGCAGTGGCGGCGCTCGGGATAATCAATTATATCACCGCCCCATGATTCAACCATTCCAACAAGCACATGCGGGAACTCTGCTCCGCCGACGCCGTATTTCGGGAACATCTTCGAGTAGTGGCACCCTATGTGCTCAACCACCTTCAGAGGCCTGCCTGTTGCCAGGTCGACCAGGTTATACTTTGCCTTTCGGGCTATCTCATCCCTGAACTTGTAGATGATGTCGCTGGCGTGGGAGATAGTCTCAGGTATCTCAAAGGTGCGTCCGGTGGCCTTGTAGAGATCCTCGCGGGTGCGCTCAAGGGTCTCCGGGAAATGCTTCCACGTCTCAAGTATCTCGGAGTAAATGCCGAATGAGGTGACACATGATATTGCTATATTCTTATACCCGGCCTCCGTGGCCAGCGCAAAATGCCGTGCAACCACAGCCTGTATCGTTTCAAACGGTACAACATCACCATGATATCCTATGCCCGTGCAGGTGGTATGCCTCGGGTCCTCGAAGATATCCTTGCCCAGGTCATCACGCAGTATCTTCAGGAAGACCTGCTCGGAGCCGGCAAAGAATGTCTGCCTGATGCATGACCTGACATAGAAGAAATGATCGTCGGGGATCTCCTTCTGGTACTCGGCCCAGATCCTCTTTTTACCTTCGAGTTTCATATACATCCCTCCTTACGTCTTCCGTCTCGCACTGGTGTGTGCCGTTGTCAGCCTTGACCACGTGCCTGAAATATTCAAAGTCCCTGCCCTCGCTTTTAAACTCAAGGCCCATCTCAGCCGCCTTCTGCTCCGATGCCTCCTCTATGGCGTCATAGAGCTCCTGTCCGCCTGTCACCGCGAAGATGCTCCTGAGTTCCTCAAGGACATCGTCAGTGATCTTGCGTGTGGGACCCTCCTTGCCGTTAAGCTCACCGCCGAGGCGTGCGAGGGAGTCATCCAAATACCTGAAGTAGTGCTCCCATGCAGGTCCCTGTTCAGGATGGGTTGCCGGATCAACGTCGTATGAGACAACACAGTAACCATGTTTCAGAACATTGTCTCCCACGGTTCTCTTGATGGCGAACTGCTGCCTGCCCTTTTCCGAAGCGGTGAAGTAACCAAGCTCCTGCGACAGCTTGCGCAGCACCATGATCACCATGCCCGGGGTGTTGCCCCTGGGGCAGCGGGTCTTGCAGCTCATGCACTGACCACAGTACCAGATCGTTTCGCTCTTAAGCAACTCCCTGATGATTTCGTTGTTCCTCGTCTGTACGAGGTCAACAACCATCCTCGGATCGTAGTTGTAATATTCGGCCGCAGGACAGATGCCGGTGCACACACCGCAGTTCATGCATGCATTCAGTCCTTCCTCAAAACGAACATCCTGCATTAGCCTTGAATAGAGATCTTCCATGATAAGAGTCTTCGCCTTTTATGGGAAGCTCAAAAGTAGTCAGGCTGCCCAACACAGGGAACGCTATTAAAGCCTATTTTCCGGGAGTATTTATACTTATGCAGTCGGCAGTCACCAGTCGGCACAATCAGCCGGCAGTCACCAGTCGGCAGTCGGCAGTCGGGCTTGTGGACTGAAGACTGAGGACTGAGGACTGAAGACTGAGGACTGCAGACTGTGGACTGCCCCTGGCTATTTACCAAACAACGCCCCCAGAACCCCGTAATTGACCCTGCAATTCTCAATCCTGACATTCTCCGCAAGCTCCATCAGCGCATCGTGGGCAGCTTCAGGCGATGGGGCAGGACCGGTGCCCTTCCAGTAGTCAATTATATCCTGGTAACCGGCAGGAACCGATACACTCATTATGCCGCTCTCAGAGTCCAGCTTCTTGAGGGTCCACCACGCCCACCCGATGCTGTCAGCCTCAAAAAGAGCAACAGCCGACCGGTACCATTCATTGTTGTTCTCCCCCGACTCACCCATCCAGAGCGGAACGTTGTGTGCATGCCTGATATTAAGGTACTTCTGAATGGTCTCGACGGTAGTCGGGTTCCAGTACTTGTGAAAACTGTAAACCATGTTTTCATCCCAGGGTGGTGTCAGACCCTCAAAATCTGTGGCAAAATGATTGCCTTCAATGAAGATAATATGGTTGGCGTCAACCTCGCGAATGACCCCGGTGATTTCACGAAAAAGATCATAGAGAGCCTTATTGCCTGGAAGGGGATAGTTGGTTTCGTTAATCAGGTCATACCCTCCTACCCAGGGCTCGTCTCTGTACCTCTCAGCAAGTCTTCTCCAGAGCTCTACTGTCTTTTTCCTGTTAAGCTCACTCTCCCATAGCTTCGGTTTTGTTATGTCAACATCGGCAATGGGGATGTCATTGCCCTGGCCTCCCGGAGCCGCATGCAGATCCAGTATCAGGTAAATTTCATTTGCAGCACACCAGCTCAGCAGCGAGTCTGTCATAACAAATCCCCTCTCCAGCCATGTGAACTCTCCCGCTACAGGCTCCTCCTGCACGGGAGGGGTAAAAAGATTATAGTGCATCGCAAGCCTTACGGAATTGAATCCCCATGCTTTCAGAGAATCAATATCCCTGCGGGTGACCATATTGGCGAGCCAGGCGTCGTAAAACGCTTCACACCTCTCCTCCCCTGTCAGTGCGGTGATTCGGTTCCTGATGTCATACTGTGCGGGAGCCACACCCGACAGCTTGAGCATGTAAGGCTCCTGCAGCATCCAGCCTCCCAGTCCGATGCCCCGCAGGAGAACAAACTCGCCCCTCCCGTTTACGATATGCCTGCCCTCAGTCCTGAGGAAACCCGGTGATGCCGGCTCGCGTGATACAGGCTTGCATGATGCCAGCAAACAGGCAGCAAGAACAAACATTAAAATTTTTCTCATTCAAGAGGTTTTAAATCCGGAATTCAATGTAGAAATTTTATTTGAATTGATAACTTTATTCCTACAGCTTATCGCAATAAACACCCAGGTTCCCAACATTCAAGCCAGCATGAAAATATTCAGTAAAGCTTGTGGGTTCCATGCGACATTTGAAATCAAAAGTATTTTCACATGAAAAAGTCAGTATTAGTTGTCCCCCTCGTGATTGCGGTTTCGGCCATAATCATAATTGCCTCATGCAAAAATGAGCAGATCATCACTTTCCGCTCTCTTCTCAGGGAGATGACCATGGCTGAGGCCGTGACAAGGTTTCCCGACCCGTCATACCGACTGATTCAGTACAGCTCGTATGACAGGCGAAGCATCCACCCCGACAGTGCCGGATGGTTTGCCAATAACGATTTTACCCAGTTCATCCGCGAAGAGATCAAAGACGGCAGACGCGAATATGTCATGATGGAGACTGAGGGACCGGGAGCAATCGTCAGGTGGTGGATGACCTTCGGGAACGTGAACGCTCTGAACTCATATGTCAGAGTCTATATTGACAACCAACCCACTCCCGTCATTGAAGGCATGGCTCCGCAACTTGTCGGGAGGGGGCTTCTTGCTCCTGACCCGCTCAGTGCAGCTGTCTCACCCCTTACCGAACCACAGCGTCAGGGCTATAACCTCTACCTGCCGATACCCTTTTCGCGAAGCTGCAAAGTCACACTGGAAAATGACTCGATTGTCATTACTCCACAAAGGCGTTCTCCTTCAATATATTACAACATCTGTGCCCGTTTGTATGAAAAAGGGACAAGGGTAGTATCGATGAAGAATGAGATGCTCACCGCCGATTCCCTGGCTGTTTCTGAATGCGCGTCCGCCCTTGCCGCCGGGCATGAAGCAGACGCAAAAGAGGAGCTTAAAAGCTTCACGGCGGGCAAATATGCACCCGGTACGGCATGTTCAGTCAGGATCAATGATGGCGGCCTTGCCCTCAGCAGCTTCTCCCTTTCACTTTCAGCAAGCGATACAGCAGCAGCATTGAAGCATACCATGATCCGCATGCGCTTTGACGGCAAGGAAACGGTGGCAGTCCCGGCCGGATGCCTGTTCGGCACAGGGTACTCCTACAACAGTCACCGGACCCGATTCAGTGAAGTTGATGAGGATGGCAGAATGAGTCTCTTCTGGCTGATGCCTTTCCGCGACAGCTGTGAAATAAGCGTCTTCAACGGCTCTGCTGACTCAGTTATTATCTCCGCATCAGTTACCATGGTTCCTTATAAGTGGGACAGCTCATCAATGCATTTCGGGGCATCATGGCATGAATATAGCGCCGTTGAAACAGCCGGATCTGAGAATACCGGGGGAACCGGCATGCACACCGACCTGAACATCGCCCTGCTGAAAGGCAGAGGCGTGTATGCGGGTGATGCCGTGGTGGTTAGGAACACGGCCGATGCCTGGTGGGGTGAGGGTGATGAGAAGATATATGTCGATGGAGAGACATTCCCCTCCTCGTTCGGGACAGGCACAGAAGACTATTTCGGATATGCCTGGTGCAGGCCGGAGCTCTTTGACCATCCCCTTATTGCGCAACCTGCAGGTGCAGGCAACTTCCATCCCGGGATGAGCGTAAATATGAGGTACCGTATCCTCGATGCCATCCCCTTCAAGGAATCAATAAGGGCAGATATAGAGCTCTGGCATTGGGTGAAGACATTAATTGACTACGGCGTCACTTCGTACTACTATATTTCTCCGGTATAGCCGTTTTCTCACAGACGGATGCGTATCGCCAGGCCTTCATGAAGAGCCTGAGGATGAAAAGAGCCTGCGTGGCCAGGAAGAAAAGAAATACCATTCCTCCCTTATCCGGGACTGACCATATAGTGAACCACAAAGAGAGGAATATGAAGATGAGGTTCAATATCAGGATCACCAGAACAATGCTGTAGGAAACCCAGAACCGCTCCTTCAACGCCCTGAACCCTGCCCCCAGAGCCATGAATACCTTCCCGGAACCGGTGGCAGCAACCCACCTCCTCGAGGCGTCAGCTACGAAAAGCCAGACAGGCATTCCCAGTGCCCAGATGGCATAAAACAGGTACATGATGTTTGATCCAGGCGTGGAACCTTCTGATATCGAAATAATTACTATCATGGGGATACCGACGATCACGAAGGTATAAGCAGCGATAATAACCATTATGAGAAGTGTAATCATCAGAAAAGGAAGGAAATTGCGGGCCGATTCCCTGATGAAGGCGTTTATCCCAAGGCTTCCCCATGCAGTGGCATACGAGGCAAAAAGGCCGCCCGCAAAAAATGTATAGAGAAAAATTCCGGCCAGCAGAAGAAGCAATCCTCCTGACGATGCTGCAGAGAGCAGGTTAACAAAGGGTTTGCCAAGATCGCCCGCCAGGCCAAGGTCAAAACCACCGGCGAGCTTCTCTACAGCCATGCTGTTGCCGAATAAATGATTCAGGAAGCTCTTCAGCGGAAGGGCGACGAAAAGGATCATTACCAGAGTAATAATCCACATCAGGAGGATCAGTCTGTATGATGATGCCGCCCTGGCGGCTCCTTTTCCAAGAATTCTTAAAACAGCCATCTCAATCTAATTAAACAGTGAATATTGATATCATCATCTGCATCAGGAAAACGAACTTGTTCGCCATGCGGCGGGTGGCCGTGAACTTCTGGACGCTGCTCCAAGAATTGTTGATCCTGTCAACATCGATGTCAATCTTGTCGAAAGGATCAATCTTTGCCCATACCACCTTGCTGTTACGGGTGTATTCAAAATCCTTGAAACTATCTTTGCCGTCCCATAACTCCAGCACCTCCTCTCCGTTGTCGAAACATATGAGTACCTCAACCGGAAGGGTAATCCCACCAAGCCTCTCGATGCTTACCCTGGAAATGTAGAGGGTGTCGCTGGACCGGTCGCTGCGGGTATATGTCACGGAATCGCCGTCAATAACCCCCGCGTAGCTCCTGATCTTATGGGTGGTAACACCTGAAATCCTGTAATCGCATATCTCATTCCCATACAAAACCTGTTCGAAGAACCAGTCCATGCTCTCCCCGAATCTGTTGCCGTGTTCCCTGGTGACAACGTCGTTCACAACGGCAATAAAGTCGCGTCCCGACGGATGCCGGAACCCCCACTGGCGGTAGTACTCACGAAAGACCTCATCCATTGTCTCCGTTCCTATGAGCCCTTCGAGGGTATGAAGCCACGCCGCCGCCTTGTTATAAGACATCATGTAATATGTACCATGAGGGTAAAGCCATGAAGGAAGGTCATTTGTCGATATGGCACGACTGGGGGAGGATATGTATCCAATTCTTCCCTGGTCAGCATCCGACATCTTCAGGAAAGGAAGCCTGATGAGTCCGTATCCGTCACCGTAATAATGATCTACTATCCGCTGCTCCCAGTACGAGTTGATGCCTTCGTCGAGCCATGGTTCCTCAAACTCGTTATTGGCTAGGATTCCCATGAAATATGCATGCCCGAACTCATGGATGGTGAGCATCTCGGCCATCTTATAAAATGACGGGACCAACCCTCCTCCATTGGAGGTGAACAAAGTTGTGTACTCCATGCCGCCGGACCCCTGGCCCGAAATGGGAGGGTCAACGAAGGTGAGGTGAGGCCATGGATAGGGTCCTACCCTTTCATCGAGGTATTCAAGTGCGTAAACTACAGCGGCAAACTGGTTATCTGCCTTTTTCAGTCCTTTCTCAGTTGTGAGAAGGGTTATGTCAACGCCCCTCCACTTTTGAGTCAGAACCTTGTATCCCGGCCATGCTGTCCATGCAAAATCAACGATATCTTCAGCCCTCCAGACAACCTTCTTCTGGTTGCTGCCGAGATCAATCTCCTCGATCAGCATCCCTCCCGACCCGGCAATATATTCTTTCGGCATGGTCGCGGATACATTGTATACGGAGTGGTTTGCATAGAACTCCGAGGTGGAATGAAACTGGTGGCAGTTCCATCCATCCTCTTCACGCTGCCTCATTCCGGCAGTCTCATAGACGCCAAACTTGGGAAACCACTGGGCAACGAAATGAAAATCCTCCTTGTAGCCTGTCCTTTCAATGGGAGAAGGCAGCTTGGACTCAAACTTAATCCTGAGCCGCAGGGTGTCTCCGGGTTGAACAGGTTGAGGCAATACAATCTGCAGAACCGTTTTGTCATGAATGTTTCCGTCGTCTGGCGACTGGAAGCTCATTGATCCTAACAGGTCATTTCCCATTCCGTCCCTGATTGACCCTATCCTTACCCATCCCCATCCATCGTCTCCTGCAGGGCTCCACCGTCCCAAACCGGCAAAGGTGCTTTTATTGCTGGAAAAAGCATTGAGGTACATGTGCATCATGGCATCACCCACCGGTTTCGATGAGTTGTTGACCCACCATGCGGTCATATCCCCGCTAACAATATGGGATGACGGGTCAAGCACTGCCTCTATGTCATAGCCTGTCAGCCTAGCGCTCAGTGGAGTATCTACCACCACCTGACCGGCGCTCACTATTGGAATGCAGATGCAAACCGCAAATAGAAATCTTTTCATCAGCGTCCGTTTTTTCTATAAACCGATAAAATTAAGCCTTAATTTCCTCCGTTTACTACATTTGCACATATTTCTTATTTTGTGCAATGGCACGAAAGAGCACCCGCGATATGATCATAGGCGTTGCAGCCGGACTGTTTGCCACGGTTGGGCTGCGCCGAACGACCATGGAGACGATAGCCGCGGCAGCGGGGCGCGGGAGGCGCACAATCTACATGTACTTCAGCAACAAGGCAGAGATTTATGATGCTGTTGTTGACAGGGAGATAAAGCTTATCACCGGACCGCTCCGTGATATTGTCTCGTCAGTCAAAGGGTTTGACGCCATACTTCACCGTTACGGTGAGGAACGGAGCAGCAGACTGAATGCTCTGGTTATGAAGAACCCCCTTCTCCTGAAAGACTTCTCACAGGGTCACAGCAGGGTTGAGAAGCTTAGGGAAAGGCTTAACAGGGAAGAGCTTCATATTTTAACGCCACTTTTCCGTATGAACGTTGTGCAGGAACATCATCCCGGTCAGCCTTCACCCGCGGAATATGCAGTGATCTTTCTCAATATGCTAAGGGGCAGTGACAGGCTGCTTACAAAAAAGGATGGCTTAAGTGAAGCCATCCGTTTCTCGGCAATCTCGTCCGACCTGTTTCTCAGGGGAATTGTGGGCTATAAAGACACTCCAGCCTGAGAACTGGTTAAATACTTTCCAGTGCCGTGATTATCAGACCAGGGTCTTGTATTTTCTGATTATGTCACCGGTGTTCATCATAAGATTAATATACTGAGCGCGGTGATAAGGCACTTTGTTATCTGCTTTCTTCATTGAGAGCTTACCCCGGAAGTCGCTGATTGTTTTATAGCCGTGTCCGTCCATCCACTTTTCGACCTCCCCGGTCATGGACTTTATCACTTCAGTGCCGTTGCGGTAGATTGTGCTGACTGCCTGGATGGCATCTGCTCCTGCAAGAAGCATCTTGATCACATCGTTGCCCGAGTATATTCCTGTTGAGGTACAGACTGAAGCCCTGATATTGTCATGAAGCATCCCTGCGAACCTGAGAGGGAGCCTGTTGTCTTCGCTGCGGCTGAGGCTGTATGGCATGGAGGGTTCTTCCGTAAAGATGTCAATGTCAGGCTGCCAAAGCCTGTTAAAAATAACAACCGCATCTGCACCTGCCTTGTCAAGATCTGCAATGAACCTCAGGGGATTGGTATAGTACGGGCTAAGCTTCACTGCTACGGGAATCTTAACCGCGGCTTTCACCTTGCGCACGGTCTCGATATGGCCCTTTTCTATTGCTGAGCTGTCTTTTCCGTATTCATCAGGGAGTGAATAGAAGTTCAGTTCCAGGCCGCTGACACCCGTGGCTGCTGCCTTAACGGCATATTCTACCCACACCTCATCACGGAGTGCGTTGAGGCTGGCAAATAGCGGTATCGATACTGCCTCCCTGGCCTTCTTCAGGTTAAAAAGGTAATCATCAGGCGAATCAGGTACTGAATGTGAATTGGGGAAAAGAGTTATCTGTTCCGCATGCCTCTCCTCGTACTCAGTCTTGAGTTCGTATAACTCGAGGTTCTCCATGGAGACCTGCTCTTCGAAGAGAGATTTGTAGACGATGGCTGCGACGCCTGCCTCCTCCAGTTTTTTCAGTGTGTGAATGTCGGTCACCAGGTCGCTGGCACCTGCAATGATCGGGCTCTTCAGTTCAATGCCCATGTAATGTGTTCTCAAATCTGCCATGACATTTATTTTTTATGTATAACAATCCGTTAAACAAAATGTTCTTGGGTGTTTAAAATAAGCTGAATGCAAAAGACGAACAGCCAAAAAAAGGCTGGGCATGCTTGTCCCCCGCCTGCGGGGCACCTGTAAAAACCCGGCCGGGAATGCCAGTCCCCTGCCTCCTCCAAACATATAAAACTGGCCGGGAATGACGGCCCCCTTCCTGCTCTAAACCCATAAAACGGACCGGGAATGCCGACCCCAAACAGCGTATCTCAATAAAAAAGACCGGCTGCAAATGCCAGCCGGTACTTGCGTTATCAGAAAATTATTATTTCGCCTGTGTGAACTGTCCCTTTGTCACCCACATCACCGCCTCGTCAGAGAGGGGTTTTACTGCAGGCTTTAGAAAACCTACCAGGTTACCCTCCTCGTCTATGAGATACTTCTGGAAGTTCCATGCTACCTCGGAGTCAAGCACGCCGTTGGCTGCTTTGCTTGTAAGCCACTTATAAAGAGGGTGCATGTCATCACCCTTGACAGAAATCTTCGACATAATAGGGAAGGTCACTCCGTATTTGCTGTCGCAGAACTCCATTATTTCAGCATTTGTTCCGGGCTCCTGGTTCATGAAGTTATTGGCCGGGAAACCGATGATGACGAGCTTCTGCTTGTAAGCCTTATGAAGGAGTTCAAGGTCCTTGTACTGCGGGGTGTGACCGCATTTGGATGCCGTATTGACGATCATCACCTTCTTGCCCCTCAGGTCGGCGAAGCTGAACTGTTGTCCGTCGATTGTCTCAACGGTAAAGTCGTAGAACGACTTCTGTGACAGTGCAGGTGCTATTATTAGGGCCATCATTGCGGCAAATGCTATAAGTCTCTTTTTCATTTATGTAGTTATTTAATTACCCTTTAAACAAATGTAGTGCCAATTAGTTTCTCTGTCATTAATAAAAACCTTACGACGGTCGAATATACGAAAATCTTTCTATTTTTGCATCTCCAAAAAGGGGTACGGAGCAATCCGGTCGAGACCAATCAAAGGATTGGTCTTCGCGGATCTTCGACCCGGGAAACCGGAGCGGGAAAAGCCTATCTGATTTGGAGAATAGTTTTCGGGGTATAGCGCAGTCCGGTTAGCGCATCTGGTTTGGGACCAGAGGGCCGCAAGTTCGAATCTTGCTACCCCGACATAAGAAAAAGCCTGCCACGGTTTCACCGTGGCGGGCTTTGATTTTTTCGGGCGACGAAAGCTCGCCTTCAGAAGCAAGAAAAACTTTAAGATTTATTTATTAAGCCCCGGATGCAACGGCCACCTGGTACTCTCTATGGCACGGATAGCTTTAAATATTTCATATTGACAAAGAACTGAATCATGCCTGCCATGACAGGTCTTACCATCCGGGTCAGAATTGTACAACTCCTTAAGGACTGGCAATGCCTTCTGCGACTGTATCTGGCCTAAAGTCCAGATTGCAACATCTGTCCTTTCCCATGGGGAGTTGGCGGTATCATCCAGAAATGCGAGTAAGGCATCTTCCGTATTGCCCGGATATTTTTCCTGCGCAATACTGATTCGTTCCTTCACCCCATGATTTATCAATATCATAATAACGGTAAAAGCGCACACTGTTAAGAATGCCAGACTGGCCCCGGTAATAATTATAACCCTTTTCATGGCTCCCTGTTGTCTTTGTAAGAAAAGGTGAACGGCTATTGGGACCTCAAAGTTATGAAGTCCAATAACAGGTTGACTATTTTTAGTCAACTTTTTGCAG
>Ga0209450_10001163_pt1 | contig 13183 bp, 8 predicted proteins | sample FrelakmetLWP11LW_FD_187149 | JGI IMG/M metagenome (GOLD analysis project Ga0209450, IMG submission 187149) | Freshwater lake sediment microbial communities from the University of Notre Dame, USA, for methane emissions studies - LWP11 LW (SPAdes)... | ecosystem: Environmental > Aquatic >... | reverse complement strand
GCCAGTCGTTGCAGTGAAAAACATCCGGTGACCATTTGAGCATCTGAAGAAATCTTATTACTGCGTGCTGAAAAAAAATAAATCTTTCGTTTTCATCTTCGTCAGTGGAATACACCGCTCCCCTTCCGAAATAATTGGGACAATCTATAAAATAATATTCGATACCATTGAACTTGCAGGAATACACATCAAACCGGTTATTAATACCGGGTAAATTTATTTCAAGTTCCAATAACTCTTCCCGTTTTAATTCATATTTTTCTTTATCAATCAGGTCATACAAAGGAAGAAAAACTCTAATATCAAATCCCAGTTTCGCTAATGCATGAGGAAGTGAACCGCTTACATCAGCAAGACCGCCTGTTTTTACAAAAGGAACACATTCGCTTGTTACATAACAAATCTTCATATTACAAATTTATTACAAATATGCGGATTTTTTAACATTTTAAACATTAACAAATTAAGTTTCATGCACACATAGTAATCATCTGATAATTATTCCGAAAACAGTTAAAACCTGAGAAATGCACATTCAATTCTCCGTCATACAGATTTTCATTGACTTGTTATTATTCATTAAAATAAGTAAAATTACTTCTTATTATTAAAAAATTAAATCTTTGTATGAAAAGCATTAAAACTATAAACTTTCTCATTTTATCGACATTAATTGTTACTTTTACTGTAATGTCACTTGGCTGCAACAAAAAGAACAAATCTGTTGTCGCCGAAGTCGGACCCGATAAAATTCTTATGTATGAATTTGAGGAACAGATGTCAAAAACCATGAACAATAATTCGGATACGCTGAAGAAGACAACACTTGAACAAAGGAAAGAATTTCTCGACCTTATGATTAAATTGCGTTTAAAAGTTCTGGATGCAACCGACAAAGGGTATCTGAATTCTCCGGATATCAAAAATGACCTCGACAATTACAAAAAGAATTACATGTCTGCATTTCTTGTTGACAGGAAAGTTACCGACCCGTATATAAAGAAACTGTACGAAATGAAGAAAAATGAAGTTCGCGCTTCACATATACTGATTAACCTGACACAGACTCCAACACCCGAAGACTCGGTTAAAGCGTATGAAAAAGCTAAGACCGTTATAGATAAACTGAAAAGCGGCGTGGAATTTAAACAGGTCGCAGCAGAATTTTCCGAAGATCCTTCAGCGAAAGTAAACGGCGGTGACCTTTATTATTTTACAGGCGGAATGACAGTACCGGAATTCGAAGATGCAGTGTTTAAACTGAACAAAGGCGAATATACAAAAACCCCAATAAGGACAATGTTCGGACTGCATATAGTACTTTTAACCGATAAGAAAAAAAGAAACGACGGTATCAGGGCATCACATATACTGATTCAGGACCAGAGAGACAGCAGCGGAAATATTCTGGATTCTACTGTAGCTTTGAACAAAATAAAAGAAATTTCGGATAAAATCAAAGGCGGTGCTGATTTCGGTTCATTAGCTATGGAATTCTCACAGGATCCGGGTTCTGCTACAAAGGGCGGAGATCTTGGAGTTTTTGACAGAAGAAGAATGGTTCAGCCGTTTGACAGCGCTGCATTTTCGCTTAAAGTGGGCGAAGTATCAGGCCCTGTAAGAACACCTTATGGATGGCATTTGATTAAAGTAACGGAAATCAAGGAATATCCTTCTTTTGATAAGGCTAAAGAAAACCTGAAAGCAGAATTTAAGAGAGGCATGCTGTATAAAACAGAATACGATAAGTTTGTCGCAAACACATTAAAAGACTATAAATTTAAGGTTGATGAGAATGCTCTCAATATGGTAATGTCGAAAATTGATACGACGAAAACAATCGGCAATATTGCTTTTGATTCTATCTTTACTGCTGCAGATAAAGGAACTAAACTCGCAACGTATAACGGAGGTGTAGTTTTGCTTGGCGATTTGATTCAGAATTTCACGGTAAACAGGGAACAAACAATGTCCCTGGCAAACAAGCAAGCATTCACGAAAGCCATCGAACAGACTGCCACAAACCCGATATTAACGGCATATGCAGAGAAAGAAAATATTGAAAAGGATGAGGAATACCAGGACCTGCTGAAAGAATACACAGCCGGACTGCTGAGAGAAAAGATTGATCTTGAAGAAATTACCAGTAAAATCAAAATAAGTGACGGGGACATTGAGAATTATTACAATGCCAATATGACCCAGTTCCAGATTAAAGACGGCGAAAATACTACTCAGAGAACAATTGATGATGCAAAAGCTGAAATAACAAATACTCTGAGACAGCAGAAATTCACGGAATATGAAAAGAATTATATTGAAAGCCTGAAACAGAAGTATCCTGTGAAGGTCAATACCGATATGTTATTAAAGGCATTCCAGGATTAAAATTTGAACTTAACAATTATAAGAAATATTATCCTGTCACTTTTTTTACTGCTGCTATGCATTGATGTAGCTGCCCAGCAGGAAGGTGACAGGATACTTGCCATAGTAGGTAATGATGTAATTCTTGAATCCGACCTGCAATACCAGATGCAATTATATGCACGCCAGAATCAGCTGCAATCGATAAGCCCTGTAGTTGTTCAGCAGATATTTCAGCAGATGGTTACCGAGAAAATAATACTCGCAAAAGCAGAGCAGGACAGTATTGAAGTCAAGGACGAGGAAATCAACAGGGAACTTGAATACAGGATTAAATCGCTTGTGGAACAGGTAGGGTCGGAACAAAGAGTTCAGGAAATCTACGGTATGCCTCTTGTGAAAATCAAAATGACACTAAAAGACGACCTTATCAAAAAGATGAAGTCTGACAAATTAAGACGAAAAAAATTTTCCTCCCAGACGAAGGTAACTGACAAGGAAGTAAAAGAATTTTTCGGGGAATACGGCGATAGTCTTCCGCCTGCATCAAAGGAATTTGAAATGTATCATATTTATGTAAATCGTAAACTGACCGATGCAGAAAAACAAATTGCGAAAGAGAAAGCACTGGTAATACTGGACAGTATAAAAAACGGCGCTGATTTTTCAGAACTCGCGAAAAGAAATTCCGACGATAAAGGGTCTGCTGTCAACGGCGGCGACCTGGGTTTTGCAAAGAAAGGGGTTTTCGTAAAAGAATTTGAAGAAACACTATTCGGCCTTAATATAGACGAAGTTTCTGATGTAGTTGAAACTGAATTTGGTTATCATATCATTAAACTAAACGAGAAAAAAGGAGACCAGTACAGGGGTCAGCATATTCTCATATCATTCAAGAAACTTGAATCTTCCGACTTTGAGACTATAGCATTTCTTAACAGCCTGCGGGACAGTATCAACGGAGGCCTTCTCAGTTTCGAAGAAGCTGCAAAAAGATATTCACAGGAACAGCTTACATCAGCAAAAGGCGGATATATGGGATTTGTCCCTGAAGAGAAACTCGACAGTAATTTTGTTGACAATCTCAGTAAACTCGGCTTAGATGAAATCAGCAAGCCATATAAAACGGGTAATGACGATGACAAGGATTACGGATATGAAATAGTTAAGATAAAAAGCACTTCCGAACCACACAAGTTGACGCTGGAAAATGACTTCGACAGGATTAAAAAATATGCAACCATATTAAAGGAAAACAAACTGTATGAAGACTGGGTTGAAGAATTAAAGAAATCAATTTATGTTGATGTTAAATTCTGACGAATGGGAATTTTCGATAACCGCATCGTTTTCTATGCATATCTGCTGTTATCACTTGCAGTATCTGTATTAATATCGTTCGTACTATACAGAAACTTCAGCGGTAAAGGTTTTATTAAGGCGTTACTGACGTCACTAAGGTCATTATCGCTTTTTTTCATTTTATTACTTCTGACCAATTCTTTTTTCAATTTTTCCCGCACTGATTCAGTTTCTCCTAAAAATCTAATACTGATTGACAACAGTGAAAGTATATTATCAGGTAATAAAACAGAGCAGATAAGAAAAGAGTTGACGGATATAAATCCGGAAAATTCCGTCATTTACGAATTTGGTAACAGGCTGCTGAAGACTGCAGAAAAGGATAATGTATTCAGTGACAGCTCAGTATCGGGCAGATACAATACAAACCTTTCTTCAGCAATCGAAGATTTCAAAAATGCTGACAACACAAAAATAAACTCCGTTATAATTTTTTCTGACGGAATGATTAACAGCGGAATAAATTTAATGCGTAACATTAAAAGTTTAAACGCACCTGTATATTATTTTCTTGCCGGAGATACAATACAAAAAAATGATGTTTCAATAATGTCGGTTAATTATAACAGGGATGTTTTTGTTGAAAGCAGCAGCGAAATACGTGCAAGAATTTATTCTCACGGATATAATGCGGTTTTAAAAATAATCCTTCTTGAAGAAGGAATACCTGTTCAAACAGCTGATGTAAAGTTAGTAAACGAAATTGAGAATTATGATATAAGTTTTAATATAATTTCAGAGACCGCAGGTTTTAAAAAGTATACTTTAAAAACGAACCCGCTTGATAATGAAGTAACTTTATATAATAACTCAGAAGAATTCTGTATCAGGTATATTGACAATAATTTCAGAATACTGGTAATATCCGGAAGCCCAAGCCCGGATTTTGCATTACTGAAACAATCATTAGCAGGGAGCAGAAATTTCAACCCCGAATTCTTTGTACAAAAAACATCAAATTCATTTTACGAAGGAGAGTTGCCTGATTTCAGACCATTTGACGCGGTAATACTGTCAGGATTTCCTTCTACAGGGACAAATTCCACCGAATCTGAAAAAGTATTTATGGGTTTGTCGGAATACTCTAACCCTGTTTTATTCATTAATGCGTCAAATACAGATTATGAAAAACTGAAGAAACTCGAGGGATATTTACCGTGTGTTATAAACCCGGGTAATGCAGTAAGGATTCAAAGTTTGCTGAGAATTCAGGAGAATAATTTATACGCTGAGAAATTCAGAAAATTCAAATTATCAGTTCCTTTATACTTTCAGACAAACTCTTTTTCCGCAAAACCTGATGCGACAATTATAGCCTCATCTGTGAAAGAAAATATTCCTGCAGTCGTTATAAGAAATTCACCAGAACACAAATCAGCCTTACTGACAGGCTGGAATTATATAAGCTGGAATCTGAATCCGGCCGTACAGGAAAAAGATTATTTTCAGTCACTCGTTACATCGGTTTTATCCGTTATTATACAGGGAAATAAAAAAGATATTCTCAGAATAAATACTGAGAAAACATATTATGCCGTCGATGAACCGGTTAAGATTGAAATCATTCATGATTTAACGGAAGCCGGGGCAGGCTTAAGCATATCAGCAGTAATAATTTCAGGAGACAATAGAACACCCCTTAATTTATTCAAGACATCAGGAAATTTATATCAAACGGTATTCACTCCCCCGACGGCAGGTGATTATAAAATAGAGGTTTCCGTTTTTGAAGACGGTAAAATGCTGGCTTCTACGAAAGGGAGACTTTTAGCGGGAATACCTATAGAGGAATTCAGAAATACCAGGTCTGATAACAGTATACTTTCAAGGATATCCGCAGAAACAGGCGGGAACAACATTGAAAAACTTGATAATTCAGAACTCAATAAAATCTTCCAAATTAATGATGTTTATACGCTTAAAGAAACAGTGAAATTCATACTGCGAAATTCTAACTTGTATTTATTTATTATAATATTTTTATTAAGTTTAGAATGGTATCTTAGAAAGAGATTTAATCTCTCGTGAAATTATGATAACAAAACTAATGAAGAAATATTTTTTTCTGATAGTAATATTTTTAATTTCGGGAATTTTATATACCCAGGAATACTGGTTAAACCAAAACAGGCCGACAACATTGACCATTCACAAGGCATCCTTCATTGACAGTTCTACAGGCTGGATAAGCGGAGATTCTGGTTTAATTATGCGGACTACAAACAGCGGATTAAACTGGATTCAGCAAAATTCAAAGATTATAACTCCGATAACTAATATTTATTTCTTTAATAAAAGGCTGGGATGGGCATTTTCCTGGAAAATTTATGCTCCTCCGTACGGCACATGGATTTTAAAAACTACTAACGGAGGCATTAACTGGGATACGGCTTCATATCCCGTCGATGACGTTTTTCTGAAAACCATGTATTTTCAGGATTCCCTATACGGTTTTATGGGAGGAAACGGTCAAAACTTACTTCGTACAACAAACGGAGGAATAAACTGGCTGCCATGTGACATAGATTCTTCGATGGTATCCGGATTCCCGGTTCTGGAATTCACATTTCTGAATAATGATTTCGGATATGCCGCAGGCGGTGTAATGGATATAGCGGGAGTCGTCTGGCGGACAACAAACAGGGGTATAAGATGGAAACCGGATATTGTATCTCCCGAACCAATTATAAAGACGTTTATATTTGATTCACTTAACATTTTAGGATTCGGAGGAGACTTCGAATATGGACCAAGTACTATCAGAACATCAAATTCAGGGGCGAACTGGAAATATATCACTCTTGAATATTTCGGTGCTCCTACTGACATAGAATTCAGGACAAAGAATGAAGCATGGGCATCACTTGGATTCTCTCAGACATTTATATACACATTAGATACAGGAGAAACCTGGACTCAGATAAATACTCCTGATTCCAATGAAGTAAATGATATTGTATTTACAGATGAAAGACACGGATGGGCATTCTGCAACCAGGGTAAAATACTTAAATTCAATTACGATGCAGTTAATATTTCAGAAACCGGAGAAATTATCAGTAATTTTGAACTTTATCAGAATTATCCAAATCCGTTTAACCCTTCTACAAACATTTTATACAATTTATCCGCTCCCGGGCATGTTTTGCTAAAAGTGTTCGATATTACAGGTAAGGAAATCGGAATCCTGGACGAAGGAATGAAATCCGCAGGAACTCATTTGGTCAATTTCCGCGGAGACAATCTGCCTTCAGGTATATATTTTTATGTATTGTCAGTACAGAATATATCCAGTAACCAGAACAACTCTTATAAAAAGACAAAAAAAATGGTTCTAATAAAATAATCCTTAAACAAAAATAAAATATTATGGGGAAATTTCTGTTGCTTTTAATGATTGCTTCATTGTTTTTCTCAACTGTACAAGCTCAGGAATTGGTTACTGCAACCAAAAAAAAGCCGTTCTTTACAATTGAAGCTTCCGGCTCCTTTGAACTTCCAATAATGGATTTGAAGGGAAGTGACGGTGTAAAGGGTTTATGGGCGTTCAGGGATTATGCAGTTAGCACCGGGTTTGGAACGGCACTGACCTTTAAATTCGGAGTACTTGATAAAAAGAATATACAGCTGAGGACATACGTTACTCTGGGGTATTCTCACTTCGTTAATGACGATAACCGTGCATTCATTCTGAATACAAGCAGCGGAGTTGTAAGTAACGGATACCCATTTACGAACGAATTAGGTACGGGTTATCCGTCTGTGAGAGATACTGCAGGAATAAGCAACTTAAGAATAAATTTGCCATATGCTGCCATCGGATGTGAACTAGGAGTTTATATCGACAAAAAATACCGTTCATCATTTAATTTCGGACTGGATTATAACTTTAATGTAATAACAGGAAGAGTTTTTCAGACTTATGCAGGTGGTACGGAAACATTTAATACATTCAGGGCTAACTTCAGAACAGGCTTAGGATTAAACGCTTCTTATTCGTACAGATTTTCCGAGATTGCCGGATTCCATGTCGGAAGCAGATTCGTAATGCCTAATTTGTTCGGTAAAGCTTCAGAAATGACGGATGATACCGGCTACATTTTCCTGCTTGATAGAAGTAATACCTCATTAAATCCTGCTTTGTCATCGGACAGAAATCTGGGTTACTTTAAATTCTACGGCGGATTGTCTCTGTTTTTCGGCAGTTAAAAAAGAAAAGAAACATTGTATTGTATAAAGAGGAATCTCTTAAATAAAGAGATTCCTCTTTTTATTATTATTTAGTCAAAATCATTTTCCTTGTAATTACATCATTATCAGTTATTAACCTGTAAAAATATACTCCGCTTGAAAAAATTCCGCCCGCTGTATTGTAATCAAAATCAACTTCATACTCGCCCGGGTTATGATTCCCATTCACAAGTGTTTGCATTAATTGTCCGTTAATATTGTAAATATTTATCGTTACGTTTGTACTCAAGGGTACATTATACCTGATTTTTGTTTTCGGATTGAACGGATTCGGATAATTCTGAGATAAATCGAATTTTTCAGGTACTTCATTCGATATTTTATTTATTCCTACAGAACTGATTTCAATAATTGAACTCCATATCTGATATACACTTTCACCGGGATATCTTGCCATCCATAAAGGATACAATTTGTTATTCGCCGAAATAATACTGATATTATCCCCCTGATTTCCTGCGCCTCCGAGTAATACGGGCTGCGGATAAAACTTATTTCCCGTTATGATAAAATCTCTCCAGTTATTCCCGCCGTCCTGAGACCTTGATAAATAAACCTGAACCGAATCATTCGAAGCTGTATTCCGTGTGTCATAATAAATTATATTGATTCCTCCGTCATCATCAACATCAATCGCAGGGAAATACTGAATCTTGCCGTTATTTAATACATCCCTGTTTACACGGATACCTGATGACCATGTATTTCCCTCGTCTGTTGACCTGTGCAGAATTATATCAGGGTCTGTTCCCGCAGGAGACATATTTTTTTCACAGGTTACGATGTAAATCCAGCCGTTCCTTGATCCCCCGGATTTGTCAACACCCATTGAAGGATAACTATTAACCCTTATGTTCCAGGGCGCCAGCTGGGTTGTTCTGATACCGTTGCAATTGTAAGCAATCTCATTTGCCGACCAGGTAGAACCTGCATTAGATGACGAAGCAAATCCGATTCCAAGTTCGTTAAACGGGCTTGTATTTTTGGTCGATGCCCATGCAACATATAGTTTCCCTGCTGGACCGACTGCAATATTAGGTCCGAATGAATTTCTCGAGGCAGCTGATTGATTGACATAAATCATATTATCACTCCAATTAACGCCGCTGTTTGTTGTTTTGGAAAATATAATTCTGATGGGAGATTCAAAAACTGCGCAAACAGCGTATGAATATCCGTAATATGGGCTGGATTGTTCTCCGTCAGTTGCAACAGACCCTTTATCCTGAGAATTATTTGTCGGAAAACAGGTTATAGCCGTACTCCAGTTTAATCCTGAATTTGTCGAGTAATTCGAATAAAACCTGTTGTCCTGTAAAGCCGGTCCCCAGTGAGTTATGAGAAAAATCCCGTTCTTATCAATTATAGGACCAGGGTCGCCGTTGTGAAACTGCGGATACCCGTCATACACTATGTCGCTCCCTGTCCAGTTGCCCCCCCCGTTTGTGGATACATACACACCTTCATTCCTGACGAATGTTGATGTATTGATAGTATATGAACTCGCAAAAAGAATCTGCGGATTCAGGGGGTGATGTACTATAACCGGCTCAATCTGGTTAACTGAAGACGGGTATAATTTATATATCGGAAATTGCGGATATCCGGAATTAACTATCAAAAACGTGAATATTAAAATACAAAGTCTTATCATCTGTGTTTTCCTTTTTATATAGTATTAAACACGGGAATTCAATATGAATTCCCGTGTTAAGAGTTTTTTAGAAAATATACCCTATGTTAAATCCGCCGAAGAAATTTCTTAACGGACCTGATTCATAGAATCTTTTGTTCATGTCATTTATGTTAATAAATGCCACATATTTCTGGTCTCCGATATTGTTCATACCTGCGAAACCTGTGCAATTAAGGTTCTTGTAGTTAACCCTGAAGCCTAACTGGCCCCCGTATATTGTATATGACGGGACTTTAAATTCTTCGGTATTCTTGTCGTCAACATACATATCCCCTGCATACTGCACATTTCCTTTAATGAATGCTGTATAGTATTTCTCGAAAGTTATGTTATAACCTAATTCAGTACTGAAAAAATGTTCGGGAATAGAAGGAACGATATTACCGTTATAAGTTTCCGTATACTGAGTAATAGACGGACTCGTTGTAACAATAAGCGCCTCATAACTTATGTACTCAAAATTAGAATAAGTATACGCTGCTTTCCAGGTGATGCCTTTGTATATTTGAGTATTAAATCCGGCTTCAACACCCATCCTTCTTGTCTTTCCCGCATTCCTGTAAAAATAAGTATTATCCACAACAAACGGGACAATTTCATCCTGAATAAGAGAATGGAAGAATGTTAATTCAGCGAATGTATTGGTAAAGTATTTATGTTCAAAACCTGTGAAACTCCCCTTGGCTCCAATTTCATAGTTAGTAGAATTCTGCGCTTTCAGGTCCGGGTTTAACGTCGTCGTCCCGTTATTCGATGAAGTCGGAAAATTATCCAGCTCATTGTTTGCAGGGGAATCAAATCCGAGTCCGAACGAAGTATAAATTGCGATATGAGGCAGCGGTTTATAATTCAGCGCAACTTTCGGTGTGAACCTCTTAAACAGCCTTGATGTATCAGAACCGCTGTTCTGCCAGTCCTGTGCATTGTAGTTTACCCAGTCATATCTTCCTGATGCCATAAAATCAAGTTTATTAGGAACTATCGAAAACTGGTCAAGAAAATAATATCCCATATTTCCAAGTTGTTCATTCAGTACAGCTTTCACAATATCGCCTTTAGTTCCGTTCACATTATCAAAGTAATTCATCGGTCCGCCCTGATAATAGAAATCTCCGCCGAATGTGAATTCATTTTTTCTTTTCTCTATCTCTGCATAGTTAATATACCTGAAAGATGCGCCCAGTCCGCTCCTTGAGAAAATCCTGTAGCGGCTGTCCGTTCTTTCAAGATCTTTTATGGTTCCATATCCCGTAACTTCTATAACGTGATTATCATGCGCGCCGAGCCTGGCATTGTATGTAATTCCCAGCCTGCCTTTCTTGGTTATGCGTTTTAAATCCCTGGCAAGAGTTGTAGCATCTGAGGACAAAGGATCCGTATTATATTCCTCGAGTGTCTGTGAACCCGGGAGTTTAATAAGCCCGTTAACATAATACCCGAATATTTTCAGGGTTGTCTTGGGAGTAATTTCAGTCACAAGTGTTGAATTAAGTCTTGTCTGGTACTCGTTACTATGCTTCCTGTAACCGTCATAATTTTCATAACTGGTTGTCAGCATGAAACGCGTGTTGTCTGAATTAATTCCTACCTTAACCCCGTTTTTCATCAGGCCAAAGTCTCCGAATTCATCGTCAATCATCGCGAAACTTTTCGGGAAATCGATATCCGAAAGGAAGTTTATTACGCCACCCGGCGCATTCGTGTACAATGACGACGAATTTCCTTTAACTACTTCCACTTTGCCAATAGCCGTAAAATCAAGAGCTTCAACTCTTGTCTGGCCGTCCGGTTCGGATTCGGGTATCCCGTCAAGAAGAATCCTGACTCCGCGGATTCCCGAATTGGACCTGCTGCCGAAACCGCGTATTGAGATTCTCACATCATGGTTTCCGTATCTCGGCTGGAAAAACAAGCCCGGAATATAATTCAGGACTTCGTTCATAGCCATTTTTCTTGTGGATTCCCAGGACGTATTATCAATCCTGCTTACCGAATACGGAATATCAATGATTTTCTTTTCTGTTCTTGTACCGGTTATGATAATCTCCTCGGTCTGATAATACGAAGTATCAACCTGAGAATATATATCACCGGCAAAACAAAACAGGAAAACCACAAAAATGGAAAACAATATTTTGTTCATACGTAATTTGTTTTAATTTATAAATAATCTTTAACCCGATTTTGCATAAATCTTCGTCAATATGATTATTATAAATTAAACTTTCGGAGGGGGCGTTGGTATGTCTATATACGTATTATAAGTAGGAACAAAAATGAAAAAATTGCACTTATCCTCTCTCCAAGATAAAGTGCCGTCAAACTCTAAAGGCAAGCCAGCGTCCTGAATCAGGTGATTAAGAAAAGACGCGGTTTTGGAATATTTATCATTAAGATTTTTTGAAAAATACAATGAGAACAAATCGTTGAGCACATTTTCATTTTCGTCGGAAAGCGCATAGATATGGACACTATCCGCCGTTATATCTATTCTGGTAATATCAAACATCTTGCCGTAATACTTTATCTCATGCTCTTCAACAAAATAAAAATTCTCGTTCTGGTTATTGTATTCTTCAAGCGATAATGAAATTTTCGATACTTCCGAATCAGGTAAGATGTTTGTGATTTTCCTGAAAGCTTCTTTTTTAAAAAAATACCTGAGCTGGAAGTACACCAACACATACCCCGCTGAATTGAAAACTAACATCAAAACGAGCAGTATTGAGATTATTTTTTTCAAAACATATAGTTAAAATCAACTATTAACAGCAATTTATTGTTAAATATATTTACTATTAACCGAATTATCAATTATAAAGTGAATAACTTTTGAATATTAATGAACGATAGTTCTGCATATTTTGCCGTATGAAGTCATTATTACCATTAATCCCGTATTTAAAAACACAAAAGAAAAAATTACTGCTCGGCACAGTATTTGTGGCGATAAGTATTTTTCTCCAGAGCATGTACCCGCTTGTAATAGGTTCAGCCGTTGATTCAATATCCTCAAAATCGACTGATACACCGTATTTATATTATGCATTACTCAGCGTAGGTTTGATTTTGTCGGGCGGCTTTTTTCTTTTCCTGACGCGCAGGACTATAATAGTGGCTTCAAGGGAAATAGAAAATGACCTTCGCAGGGATTTCTTTGAACATCTGCAGAAATTGTCAAAGGAATTCTACGACAGGAATTCTACGGGTGATTTAATGGCGCATGCCACGAATGATATCAATAATATACGAAATTTTCTCGGGCCCGGTATAATGTACTCCATTCAGACACTGCTGAGAACAGTTATCACTCTCATAATTATGTTCAGCATAAGCGTGAAAATATCCCTGATTGCGCTGATTCCCCTTCCGCTGATTTCACTCGTCGTTTACAAGGTAATGAAATCAGTCTATGCGCGTTCGCAGAAAGTCCAGGAATCATTTTCTGACCTGACGACTAAAGTTCAGGAAAATTTTTCGGGCATCAGAGTGATAAAATCGTACGTG
>Ga0209450_10001162_pt1 | contig 13183 bp, 14 predicted proteins | sample FrelakmetLWP11LW_FD_187149 | JGI IMG/M metagenome (GOLD analysis project Ga0209450, IMG submission 187149) | Freshwater lake sediment microbial communities from the University of Notre Dame, USA, for methane emissions studies - LWP11 LW (SPAdes)... | ecosystem: Environmental > Aquatic >... | reverse complement strand
GATACCGCACCAGGCGGCTGCAAGGGCATTTTCCAATGCCACCTTTTCATTCACTGACCATTCCACATAGAACGATGGATTCGGTTGCACCCGCAAGGTGTCGATTACTTCAGATGACGGTGTGCCAGGGTATCCACTGACAAAATTTACCCCAGACTCAAGACAAGCGTGAGCAATTGCTTCATTCCCAAGGATATATTTTCGTCCCATAGTCTCAGTTCCGTACTAATACCGTGGGCTTTTTTATTCATATCCCTATCTGATTGTTCCGCGTGCTCCACTCTGCAATTCACAACCTATAAAAACTCTGGTGGAGTAGTAAATAAGGTAAATCAGGCAAACTTTTGGGCCCGTAGCATAGCCCGGTGGTGCGCCCGGCTGATAACCGGGAGGTCATGTGTTCGAATCACATCGGGCCCATCCTGCGTTGATAGTATCATTTTTCCATCCTGAATTCGTCTCTCCCGCACACATCAATTAATGTACTTTCGCTCACGCGAACGTTCCGGCATTGTTGATTTTTTCGATTGTTTTTTATTGAAGACAGGCGGGTTTTGTTTACAGGGTATCTTTTTAGGGTGTTGGTGATGGAAAATTCACTCTGCCTCTGCTGATATGGGGCACGAATTCCAATCAATATTTAAGATGTTCTTTAAAAAAAAGTCAACCGGATACACCTTCACGGTTTACGTGCAAAAACAAATGCAATCACTTTTTCAAGTGCTTCGATCAATGCCTCTTCTCCTTTCAGATAATCATGTATCGCCCGGTAAAGCATGTACATAATGTCATAGCCATAATGCTCAATTGCGGTTTTTGCATCAATCGGATTCAGGTATGAATCGGTAAGGAACCCATCGAAGCTGTACATAAGTTCGAACAGCTTGCCCTCTTCGGACAAAACACAAAATTGGTCAGTAACAGGCATTTGGGGATTGTCAGGCCTGAATGAAGCCGTATTTACAGATTTCCCTAAAATGATCATTTTACCGGGGAAATACGCAGGGTCGTAGATCTCTCCCTTGGTGTCCTGCTTGCCTCTCCTCAGCATATTCAATCCAACGATTTTAACAACGGGAATTGCCAGTTTTCCCATCCGTGCTAAAAGTACTGCATCATGATCCCTGATTTCCTGAGAAAGCGAATCGCGTTTTGCCTCAAGCACGCTGAGCTGTTCTATCTTTTCCTCGATTTTTTTTAATCCTGCTTCTATTTCATCCATTATTATTCACCTGGTCCGTAATGTTCCGAGCGGATAAGAAGTGTTGATATTCCGCCTATTAAACCACTCGTTTTTCCCTTTAATGAGTCAGAATAGATTTTTATTGCCCATTGAAAACGATACCCGACAGGATTTGAGTTTCAAGGGGACATATTGGTGAAGATCATAAATTATGAAAAGTATCCTGAAAATAAATGGCGATAAATTTTCTCATACCCCACGGACAGATACCTTCGATAATCGAGGGATTGTCAGCTGACCCGTTGCCCGGTAAAAAAAAATTTTTTGTCGTTTTTCAGGATTGCCCGGCCTTCATAACCAAGAGGGAGGCTCTCATTGATAACAATACCAACATAATTGGATGACCTGGCCATTACCGATCCCCTTTTTATCTTTTCGGTTACGATGAAGTCTACCGTTTGGTTCAGATATCCTTCATTGACAGAAGTATAAACCATTTCTGCACGGGCATTCATGATACGGGAGCGATCTTTTTTAATCCAGTCAGGAAAGTCTTTCTCAGATGAAATCGCGGTGAACGGGCGGGCTGAATAGCGGGTAATATTGACTTTATTCGGGTGAATCCTTTCTATCAGATCAAGGGATTGTGAAAAATCAGCATAGGATTCTCCAGGAAATCCGACAATCATATCAGTAACCAGAGTGATCTCGGGATAACGGTTCCTGAACCTGGCAACAATTTCTTCGAAATCAGCGACCGTATATTTCCTGTCCATCCGTGTAAGGACAGCATCTGATCCGGTCTGAACAGGAAGATGAAGAAATTTGAAGATGCGTTTTCCCGCGAACGCCTCAATCAGATCATCAAGGATATCTTTTACCGTAGCCGGGTTCATCATTCCCACACGGATCATGAAATTCCCGGGCACGTCGTCAAGGCGGTGTAAGAGAAAGGGCAGCGATTTTCCTCTTTCCCTGCCCCAGCAACTGATGTCCTGTGCGGTAATCTGGATTTCCGGAGTTCCGGCAAGGGAATGTGCTAAAATCTGACCACAAATCTCATCTTCAGGAAAACTTTTCAAAGATCCGCGGGCTATCCTGGTAAGACAGTATGTGCACGTTCCCAAACATCCCCGGGCAGCCTGTACAATTCCAACACCTTCACTTCCGACAGTGCCGACATTTCGGTAGGTTTCATGGATAAGTTCTGAAGGAAGGATCGTGGGTGAACAGACGGCAAATATTGCCTCACGCTGCACTGCCGGCATGCATCCTGTCACATAGAGATCATAATCACGGAAAAACGCGAGCCGTTTGAGCATGCGCCTCTCAGTAGGTCCGACTACAGTACAGGTATTAATAATCACAGAATCGGCATCTTCTGCCGAATCAACAATGATGGAGCCTTTGCTTTTCAGAATCTCTACCAGTTTTGCTGTATCGCCGAAGTTGTAACGACATCCGTATGTTTCAATGAACACCCTTTGATCGCGAAATTTTTCAAGGGTGTTACTATCTGCATACATCCCATTGCTGTTTTCCGGAAATGCCGCCACAATTTGTACTCCACCGTATCAATTGAACGCAGGTAAATAAATACTGTGGAACTAAAAATGACGGGGAAGAAAAATCCCTGGGGGAATGAGTTCCTTTTCAGTATTATCAGAATTTTCGATGAACACGGTATTACGTGAGCACAAAACTTAACCAATGGTACCCATAATCTGTTATCATGATGAGAATCGGGCTGCTTGGCTGTGGTAATATCGGGCATATCATTGCACAGCACGGAGGCGGTTTCGAAATTTCTGCGGTATATGATCAGGTTTTTGAGAGGGCAAAGGAGATTGCAAAGATTTCCGGTGCATGTGCTTATGAAGATTTTGAGTCCTTTATTGATGCGGACATTGATATTGTAGTAGAGGCGGCATCGGTCAGTGCGGTAAAACTCTATGCCAAATCGGTACTGTCTCATAAGAAAGACCTGGTGATAATGAGCGTCGGTGCTCTTTCGGACGCGGCATTCCGGCAGGAGATACGCGAACTGGCCGTCATCTCGGGGCAGAAAATTCACATCCCCAGTGGTGCGATATTCGGGCTTGATAACCTTAAGATTGGAAAGATTTCTGAAATAAAAAGGCTACTGTTAAGAACAACCAAAAGCCCGTCTTCTTTAGGTATCTCCGCAGATACGCGGCGACTGATATTTTCCGGAAAAGCCAATGAGTGTATCAAGGCATTCCCCAAAAACGTCAATGTGTCTGTCGCGATGAGTCTGGCAGCCGGACAGGATACAGATGTAGAGCTTTGGGTTGATCCGTCTGTCGATCGCAATGTTCATGAAGTATTCATCGAAGGGGATTTTGGAGAGACATATATCAGGGTCACGAATTTTCCCAGCCCGGGTAATCCCGCAACCAGTTATCTTGCTGCCCTTTCCATTCTCTCCCTCCTTAATAATCTGAGTGATCCGATAATCGTTGGAACGTAATGAAAAATTTCTTGTGTGATGTGGAATGGTCTTAATCGATTATCTGCTCCATTTTATTGAGGAAGACGCTCCCTTTGGGGATGCAACATCTTCTGCAATAATACCGGATATTACCTGCAGTGCAGTTATTCGGGCAGAACAACCCGGGATCATCGCTGGACTCAAAGAAGTATCGCTTCTCTTTTCCCATTTCGGTGTTTCTGCAGAGTCTCTTGTAAAAGATGGGGATTCAGTCAGACAGGGCGACACCCTTCTGTTACTCAAGGGGGATGCAAAGAAAATTCTCCTCGTTGAAAGGACTGCCCTCAATATCATTGGTAGAATGAGTGGCATTGCAACACAGACAAAAAAATTGGCAGACATCGTATCGGCAATCAATCACACCTGCCGTGTGGCGGCTACGCGAAAGACGTGTCCCGGATTTCAGGTGCTTGATAAAAAAGCGGTGAAGGTCGGGGGAGGTGATCCTCATCGTATGAATCTGAGTGATGGCATACTTATCAAAGACAATCATCTGGTACTGGTTCCCCTCATACCGGCAATCCGTGCTGCAAAAAAAGTTTCAGCGTATACAAAAGTCGAAGTGGAGGTCGAAACACCCGAAGATGCTTTGTCTGCTGCCCGGGCCGGTGCAGATATTATCATGCTTGACAACATGAGCCCGGAAAAGATTACTCATACGATCAGTGTCCTAGAACACGAGGGTCTGAGGGACCATGTAATCATTGAAATTTCCGGAGGTATCGACGAGATGACCTTGCCGGTCTATGCGGCACTGAATATCGATGTGATCAGTCTGGGAGCACTGACGCATACCGTGAAAAATTTATCCGTAAATCTTGAAATTCTTCCGGGGAAAGTCACCTGATTTCAGTAATTCTCTGTTCAGGATAACGTTCATTTTGATGTAGGGCAGAAACGGTAGCCAATAATTGTATTTACCTATTTTTTTACGCAGGTTTTTGTGAAAAACTTAATAGCCCGATACCACGTATGGGTGGCTATTGAGGAACAGGAATGGGCAATCCAGAAAATCAGGCGGGCAACGCCGAATCTTCCCAAGACGCAATCCCCGCAGAATCAACGGCCTTTGAAGAGCGTCGAAAACTGCGAATAAAAGGTTTTATTTCCCTCCTCAGGGATCCTGGTCTCGACAATCGCTGGAAGGCGGCGGAAGCCCTGGGAGTTGAAGGTGACGCTTCGGCCGTTCAGCCCCTGATAGATGCGCTCAAAGACCCTTATGTCGATGTCCAGTGGCTTGCAGCAAAGTCGCTCGGGCAACTGGGGGATACCCGGGCTATAGAACCGCTTATCGAAGCGCTTAAATCTGAGGACAAATGGCTCAGGACAGGAGCCGCATGGGGTCTGGGAAAACTGCAGAATTCCCGTGCCATTGGCCCGCTGATTCCACTTCTCAAAGATAAAAAGAAACTTGTCCGAAAGACGGCTGCATGGGCACTCGGCAGTATTGGTGATGATCGGGCAGGTGCAGCACTGAATGAAACACTTTCTGATGAGGAAGGGGAAGTGCGTGATGCAGCACAAAAGGCTCTCGATGCAATAAAAAATGAAAAAGCCAGAAAGAATCCTGATGCAGTTTCTCACAGTTAGGTATCAGATTTCAGTTGTCTTTCGCATTTCATGCACTCCATGAGTTTTTTCACCTGGTTTTCCTTATCAGGATTACGCGGGTGAACTATTTTTCATGATAACCTGGAGTGACTGAGATGTCTTTTTCGGAACTGATGACGATCTCTTTTTTCCCGCGATACGTTTGGACAACTCCATAAACGGAAATTGAATCTCCCTTGTTGAGAACCATATCCTGTGCAATCTGCGCGGGGATGAAAATCGTTGTTGTATTCAGATAAACGTTCATATGTCTGCCGTTTTTTGTATAACTGATCTGTTCTATTATACCACCGGCGGATACCAGTTCGCCATCTGAAGAATTTTCAGCAAAGGGGTGTGAAAGAGGCTTTTTTCCGAGTGTGACAAGGGCAAGGTGAGCTGAAATCACGACAACCGCAACACCCAGCAACAGCAGAATAGCCACACGTTCCTGTCGCCCGAACATTGGTGAATATTGACGGGGTTTGTATAAATCACCGACAGGTTCATATGTTAACAGTGTTAACATCTTTATCATGTATCCGACAACCTTACCACCGTCTTCCAAGACAGTGATGGAGATTCTGGATTCTGGGGGGGCCATGACCCACAAAGACCTGGTGCAAAAAACCCATCTTGCACCGCGGACGGTACGGTACGCCCTGAAAAAACTCAAAGAACGGCATCTTATAATTGAGAAGTTCAACTTCCGTGATGCCCGTCAGATTATCTACCAGAATAAGACTGAACAGATAAATAAACCCCAGCCTGCGTGTGTATGATGAAGCATTGCTGCACTCTGATGCATTGTGATACCATGGTCCGGAACCTTCTCCCGCCCATGCGAGCTGAAATGGTTTCGAGACTTGTTCAGAAGCAGGGGTTAAGCCAGAGTGATGCAGCAAAGCGTCTTGGTGTGACAAGAGCGGCGGTATCCCAGTACCTGAGTAAAAAGAGAGGTGCAGGGGAATGCGAGATTTCAACAGAACTTGATTTAATCATTGACCGCTGGGCACTCGCAGTAGTAACCGGCGAGAGTGACATAAATTTATGTGATGTATGCCAGTGTGCACTTAAGAAGCTTTAAAAAAACATCATTGTTGTGTGATGTGTTCTTTGTCCGATGGTTCACGTATTAACCTCACGATATTTCGAAACAATGCTTTCAATCTGGTTCCATGCATGAAAAGTCCCATGCGAACGTTTCTTTTATTTACAATTACGGTGATTGTTTCACGGCTTCCTGTTGACCATTTTTTCTTTAAGGAGTTTTTTTCATCCGTTTTCTGAAATCCGAGATAATCATATTCCTCATATTGCGTACCAAATAACGTCCTGATTATCTCTGCATTCAGGATAACACCAGGAGAATACGCTGAATATTTCTGACAATAGGTTACTTTTGCTCCATACACAAAAGTATTGAATTTAAATACGATCATACCTGCGATATCAGTGGTTCCCTGGATCAAAAAAACAATTGAAACCATTCCTTTGTACGCTGACGCTACCAGCAATTCCTCATAAAATCTCCTGTTTTTCTCATTTCCACCGACACTGAAAACTTGGTCCTTTTTCCAGCCGGATTGTTCAATATCAATGAATCTTTTTAGCGCCGCGCCCATCGAATCAGGATCATCAATATATTGAAAAAATGCTCCTCCGGGAAGCTCAAATAATTTTTTTCGGGAGTTCTTCCATGTGCGAAAGGTGTTTTTCCCCCGTGTCTTTAAGTAATCTTCCCATGTCCCCGTAATTGAGGTATAGAAGGATGGCACATTTTGAACTACCGACGTTGAATACCAGATTTTCCTGACCGCCTTCCGGGTAAGAATCGGGCTGTTTACCGGTTGTTCCACGAGCCATATCCCATCCCATTGGGTAAACTCCCTGGTCAGAAACTGAAAAATTCTGTCCCAGATACGTTCGGGTCTTTCTGTTGTCAGTATCGTGGGTTTATCGCCACTTCCCCATTCAGCTATGAACCGTATCACTCTAAGCTGCACACCTTTAAGGAGCCGGATATTTCCTACATCAACCCTCCCGATTCTGAAGGGCGCAATGCCGACAAGGGTTGGTCCCTGTCTCACAACAAGAATGAATAACCGGTCATCTTCACCCCGGTAATGTTTCCACGCAGTGAACACAAAAGGATAGGTTGCATAAAAGGAGGGATTGAAACTTTTTTCGGTTAATCTATTCCACTCGTTTTTCAGGGCTAGGAAACCTTCATCGGAGTCAATAATTTCAATCTTCAATGCATCACAGCAGTGATCCATCATTGTACCCGTAATAGTGAACCTTCGTTTCCAGAGTCTGATTGATGGACTGCCACGAATGCTGGAGAAGCCATGTTGCATTCCATACCCACACAATATTGTGAACAGAACAAAATAATGCTCCCACTATAATTATCATCGGAAAACCTGATAAGGTAGATTGCGTGAATTGCCAATAAAAATTTCCGGTACATCGTTTCATAGCTGCATGCGATTATAATAGAGGAAACCCAGAAGCGCGATCACTGCAATAACCATGAAAAGTTTCAGGTAATTATCCGGAATTCCGTTCGATTTTGCAGAGGGATCCCAGTCATTTTCAAACACCTCAAGGAAATAATGAGCAACCCCCTGATGGTCTATGATTACCCCGGCCTCCCGGTTAAAATTAGGGGATATGCTATTCCAGTTTATACTGCTTACGAGTACATGCTGACCATCAACAATAACCCCTTTATTATGGATTTTATCGACACCGATCCGCGTGAGATCTGCACATCTGGCCTCGAGGGGAATGTTTTCAGACCTGCCAATCCGGTTGATTATACCAACCATTTCATCATTATCATTATCCTGTTCAATATTGAACCAGTACGAATCAAGCAGCACTCTCACGTGAACTCCACGCCTTGAAGCATTGATTGCTGCCGAAAGGTACGGGTTAAGGCGGGAAGGTGAATCATTGGTGATATATGCCTGTTCGATCTCAATACTCTGTTCTGCAGAATTTATCAGGTCTGTAATCTGGTTGCTGGTATCTGGTGAGATAACCGGATGAACCGTAGCGCCAACAAAATATTCCGGTAAAAAATCTGCCGTGTATGTCCGTTGGGGTATGGATTCCAGGCTTCCTTGCGATCCATTATAGAGACGCACTGACATCGCATGTGAATCTGCTGTATAGACTGTTGAGAAATATTCGGCAAGTTCCGGATCTTCAAGATATACTCCCCAGCCACGGTTACCATTGAACCCCGCAGGAGGAAAACCGCTGTATTTGAAGTTCTCGCTGGTAATCAGAAGTGATCTCCTGTCAATTACCACATATTTTCCATGATTGTAACGATAGGGTGCAGGAGTGCCATCATATGAGTCCATTACTGATACGGGGATTCCATGATCCGTCAGTTTCAGGATCGCTCCTTTTTCTTCAACTGTAATTCCCCCTACCGGTCCTCCTTCAAGCAGAATGCTTACATCAACATCCCTCTCCTGTGCAGCAATCAGCATATCTGCCATAAGCGGACTTGAAAATTCATATACATTCAGGAGCACTTCGTCCGAAGACTGGTTCAGCGCGTAGGAAAACATATCATTCGAATTATCCGGGGAAACAAATGTTGTTACCGAGACATTATGGTATACTGCAGAAGAGAAACGTGACTGCCCGATCATGAGAGGACGAGGATCCCATATCCCTTTTTCGAAATAATGAACCTGGCCTTCACGTGCTCTGACATCATCTGGCCATACAACCTTCTGAACAAGTATTCCGTTCTCGTACATCATGAGTGCATCTTTTGCATTCGCCATACGGAGCGGGTCGCCGTTAATGACGTTCGGAACTGCCTGAGAATAATCCAGCCATTCAAAATCCGGGCATCTCCCGTGACTTTGTTCAAATGCAGTACTGCTGCGGGCTATTGTAAGCACCCCGTTAATCTTTGTCCCCGGGGGGAACCGAAATCCTTCCTTCCCGTCGGAAATCGTAATACTATCCAGGGACCCGGTCCCTGAAATGACGAGATACTCATCTGCATCATCGTAGAGATGAGGATCAGGACAGAACTCCACAATCTGGACTGCGGCCCCGGCAGGCCAGGCGCACGACAAAAGAATTATGAGCGCAAGGAGCCGATGCATGAACAATCCTTTTCGTCATGCTCCTTTTATAATCTGGCGATATACTTTTTTTATTACGATGAAGCCCGTATTTCCATCGCACAATACCAGAATGACACTACCCCTTGTTGTAAAAGTCGGGGGTAGCCTGTATGACCGGATTCCAGAACTTGCACCAGTCCTGAATTCATCAAAACGCCCCCTTTTACTCATACCCGGAGGGGGACCGTTCGCCGATACCGTCCGGCAATGTAACGTCGATGAGGATGCAGCGCACTGGATGGCAATAGCTGCAATGGAGCAATATGGCTGGTTTATATCATCGTTTGGTATAAAAACAACGGAAAAAATGAGGGTATGTCGTAAAACAACAGTTTTTCTTCCGTACCGCTGCCTCAGACGGACTGATGACCTCCCCCATAGATGGGATGTAACATCTGACACCATTGCTGCGTGGGTGGCACACGCACTCGGTCTCGATCTTCTGGTACTCAAGTCGGTCGATGGTATTTACCTTAACGGGATCCTCCAGCACACGGTAACATGGCCGTTGGATTCTGAGGTAGTTGATCCCCATTTTATTCCGTTTGTATTGAAAAATTCTGTCAGCACAACGATAATCAATGGATCAGATCCAAGCCATGTGCAAAAATTTCTCAGGGGGATGTGTATTCCGGGAACTGTGATCGGTACAACCTTTTAAAGGTTATAAAAGAGATACTATAGGAATCCTTGGAGGAGCAATAATGTCAGATAAAAAATGTACATCCTGCAATGCCCCGCTTGCAGAAGAGGGTGCAACTGAATTCGGGTGCCCCGCATGTGGTGTTGAGATTAACCGCTGTTACCGCTGCAGGGAGCAGAGTATCGCCTACACCTGCCCAAAATGTGGATTCGGGGGACCGTAATCCATGGGTAGTGTTGCAGTTATAGCCAGGGTTATGCCCGATTCTCCTGAGGTTAACCTTGACCAGCTGAAAAAAGCCTTAAAAGCAAAGCTTCCCGGTATTCAGGAGATCAGGGAAGAACCAATCGGTTTTGGTTTAAAAGCTCTGAAACTTGTAGCGATCATCAACGACGCCGGTGGCGAAACGGATGCAATCGAAAAGTCCCTGAATGAAGTAGCGGGTGTTGAACGGGCAGAGATTATTGAAGTGACCTTAACCTGAAACAGGTTATATCATCTCTTTTCTAAACTTCAAGATTATCGAGAACCTTTTTGGTAATCGTCCGAATCTTCTCAACAGATTCACGGAATGCAATTACCTCCGATTCATCGATCTTGATGGTGATCGGGAATACCCCGTTCCGGTTTATCCTGGCAGGCACGCCAATACAGACATCGCCTTCTCCGATACCGTGGACCTCGCTTTTAATATATGCTGAAACCGTCAGTATCCGGTTTTCATCACCGAGAACCGTCTTTACCAGGGAGGCGATCGCTTCACCAGGCCCATATACCGTAGATCCTTTATCCTTGATGATCAGGTTCCCGCTGCATTTTACCGATTCAATGATTTCTTTGACCGGAAGGTGTGCAAATGCCGGCAGGTTGGATATCTTGATGCCACCAATCGTAGTAGCCGACCATAACGGAACCATGCTGTCGCCATGCTCGCCGATAATTCGGGTGTGTACTTCACTCACGTGAACCTTAAAATAGGCTGCAATGAGAGATTTCAGGCGCATCGAGTCCAGATGGGTTCCCAGACCGAATACCTGACCTGCCTTAAGTCCGGAATGTTTCAGCGCAACACAGGTCATTACATCAACCGGATTTGTTACGACCAGAATCTTTGTATCAGGCGCTATGACACCAATTGTCTGCGCAAGCGGAGCGATTACCTGTGCATTTCCCAGAGCCAGATCAAGACGATCCTGTCCCGGAGTGCGCGGAATACCGGAGGTCATAACAACGATATCAGAACCTGCAGCGTCTTTTAAGTTCGTTGTCCAGTTAATCTTGATATTTGTTCCGCGTGCAGCAAATGAATCAACAAAGTCCTGAGTGATACCACGAAGAAGTGATTCGCGCCCTTCACGCCCATAGAGAAGGATTTCGCGAACATGGGGATTTGCAGATATGGCATACGAGGCAAACATCCCGACATTTCCGGTTGCACCAATAATCGTAACTTTAGACATGGCAATCGAACATGGGGACGTGTTATCGGTCGACTGTACGCTACTGCGTTTGCCAAAGCATTCATCCTCTGCCCCGTTACCCCATGGGCGCCGGATGTCTACGGTAAGTCTGCTCCCTTCCGGGCCTGAACCGGTCCCCGCAGCAACAGGTCGCCATTCCCTCCGGAATATTGATACCTGGCCATCGACCTCATGGGACGAGGTTTCACAGTCAGAATGCACAAGCTCCCGCAGTCCGTTGCAGCCTTCGTCAAACTTCGCCCCCCGCGTACCGACGGTTTCAGGTTACAGGTGACGCCGAACCACCCGGGCTAGTCCCCATATACCTATGTGCACTGGTCAATAAAGGCTTTTTACCCGGCACCGGATTTCGTTTTCATGGGTAATCATCAGACACGGAATATCCTCAGGGGATAAAGATCTCCCCGCCAACTCTTTTCAGCCATTCATGTCTGAATTCCTGGATGGCAGTCTGATTATTTTTATCGAAGATATCAAGAGCGGTTACCGGGTTGCTTCCGGGGGGTAGTACGGTGTGGAGGTTATGGAAATCTCCCTGATATACCTCAATGATCTGTTGACCGGTTGTTTCTGCAATCTTAATTGGTTCTTTCATTACCGGATGTTTCTGCATGTCAAGCAACTGTTCAAAGATCTTAACCCGGCTGATATTGAGATATTCCCGGTTAATTTCAAGATTGAATGCAGACCAGAATGCTGATGCATACCAGGCATCATTGATAATGACATGCCGGACACCAAGGCATGCCGCGGCAAGACCAAGAGTCCCCACCCCGGAACATGCATCAACAAAAAGTTCGACCGGAGGGTGTCCGACATGTTCTTCAACCGCGCGGATCTTCGGGTAACCAGGGCGTGGGAACTCTATATGGATAAGGGTCTGTTGCTTATAGGTGACCATCGGACCTGTCCGAAGCGGATACACATCTGCTCTCACATCGCACCCCGCAAGAAGTTCGTACACTTTTGGAACGGAGCGAAGGTCAGGAGTTGTTATGCCCGGAACAAAATCGTCTTTTTTCACAACGCCCCGAATTTCAGGCACTTCGAGAAAAAGACGTTCGGCAGTTTTTTTTGTTGCACGTGACGTGAGCAGCACAAGTGATTTTTCCGGAAGAAACGGTGGCCGGTCCATGGCAAATCCGGGGTGAACAAGGGGTGTACCGACTGCGATAAGAGGGTCCGTCTTTTTCAGGTCCCCCTCTTCTACCATGATAATGTATATATGAGCAAATACTTCGTCGATAAATCGCTTACCGCACGAACAGGGCGTTTCATAAATGAGTGTCGGCAACGGAGAGCGTTTGTCAAGGTTCCGCATGCTGCAGTTTGGACAGGGAAGAAAAATTGAGGGGAGAGTGGCAAGAAGCTCTTTTGCAGGTGTGATGCAGTCCATGTCGCATACGGGACACTTCATGCTGCTTGGGTATGATTTTTTTGGAATAGATAGTTTTTCAAACGTAATGGAAGGATCTTTCAACAAAAAGAGTGGGCCCGATGCGATTCGAACGCATGACCGCCCGGTTATGAGCCGGGCGCTCTAACCGGACTGAGCTACGGGCCCAAAAACGCCCCCCACAGGGCTCGAACCTGTGACATTCGGATTAACAG
>Ga0209450_10001161_pt1 | contig 13190 bp, 11 predicted proteins | sample FrelakmetLWP11LW_FD_187149 | JGI IMG/M metagenome (GOLD analysis project Ga0209450, IMG submission 187149) | Freshwater lake sediment microbial communities from the University of Notre Dame, USA, for methane emissions studies - LWP11 LW (SPAdes)... | ecosystem: Environmental > Aquatic >... | reverse complement strand
TAATATTAGAGGACTGATGATCAAATACACATAGACCGTTGATTCATATCGGACATATTTGTATTTAGCATTACTATGTATCACAGGTTATCAATTGTTCGTCCATAAGTAAACATCCACAGATTATCTCATGTGGTGTCACTCTGTGTGTTTCAAGTTCATAGAAAATATAAAAATACCTATGGATCATAATAAAATATTTATTTTTAAAATAATCAGATACTACATTGATAGATGTGACTCAAAATGATTTACTGGAAAGAATAGTAAATCACTTTGAATTTTTACCAATGTTGTATTTCTGGACACCCTCTTAATAATAGTTCGCATACAACAAGTATCTCTTTCCATATGTATATATGCATATATGTATATATGTATTATGATATTTAAATCATAGCTCACTTAAAATTTATATTCATATCAATGAAAATTGATGGTCTAGAATTGGCATCAATTCTAGGCAATTATCATCAATAATGACGGAAATTTTGGATAATTTTCTATATCTGGGTAGTGTTTATGATGTAGAACCAACATTTCTAAAATGTCGCCGAATCAAATGTATCATTAATGTTGCCGAGGAATACACATACACAATGCAAGAGATTCCTGATTTAAATTATCCACAAATTTAATATCATAGATAAATTTGTGGATATTCATCAATATTTCGATGAAGTAATATCCATTATAAACAATCAGTACAACGTGGGTCCCCTGTTAATTCATTGTATGGCAGGTTCAGTCGCTCACCCACACTTGTCTTGGCTTGCTTAATAAGGGAGCACCAGATGGCCCTTTTGCAAGCATATAATTGTATTCACAGATTACGGAGTATTATGCCCGATCCACATTTTATGAAAGAATTGATGTTGTTTGAACAGTCCACGATAGGTACAAATTCATTTGAATTTATGATTGATGAGTACAATATCGATTACATTATGTCCCGATTAGGCATTGATAGGTCCAGTTATAAAACAATTAAAACGTTATATAATAACAATAATAAAGACTGTAAAGTAACCGAAAAGTTATTGATTTGATACAGATCCGCCAAAATATTCCTTATTTGTATCCATAATTTTCTCATTTAATGTCGTGAATTTTACTAAATATTCATCATCACAACCATCACCTATCTGATAAAGATTTTCAGTCATACTAGAATCTTGCCACGGCTGTTGCTCACTTTGATAAGCGTATTGATTCAAATGTTTATATATTTCCTGCGAGTCATACTCCTGGTAAACTGATGGGCGATTCATTTGTGGGATAGAAATTGGTGGTTGGTAATCCTCATATAATAATTTTTTTTGTAAACAGTTATATTCATCAACTTCGTTGACATTGTGTTTTTGACAACAGAAACAACAACCCATATGTATATATACAAGATTATAAACAAAATAATTTGTGTGCACTATTAAAAATTAAATGACGTGTTGTTTAATTGTCCATTGTCAAGAAGTAAATCCACCTGATTTACAAAGTGGACACAATGGACAACCATCTGCCCAACAATCATGACAAAATATTGCACCATAATGTGGGAAAACAGAATTTAATCTGTGACAGACACTCCACAAATATATAGTATTTCACCTCGGCTACATTTACTGCATTTCATTTCATTTTCACCTCGTCCACATTTACTACATTTCATTTCATTTTCACATCTGTCGCAATCAATTTCCATTTTATAATTAAACATGCGATATGACTTTTTATATATTCACCGAATAACGATTTTTATTTGAATCATCTTGTATAATAACATAAATAGTAATTTCTGTTAATGTACTAACACTTGAGTGTTAGTTGATCGTTACTAAATCCAAATAATTATTCAATGCACTATTAATATCAATATACGGGTATTTGGTGGTAATTTCACTAATGATATCAAGACCCTGATCAATGTTATTATATATATTTATCATATTGAACCCTCTGAACAAATCGAATACTATTGGGGTAAATGTATTCATTTCAGTCTCAAACAAATTTGATGGCGATTTATGTTTCATATAATCACGATTTTTACCATTTAAAACCCAATGTGTATATGAATATTCTTTAGATTTATCTATCAATTCATTATTAATTGAATAATCTTTCTCATTAAAAGTTTGGGGAACTTGAATTTTATATGGGAATTCAATGATACCTGAGTCGAGTTTAGATAACCAAGACCCAAAAGTTGCATCTGTCTCACTCAAATGATGGTTATTTTTGTAAGAATTAGGGTCATAAAAGTATTTATTTATTAATATGTAGATATTTTTAATAAAATTATCCCACGAGTATGGTGCTGCAATCGTCACGGCATTTTTTTTTATTTCGATAATTTGTGAATCATTTTCTATGTACATTTTTAAAATGTTATCAATTTGGGAAATATAATTTTCTTTGTTCATAACAATTGCGCCGGGTTTACCCTCGTTTAAGATGATTTTCTCAATATCCCGCACACCATCGATCAATAGTAAACCACCCGAGGCTAATATTGGCATAATATGTTGATTAATGATGAGTTTCTTTTTGTATGTTATGTGGGTACATATATTGATTTTCGATAGTTGGAAAAGCTTTGGTAAATTGATGTATTGTATATCACCTTTATAATGTTCTGGATAATTCGTCGCCAAACGATATGATCCATAGAGATGGAATATCCATCCACGTGTTTTACAGGCTTCCACTATATCATCAATAAGTTTTTTCCTCGGTACATATTGATCTGTGAATCCCTTGTATAAATTATCACATATAAAACTGATATCACAAGAATAGGTTTCGATGTCCAATTTATTTAATTCCGTATATGGTTTAAAAATGGATTCTTCGTAACCCATTGGTAAAAAATATATGTTATCATTATTACAATGATTTCTATAAATTTTAACGCTATGTTTGCACGGGGTTAAAATCATATTAAATTTCTTGGCTTTTTCCAACAGTGATTTATTCATATTGATGGGATCATCTGGATTATACATTACATAGTAAATATTAGGGAACTGTTGTTTAACTTTAGCAAAAACATTGACAGGTATGTCGATAAACCACCAGAATATAATGTCTGGTCTATCAATAGTGATAAAATCAAGTAAATGTGAAACATAATCATTTATTTTCGAATATTGATCATAAGCGTACATAAACAAAGGATAATTGTTTATTTCCCATTTGTATTTTTCTGAGAGTAAAATACCCAAATGCAGTAGGTAGTCTTTTAATTCGTAATAGCTAATAAATAATATTTTTTTCATCAATCAATAAATATATATTATATTTACAAAAATAATGATCCATAGATATATATTATGAGCAAAAATATTTGGATCATTGGTCATTGGTGTAGTTGTAATATGGGCGATAGATGTCAACCATATGCAATCATTTATCCCATTTTAAAAAATAGGAATGACAACCGCGACCAATATGCACCAATACAATCACTATATTTTGTCAATTTGTATAATAGTGAAGATAAGAGTGGCATGACCGTACAAATCCGAAATATTACACATAAAATTTATGGACCTTATGATGATATACCGGTGGCTGACTTGGCTATTATGACGACTGGTAGTATGTACGGGGATTCGAAATATGTTACTTGGACCAAGAATTTGATGGAGACAAAAAGAATTAAAAAACTGATTATATGGGGTGGGTTTTCACTGGGTAATATGCCATTTAATAGTTTTTCGAAGGCATTGTCTTTTTTACATGATCCAAACATTACCTATTATGCAAGGAGTCATAAAGATTTAGAGATTTATCATAAAATTGTTGGAAATGATAAATTAGGTCGATTAGCCGGAGACCCTATGTGTTTTTGGACATATTATAATGATCCTGATTATGGATACTCATTTGAAACATTACAGGGTGATATATATGGTTGCCTGAAACCAGCACCTTTATCAGGTAACGTGGTCGTACCTTCCACATATGCATTCGATTATAATATGTCATTTTGGTTAAATGCTTGTGATAAAGCAGATTATGTTGTTTGCATCGATTCATCATTCGATGAAAACATTGTGAGAAAATATGCAAATAAAGCGATTATGCTTCGAGAGCCGTGGAAATTCACTGATGCTATTAAAAATGCAAGACATGTGATTAGTGGGCGGCTTCATTCCGCTGTCATAACAGCTTGTATGAATATACCAACAACGATGATCATTACAGATGATGCCGAACCTGGTGAGAAATCATTTAAATTTGATGCAGTTGGAAACACTGCAGTGGGTGAGCCTAATGGGTGCATATGTCGCGTTATTAAAGCGAGTTATGCTAATATAGATATTGACAATTGTTTCAAAAAATTACCTATATTGAAGACTAGTAATGCAAAAAAATATAATGATTTGACAAAGGAGAGCATCGACTTAATTTATGGTTTAATTAGAGCATAATGAGATATCTAAACTGTTAACGAATCTACTAATGAATCGCTCATAGTTCAGTCTATTAATGAGATCCATTTGAAGTGTTTGTCCAATCTTTGTTACTGTGTCAGGTGTAGATATCTCTAATATTTTATCGGACAGTACTTTTGGATCAAAAACTGCCGATTGGAACAATGAGTCTTTATTATCAGTCATTTTTTCATAATAACAATCAATGACCCATCCATTCACGTTATCTGTTATTATTTCGTTATGTGGTGGTGTATTTAATGTCAATACCGGTGTACCGGTGTAAATACCTTCATATAAGCCGATACCTAATCCTTCATGTTTTGACAAGTGTAAATTAATATGATGTGAATAATAGAGTTCAATAATCTCCATATGTGATAAATGTTCATCAATAATCGTTATTCCTGGATGGTTCAGATACCTAATAATTTGTGAACTAGCTTCTTTTTCTAATTCATTGAATTTTTGAATTGTACATGTCAAATGTATATCTTTGTTTTTCTCATATGCTTGGACAAAACCGTTACATACCAACAAAATATTTTTCCTTGAAAAAGCATTCATACCACCTATGAATAGATATTTAATCACATTATCGGTGAATGTTTTGGGTTGGTACTTTAATGAGGATATTCCGTAACCAATATATTCAACAGGCAAATTAGAATGTTTTGTGAAAATATTTTCACATAGATGGTTATTGGCTAGAATCTTATAAAATATATTATGTTTGACTAATTCAGTCTTCATGACAGTCTCAATGTTGGGAATAGCGTATGTCTTAACGTTAAGATCCTTTAATAATTTACCAATTTGGAATATACGAGTCCAACATGTTTCTGGGATGATCATCTTACCGATGTTATATTTATTCACAAATTCTGTGATTTCGACATCATTAACATCTTCACGGCAATTTTTCGAATAATAGATATTGTCTGTTATCCACTCATCTGGTGATTTTTGTAATTCAATACAATTGTTCGCATTATATGGTTTAATTGCAAAAATAAATACATTATTGTGTAATTTTAATAATTCAGCATAATTTCTGGATTGAATACCCAAACCTTGGTCACACCAAGGCGTAAAGATACCAATATTTTGTTCCTTACTTTTAGATAATACTTTTTCGATTGTGTCATGAAATTGTTTTTTCGCAATTGTATCTGACGAATCCAAATATTTACTGAACATTTTCCCTGACATATTCCGGTAAATATCATCGTCAAAATATAACTTTTCCAGTTCTGTTTTCCAAAAATCAGGTCGATTAATGTCTAAAATTGGTGTAATCTCTGCATCAAGTAAGTATTTGATATTACCTTTATGTGTTGTGAGGATTGGAATACCATTCATCATTCCTTCATTAACCACACGACAAAATGTCTCGTCAACAATACTTGGACATAACAAGATTTTTGTTTGTGCATAAATTTCCATCATATTGGATGTTCGCTCCAAATACACACATTTGTTAGTGGTCTCACATTTATTTCTACTATCGATTATTTCCTTAATTTTATGGTCTAATTCTTCTGAGTTATTTTCTGTTTTGATACACAAAAAAGGTATATTTGGACAGTTCATCAACAAATAGTACAATATTTCACCACCTTTGTGCTTGTGTATATTGATCATAGTAACGTATATGCCATTAATTGGATCATAATTAGGTACTTTATATTTATTATAGATTGATGACGCATAGATTATATCATCTATCTGTACTTTTGTAATCACTTCAAAACATTCTCGGACAAATTTTGAAACACAATAGATGTGACATCTTGGTCTTTTTAATAATTGTGTTAATTCTGGATCAATTTGGTGATATTGTTGGTTTTCTAAGATATCTATATTCTTCTTTTCATTATCTAATAAAAGTCCTCCAGTCCAAAAATGGAAACCCGTCAAGAATTCAGTTCTGACATTATTGGCCGCCAAGAAAAATTTACTGCGTAAATGTCCTTGATGATGGACAATGTCAGGTTTTAAAATATGTAGCCATTTCGTGAGATTATCAACATCTACCCCCCTGGGAATATGAATAATTGTTCCAAATTTATATTTTATAATTTCCAATGCATCAAATGGTTTGTTATTTGCATCAGCAAATGCTAACCAATATGATCTCATACCGAAAGAATGTGCCCATTCCATGGTGTCATACAAGAATTCTTCGCCACCTCCGAAAGGATAGCTCCAAAAAGTTGTGATGACATATATTTTATTTCTAAAGACATCCATTATATATATATATATACATAATATATATGTAGTTGATTTTTATCAATTAATGATATTGCGAATTATAATCAGGATCCATTAATTGTATATGTGTTCACATTAACGTGAGGTGTATCAAACGAATGTTATTCCCAAAAATTTTAAATTTTATTTGAAATTATGTTTTAAAATTAACATACCATGTCATTGTGTTGTTTGAGTTTTCCAAATATTAAAGACTCTCTTTTCATAAAAATATTTTGGTGACATGAAGGCGACTCCTGATGATAAGCTATTGATTAGATATTTGCGCACACTTGACGAAGAAGATGACGGTCTATTTTTACTTGATACTGATGAAAAAGTTAAATTTGATAATTGGGCGAAAATAAGTAAAAGTCAAAACACACCCTTCATAATTATGACCCATCAATCGTTTGTTGAACCATAGACGTATCATTGATTCTCCTGATAAAATAAATGTCAATAGTTCAAACCATGTGTACGATTATGTGTTCATCTATTTAATTATTTACTTAAAATAATTTTGTTGTTATAAGTTATAACAACAAACAACGACGAGATGGAATCATCCGAATACGTTACCAGCGAGCCAACATGCTCATTAACTGTTTCAAAATGCCGTCCGATATGAACATAGGTGATTATATTGTTTTACAACATAAACCATGTTAAATAATTCACATTGCTATTTGTAATACAGGAAAACATGGAACGGCTAAATATCACTTCACCGGTTTTGATATATTCACTCAGAAAAAATATGAAGAATTATTCATGTGTCATCAGCCGGTTCAAGTGCCCATTGTGACACGTACATCTATGCGGTTACTCTATATTGAAGGTGATGGATATGTACACCTCCAAAATATTAAAGAGTTGACAATGAGAGAAGATTTAGTTCTGTCAGCAAGCAATGGGGATTGAAGCTATAACAGACTATAAATTGTAAAATGTAAAACGTAATTTAAATCACTATGTATTCATATCGGATATATAGTGAATTAATATAGTCATTCTTGATATATCTACACGGTTATTCGATTAATGATACAACACGTTGCCATATTTTCTCTTGTGATGATTGATATAATTCCTCAAATTGAGGATTATTGCCCAATAATTCCTGCACATTGACCAAATTATTACATAGAATTGATTTGATTTCCTGTTGTTTGTTTTTTAGATAAATGTTGAACAACTTATGAACATTTTTCTCTATTAATGTCATGACATCTTTTCGATGGTCCAGTATTTTCTGAGCAGTCAAGCAGCCATCGGTTGTTAAGGTAATCTTATTGTTAATTACATCATTTTCAGTTATTATTTCGGTAAATATATCACATATTAATTCTCTCATAAAATACAGCCCTTTCATTGAACTATGTGTCTGAAATATTTCATTTTCTTTGATGTTCTGTAAATCATTGTATGCTAAATTCTCTTTAACTATTGGGTTACTCAGATTAATCATAATTTTCAATCCCGTTGTAGTGTCAATTACATATCTCCTTTTAAGATTAATATCATTGATAAATTTAATGTTCAATGATTTACGATGTAATTTAATATATTTATCCTCTGGATTTGTCACATTAATTGTGTCTTTATTGAATACATATAATTTTTGGATGTTCCCACTATCACTTAATTTGTAGACAAATGGCTCATTTAGAACCTGTTTGGAATTCTCAATGGTGTCAATAACAGGCATTATACCATTGTTTGCTGTTGTTGTCGCTGGTTTGGGTAACATAACAAGTTCATTATTTTTATTGTACCCAAAAATTAATTCCTTGGGTTTACTGGGTGCCAATTGTGATATTTTGTCGGATATTTCCTTATTTTCATTTTTAAGATCTACATATTGGACACTTTCATTCAAATTATTGACCTCAGATATAACATTGCGTGTTCTCTGCTCCTTTATGACTTTGATTAAATTTTCTTCACGACTGTTTTTGAAAGTCATGACAACATCATTTTCATCGAAAATTTTCAGACCAAGTTGTTCTAATTCTGCAATAATTGAGTCCAGATCATTGATGTTGATGGATTTACAATTGAGTGAATTTTCAATGTTTCTCATAATTAATTCAAGTCTGGTTCGGCACATACTGTATAATGAAATTATCATTGGATGTTCATTGTTTATACCATTGATGCGATTTGGATCAATGATTGGGTTTGGATTTTTTTTTGCATCATTATCTGGAGTATCATACTTCAATAACAGATCGCGTAATCCGTTACAACTAACATATCCATACAAATAATTGATGTGTGGATTCCACCGATATTTACCATGTTCTCCCAAAGTTGAGACCTCATATATAGATGTGTCATCTTTAATTAAGAAACCGAATTCCATCATATTCTCCTGATATGGCTGAGATATGGGTTTATCTGTTTTATTCACCACAAATCTTCCAATATATTCCGGATAATTTGGCACAACAAATTTCATATCCAAGATTGTCATAGCATCTGGATAAATATATGTTAATTGTTGATGATATTTCTCACCTAGTGAGTTATGTGGATATCTAGATATGACATAATCTTTCGAAAAGACATCCAGACAAGGATAACCGTTAATAATGTCAACCATTATAATATTTTTAGGGTTTGCGAAAATATCTCTTAGTTGTACCAATAATGTGATAGATCGCAAAAAGTCAGATATTTTATCATTCGATCCAAGTTTTTTATTAGTTATTTCCATTAATACAGTCACACCATTCTCTGGAATACCTAATATATTTCGTTGATATTCATTAACATCAATACCGACAATATTGTTATTTGAGTCCAGTGTATGTTTAGTGCATAGGCCATCGGTATCGATTGCTACCATAGATAATTTTCCATCTTTAATAGACATAAATGTTGTATTTCCAATTACACATATATTTTTCGCACCAGTTGAGAAGAATCCTCTCGCATTGTCGACATTGGTATAATTTCCTGCAGTTAAAAGAAATTTTTCCATATTACATGGATCAATACCAATTGCATTGTCGACAACTTCCAGATACTCAGACCCCTCAGGTGTTTTATAATAGTTGATGAAAATTTTATTATTTATGTCAGCCGATGTTTTTTTCCTGTATGCATCATCACAATTCGTTATTAGTTCCACAATTACATCATGCATATTTTTGACTGCAAAAGACCTAATGAATTTATAGGCTCTAAGACCCACAACCATACTTTGTGATGCGGAGATATTAGTTGTCATGATATATTGTAGATAAATATTATTTATCAGTCGATAAATCTTATCACACATAAAATTCGCTCGATTATGATGATTTATTCACTAACAATTTTTATTATTTCTTTAACCCAATGATCAATACCATACTCATCGGCATCATGTCGTTTACATTCGTCACATTCCACCAAATCTGACTCATATATTCTTTTAATAATGTCAATATTATCATTCTTTAAAATATGTATGTTGTCGTGACGACTAATAATATCATCATTGATCATATGATAGTTCGTTAATATTTTCTTACCATGGATATGGGCATGTAATATATCATAATTTATATCTCTTTTAATGTTATTTCTATAATCTAATAATATTACTAAAGTAGTTCTTGAAAACATCTGATTTTCCGACAAATCATCCACTTCTTCTTTATAAATGTCGGGATATGTATCTTTTAAGGAATACTTGCCATACAGTTTAATACTCCATTGATTTTTCAAACAAAATTCTAGGATTTTCCCAATTATTGAATGTAGATAATTTTTCTCAATCCCATCATGATCTTCGAATTTGTTGACAATAATTGACACATCATTCGATTTTGTGTTATTAATCTCATTTAGTAATAAATCCAAATGACAATATCTGTCCAAACTATAAATTCGTTTGTTCATTAGACACATATATTTTCCTTCATTCATCTTAATTGGATTTATGAAATAATCCATAAATGAACCAAATTTTAACAGGTCTATGTTTAAGCTTTTCGGATCATCAAAGTTATAAAATATATATTTGACATTTTCGTACTGTGTTTTAATAGATGAGAAGTATAATTCGTAATTTTTTGGTATATAAAACCAGAAAACGTAGTTAATCTCGTTATCCTTGATTGTGCTCAGTAAAGATCCCAATATTTCATCTTTTGATTTTTCGGTATCTTTGAGATGACATAGTAATGGGAAATCAACAACCGTTATATTATTATCTTCAAATGTTGTTGCTATATCGGCAATATATTCAATGAGTCCATAAAATGTCACGAATAATATTTTGTTCATATTCATTATATAAATATAATGCAAAAAGTTTTGTTGATAATTATTGATGATACTAAGAAAATATCAGAAGAACTCAAGACATTGGGAATTTATCATGAATGTTACTCCACCAATGAAACGAACATTTTCTTAAAGGATACACGATTCGTTGATAAAGTTTATTTGACAAGTGATCCTACCATAATTGGCAAATTATCTCCACCAATTGATGTTAACAAAATTTTTTTGATAAAAGAAAGGACTGTTCGTCAAATTATCAGTGATTTATTATTAGACGAAATTGGCTTTTACCAAAAATATGAAGTTGACAAAGTACATGTGTTGTTGACAACCATCAGTATCAATGGGCAAAATGACGTAACATCATCTTATTTAGATCAATTAAAATCAATCAATTCTCTCAACTGTTTCTATATTATAGACCAAATTAATAATGTTGAGCTCAGTAATGATCTACTAGTGACTGGAGATATAACGATGATAGATAAACTTAAATTACAACTATCTGAGTCATGTTATCATTTTCAAGAAACAGCTAAATCTTTGGAATATTGGAAATTATTACACAAATATGTCGCTAGCAAGGTTACGGACATATGTGCTAAAGAGACTAAATTCAATATTATAGTTGTCATTGATTTTAGCTCTGACATGATACCGAAGATTGATATCAGTCACATTATTAATGAAATTGTTAAAAATAAATCGGATGGTTTGGATCAAATACATATGTATGAAGACATATTTGCCATAGGAACAGAGAGAATAATGACTTACTATATGATGTTATTTCAATATTATGGGAATTATAAATTTTGCAATAATGTCAGGAAATTTGCCACTAATGGTATATGGGACAGTAATGAATATTATCATTTGCCGAATGATAATATATTTAATTCAAAAGTTCAATTAACTGAACATATACTGCATTACTCAGATGTAATAAATACGAGGATAAATAGAATATACATCTAAAATTAGTGCAAAAAATTGAATTGACATTCCACACCCGAACGATGTGATGTCATATCACTCATGGGATTAGGGTATTATGGCGCGTGGCTACTATATGGGTTTATGTTGAATACTGACATCATTTCCAGTAAAGATGATGGTTTGTATATCAATGGTCAGTTGTATGAAGCTGAAGATTGTATCTCTATTCACGAGTTTGGTGACGATGATACCGATGGGTATTTTCTATCTTGGGGTAAAAGTGATTCGTTCCATGGTGGACAAATTAGTTTTGAGGTGATTAAAATGATCTACGATAGTTATGATGAAGATAAAATGAAAACATTTTGTCAGAAGTATGGGATTGTATACGTCATACCATCATTTAATATATTATTGTCAAACGGGCAGATGAAATATTAACTAAAATCACCATGTATTCATATCGGATATATAGTGAGTTAAGCACGCCAATTAATCATATATTTAGAGGGTGTCCAGAAATACAACATTGGTAAACAAATTCAAAAGTGATTTACTATTCTTTCCAGTAAATCATTTTTGAGTCATATCTATCAATGTAGTATCTGATTATTTTAAAAATAAACCTTTTATTATGATCCATAGGTATTTTTATATTTTCTATAAACTTGAAACACACAGAGTGACACCACATGAGATAATCTTTGGATGTTTACTTATGGACGAACAATTGATAACATGTGATACATAGTAATGCTAAATACAAATATGTCTGATATGAATCAACGGTCTATGTGTATTTGATCATCAGTCCTCTAAACCCTCTAATATTACCATTCAATCGCTCAATTCGATTACGATATTGGTTGAGCATAGTCATTTCTTCGGTTGGTCGGTGATGACTCATCTATGAGGGAGATCTTGTTCTTTTTGGTTTTGAGATGAGATGTATCTTATGTTTGTGCTCTATCTGGTCAATAGATCTGCGGCCGGCAGATCCTGAATCAGCCAAACAATTCAAACCAGTCAGATCTGTCATGGATACATCAATGGTCTCTGGTCAGATTTGAGCATCATGAATGTTGGCACCACCCACATGTACGGCATGCGTGACTAATTTTTGGTCACAGATCAAAGACACTTTGAGTCCTTTTCTTCCTCGATCAGTTGGGTTTCTTCCTAATCCTTGTGATCCGTCCATGGATTTCACAGTGAATGTATCAGTAATTACGAAATCATTCTTACCTAAGGTAGTATTTTCAACAATCAATTCTC
>Ga0209450_10001160_pt1 | contig 13191 bp, 14 predicted proteins | sample FrelakmetLWP11LW_FD_187149 | JGI IMG/M metagenome (GOLD analysis project Ga0209450, IMG submission 187149) | Freshwater lake sediment microbial communities from the University of Notre Dame, USA, for methane emissions studies - LWP11 LW (SPAdes)... | ecosystem: Environmental > Aquatic >... | reverse complement strand
CGGAATAGGCAAATTGGCAGCCATGTCTCAGTGGTCTCCGTCTCCTCCAGTAGAGTTCAATGTTTTTCTACCACTTTTCCTTTGCCTTCTCAAAATCTGAATTTCGCCGCGAAGGGCTAATCGGGAACATTCCGTCTTTCCCTGCTTCATAGATCCAGCAACCCTTTCCATTATCGGCACAGCAACAAGATTAACCACAACCAAAATCCAATAGAAAGGAGGAACAAGCCATGGTAAGAATCGATCTTTTTCACCCAGTGGAACGAAGTGTGTATGGGACGGCAACCGCAATGGATATTCTTCATGTCTGCTTGGCGGCTCTTTTGTTTTGTGCGGCTGCCGCAGCGGTTTTTTCTGTCGCTGTCTATGCTTTGATCTGGCTGGCCGGATGAGCCAATGGGATCTCTGAATCAGTGGCGTTTCTGCTCTTGATGAGTCTCCCTTTCCTGCCCCCCTGCTTTTCCTTGACCCTCGCAAAAATCCCAATTTGGCACTCAATCATTAGAAATGAATAGCGGAATAAGGGCCGAGAGAAGAAGTCGTGCCCAGGAGTGCCCGGCGATGCCCAAATGGATGCCACCAATCAACGCAGGACATCGACAAGCCGGGGCCCGGCTCAATAAACCATATAAAGGAGGACATCATGCACATCGAAATCGCAAGCCGGTTGATGGCAGAAAAAGCCTCAGCCATCATAAAGACCCCGCATGCCATCATCAGCATCACCGACCCGGATCGTGGGGTTCCCGCCTTTAAGCCCAACGAAAATCGCCTCGGCATCCTCCACCTCCAGTTCTACGATCTGGAGGACATAAGCGCCCAAATGGAACCCAAGGACGCTGTAGAGTACCTGGCCCAATTTGGACATGGCCTCTTTAAAGACGAGCAGGCTGCTGAGATTGTGGATTTCGTGGAAGGAATTAAAGACAGGATCAAAGGAATCTTAATCCATTGCGAGGCCGGGGTCTCTCGTAGCGCCGCAGTTGCCGCAGTGATTGAGCTGATGCTCAACAGCTCGAACAAGAGAGTCCTGCAGGATGGGCAGTACTCACCCGGCTAAACTATCATAGTTCCCGTCTTTTGAGAATCTCGTCGATTACACCCGCTAATGTGGGAACAGGGCACTCCACAACCGCTGTCTCTATGTGTTTGTGAGGGTATATGGCGAGAGAAGGTCGATGCGCCGCATTGTCGTATCGAAAGATCAACTCCCTTTCAGCGCCTTGATAGTGGTAAGCGAATGCAAGTTTTGGCTCAGGCTGGGAAACGTCTATGAATTCTCGGAAATGCAGTTCGGATTGATCCTCGAAGGTAAGAAGACCGCTTATCTGGCCTCGCGTTACTGAACGCTGATCTACCTCTAAAACAAGGGTCTTAGCTTGTCCCGACCGCAATGTTTCGTGCAAATGGTCAGAAAGGTTTCGGGCATATTCATGGAAGCTGGCAACGGGCATTTTCCAGCTCTTTCAGTTCTGCTTCGAGTCTTTTCAAGAGTTGAGCCTCACCAGCCCATTGAACATATTCCAGATCGCCCCCAGCAAGGTCTTCGGCAGCCATCTGGGCGAGAAAATGAGCAGTGCTCACACCGTAGGTTTTCTCAAAGCCGGCCAAGAGTCGATGCGTGCGGTCAATGCTAGAACGCAGACGATCCTTGTAACTTTGTAATGCGTTCATGACCACCTGAGCACCGTCCCGGTCATGTAACTCAATCACCATTTCAGAACCCATGTAGCTATTCTCCTGGGACCTTAAGAGATGGAATGCTTCCTCAACTTATAAGCGAATATAAATGAATTTTCAAACCGAGTCAACCATTGGTGGATGATGGGGAAAGCTATCAAGGCAGAAAGATCTCGCGAGGTTTTATGCGAGCCCCAATGAGTTGAAGAAGCCCAGCGTACCACACAGAAGCCACACAAAACGGTAAAATGGGGGTTCTGGACGAAAATAGGGTATGTCAGCATCTCGCTAACATACCCTATTCACTTGACTTGCTGGTCGGGACGACTGGATTTGAACCAGCGACCCTCTGAACCCCATTCAGATGCGCTACCAGACTGCGCTACGTCCCGGTCGATGATTACCCCTTGATTCTATAAACATTCCCCTCTTTGTCAAGGCGAAAAATTCTTAGAAACATCCTCCTTGCCTAATGGAAAAGCAATCCCCATTATATCAATCTGATCGACTCGCGCTTTAAGGATTATCCTCATGAGCGTGGTGGAAGTGGAGAAGGTGGGAATCATTCAGGTCCAGGGGCTTCGTGACCCGGTTGTGACTTACAGTGTGAAGGTCCCCTAGCCCGAATCAACCTTTGACATCCCGATGCTGTTCTGGTATAATTTTCGCAAAAATATCTGATGGTTTGCCGTGTCATTGCATGTCCCGCCAGGGCGGGACAATCGTGTTTTTGGAGGGAGATCCTCCTGTTTGGGCGGAGTTTAATTCAAATTTGACCATGAATCACGACATCACTTTTGAAGTCATAGGAAACACGAGCCCCTTTTCCATGATGGGAGAGAGCAGTTGTTATATGGTGACGGTGAACGGCAGCTCCTATCTCCTGGACTGCGGGTCTCCCATCTTCCCCTACTTGGGTTACAAGGGCATCTCCGAAATCAAGGGGATTTTCGCCACCCACTCCCACGAAGACCACAAACGGTGGTTCACCGACATCGTCCTCTTCACCTTTTACAACCCACTCTACAAGCACAAAGTCAAGCTCATCTCGTCGGGAGTGATCCTCGAAGAGTATTCCAAGAACTCCAAGGCTGCGCTGGAGAGGTCTCTGTCGCTGGACTCCAAGCGCATTATCGACATCCCCTACGATGAAATGGTGGAACCGGTGACCATCGGGCCTAGGAGCAGGTATTTCATCAATCTCAGGACAGCGGCGAACGGCTCTTTCTTTTACCAGGTCGAGAATAGAGAGGGACAGGTGATCGGCCCTGAAAAGGCGAAGATTTTCATCAATCCCGCGGCCAACCGACCTCGACTCCTGTTCAAGGATGACCAAACGGCCGAGTGGGTTGAACCTGAAAGCTACTATTGCCTGAGCTCGGGGACTTTCTATGAGCCGAACCGGAACGTGTTCCGGGATGACGAGGCGGGTCTCACGGTAGAGGCCATCAAAGCGAGCGCCTGGCATGGCGTGCCCACGATCGCTTTCAAATTCATCACCGGGGACAACAAGCTCCTCTTCAGCGCAGACACGGTTTACAGGCCCGCGCTCTGGAAGCAGCTCTGCGAGGAATACCGTCCGCAGCGATTTGAAAGCATCCGCCGCGAGGAGTTTGAAAAAAGCTCAATCCTCTTCGGCGACATCAATGACTTCATTGAGAGGACCTGGAGCCGGGAGAGATACGAAAGCGCTCTTTCAGCGTATGAGGACTCCGTGGTGGTTCATGATGTGGCGCGGAAGAACAGCATCGTTCACACGGACTACGCCGACATTGCCAACGCTCCAATCGGAAAGCTCCTTTTCACCCACAACCCGGATAACCTGACGGCCTTCAGGCCCATTCTAAAGTCCAACCGCAAACTCGTTCTCCATCATGGGGAGGTCTATGAGTCCGTCAAGGGAAGGCTTCATCCCTTTGACGCCGATGTCTACGTCCACCACTTCAGCTGTGACCTGGTGGGCTACCGATCCGAGAGGGGAGACTACAAAGTCATTGAAAAGGACGGCCTGCTCGGGGTCGTGAAGAGGGATGAACCCGGCGCAGCCCTTACGAGAGTGGATCTTTATGAAGATATCCGTGGAGAGTACTTCCCTCTTCTCACGGACCAGAACAGAAGCTACATGGTCCGGGAAGACGGGCAAGTCGAGGAAGTGACACGCGTTGGGAATACCAGCCGCGGGAGGGTCGCAGAGAATGTGCGAGGAAAAGTCCTGAGGACATGAAACAGGAAACAGGACTCTCCTGCGGCTTTCCGTAACCCGACCGACCGGATCTCATCAAAAAAGGTCTTCCTCCTCCGACCCGTTGCCCGGCATCCGGCCGTGCTCCTGAAGGACCTTCTGAATCAGCTCGCTTTCCCGTTTCGAGTACATCTTGTCTTCCTCGAAATCAAACCACACGGCTTGGTCCTTGTCCTCGATCGCCCTGAGAAGTTCCTGCCGAAGATTGGCTGTACCCTTGATCCAAAGGACGTTATGATCCCTGCCAAAGAGTCGTAAAACGCCCTCGGCCTCTGGAACCTGCTGAACATTTTCCTCGTTAAAGGAAAAACACTTCTGGGGAGGTGCCGGGTTGCATGCCATGGTGAGCCTCAAGTCGCACTGCAGACAGCGCTTGGCCTCCTTCATAGCCTGCTCATCGGTGAAGCCGAGAGCCACTTCCCGGAAGCTCTCATGCCGCCTCTGCACGTCGAGTTCCGGGGCTTTTTCCCGCGGCCAGACGGCAAATCCCTCCTGGCGCCCCACCTTAGTATTGGGAGTTCCTTTTGCGAAAAGGACCTCCTCGATATCGCCTTTTCCTCCCAGGGCTTTGTCCATGGCGGAAGCCGCCTTTCGGCCTGCGGCAATCGCATGGATGATTGACCCCGGAACGGCCGTCGCATCCCCTCCTGCATAAACCCCTGTCATGCCGGTTTCCAAGCTCGCATCACTCACCGTGATCAACCCGTTCTTGGTTTCGATAGAAGGGGTGTTCTTAAGGAAGGAAAGATCCGATGCCTGGCCCAAAGCCAGGATCACCTGATCCCCTTGAATGCTCTCCTTCCTCTCATCGAACTTGGGGTTAAAAACACCCCGGTCATCGAACACCGAGGTGCAGCGGATGATTTCCATGCCTGTGATGCGACCCTGGTCGGTCAGGATCTTGCGAGGTCCCCAGGAAGGCATGACCTTCACTCCCTCAGCCAGGGCTCCCTCCACTTCCCAGGAATGCGCCGGCATTTCTTTCAGTTTTTCCAGGCACACCACGGTTACGTCTTTTGCCCCGCATCTCTTCGCCGTGAGGGCCGCATCCAAGGCCACCCTGCCGCCCCCGATGACAATGACGCGATGCTTGAGGCGGATTCTTTCTCCTTCAGCCACTTTTGAAAGAAAATCCACGCCCCAAAGCACGTCCGCAGCATCGGCCCCTTCCAAGGGAATACGCCGGCTCAGTTGAGCGCCGACTCCCAGGAACACGGCTTCATAGCCCTCTTTCTGGAGCCGGTCCAGGGTGACCTCCTTTCCCAGGGCCTGATTGGGCCTGAACTCGATACCCAGATCAAAGATTTCTTTGATCTCTTTGTCGAGGATATCCTCCGGCAGCCGGTATCTGGGGATTCCATACCGCATCATGCCGCCCGCTTTGCCTCTTGCCTCGAAGACCGTGACCCGGTGTCCTTTTTTCCGGAGATAGAAAGCCGCGGTGAGGCCTGCAGGCCCAGAGCCGATGATCGCGACCTTTTTCCCCGAGGGGTCGCCGACTTTGGCGTTCCTCTTCCAATTCCCTCTGTCCCCGTCGGCCGCATACCGTTTAAGGGCGCAGATGGAGATCGGTTCGTTCACTTCCTTCCTCCGGCACGCCTCTTCGCAGGGGTGAATGCAAACCCGGCCAAGAATTCCCGGCAGCGGCACCTTTTCACAAACCACCGCGATCGCTTCATCCCTTTTTCCCTCTGCAAGGAGCCTGAGATACCAGGGCACGTCCATGTGCGCCGGGCAGGCACTCTTGCAGGGAACCAGGTCCTCTTCCTTTTTCCCGGGCCGCACCGATTTGTCCATCAAGGCGCCTGTGGGGCAAACCTCCACGCAGGCCGTGCAGAACTTGCAGCCTGATTCCTCCAGAGTCGGCCGCAGAGAACCGATCTGGACCCGGCCGTTCCCGTCGACCACAAAACCGATGGCCTCGATGCCTCTCAGATCACGGCACGCCCGCACACACCGGGTGCACCCGATGCACAGGTTGTAGTCCCGGATGAAAAGGGCGTGCTGATCAAGAATCGGGAGGCTCGTGGGGACCCACTTGGGAGTCGGGGCTGAGATCCCCACGTAGGTCGCCACATTCTGGAGCTCGCAGTGTCCGAAGGTCGTGCAGCACCGTTCGTTTTGAGGCACATTCAAGGAACACTGGCTTCGGCTGCACCCCTCCTGCTGCGCGCAGGTCAAACAGGCGTGAGGATGCCGGGTCATGATGGGAACGAGATTTTCCTGCCGCTTGGTCCGAATGGCCTCATTGTCCGTGACGATGACCATCCCTGCCTTGACCTCCGTGGCACAGGAGGCCGCCAGGTCCTTATCCCCCTCGATCTGCACCACACAGAGACCACAGCCCTTGCCCTCCTCCTCGGGTTTGGCGTTCCCGATCCTCCGGTCCCCTTGGAAGATGACTCTCGCTGCCGGACTCCCTTTGGCAGGCGGCAAATCCGGGTGATGACAGAGAGCGGGAATGTATATTCCCGCGCTTCGCGCCGCGGCCAGAACCGACGTTCCCGGAGGAACCTCAACTTGCCGACCGTCGATCGTCACGCTCACCATGCCCATGGCCCTTGACTCCGATCCATTACCAGGAGTGCGAAATGGCGCCGGCTTTGCATGCCTGCACGCAGGGTAGCGGCGCCCGCCTACGGACCGAGGGCTTGCACGGATTGCACTCGTATTTGAGCTTCCTTCTCTTGTCCAGGGCCACCACGACCACAGGCTCTTCCCTCATGGGGTCGTTGGGATCCTCCTCCACCACCTCAAACACCTTGGCCGGGCAGATCCCCTCACAGTCCCCGCAGCCGTTGCACTTTTCCGTGTTAATGGTGATGAAATACTCGCCCGATCCATCCTGGTACCCGTAGTTCGCCAGCATGGTTTCACCTCCGCTCTCATGCCGATCGAGGCTTTTTGTCTCTTCCCCTTCCCTTCTGGCAAAGAGCATAGGCAAAGAGAGCAGCCCCCACACCCCCGGCGATCTGGGTGTCCCATTCGGTTTTGGCCGCTTCAAGGCCGATCATGGGCATGAGCCTGCCGATGACGCCCCTGTTCTTGGCCATTCCACCGGTAATCGCGAACTCGGGTGTCACGCCCAACCTTTCCACCAGGGAGTAGATTCTCTCCGCCATGGCCCTGCAGTAGGCTGCGAGCACCTCTTCCGTGGTCCAGCCCTTGCGGAGGAGGCCCGTGGCCTCGGACTTGGCATACACGACACAGGTATTCGAAACGGCCGGAGGCTCCTGCGTCACGTTGTAAGAGCGCTCGCCGACCTCCACGATCGGGACCCCGAGGAGGTCTGCAAAGACTTCCATGCCTCGGCCTGTGCCGGCCGCGCACTTGTCATTCATCAGGAAGTTGATCACCCTCCCCTTGTCGTCGCACTGGATGGCCTTCATGTCCTGCCCGCCCACGTCCAGCACGGTTCGGACCTGAGGCCCGTAAATGAAATTCGCCCCTCGGCTGTGGCAGGCGATCTCCGTAAGGGTTCGGTCGGCCATGGGAACGTTCACTCGGCCATAACCGGTGCCGATGCAGTACTCGATCCGGCTCTCGGGCATGTCCGTTTTTTCCAGAGCGAAACTGAGGCCGTTCCTGGCGCTGTTGGGACTGTCTGAGCCGGTCCGCATGTTGCCGTAAGCGAAAATTTCGCCGTCCGCCATGATCACCGCCTGGGTGCTCACAGAACCGACATCGATTCCCACGGTAATGGTTTTCGCTTTTTTCCAGTCCGTCTGCGGGTTGACCCAGTTGGTTTCGGTCCACCTCCAGAATTCCGGTTTCTTTTCTTCCGCCATGCTCACTGCTCCTGTGGAAAGCCAACTGCAGACCTTTGGCCGCAACCAAATCGCCTTCCCGAAACCCGAATGTCGAATATCGAACAAGGAATTCCGAATGATGAAGTTAAATCTCCAGTTTCTTCCTTCGGCGTTCGTTATTCATTATTCGACCTGCCCGCTGTGCCCGTGAACAGATTTCACGTGGAACTTCCCTCCCTCAACTGGCACGGCTTCCGTTCCGTCACAAAGCATTTCGCAGGGCAGGCGGGTATTCTTCGGTTCGTTCTTGAACTTCTACGCGCTCTGCGAAGAGTTCTGCTTTAAGACTCTAAAGCAATCAGTCTTCTTCCGCGGCGGCCACAACCGCAGCGCCCACTGCCATCCCGAACTCCGGCTCCTCAGGGATCAAGAGGTTCGGAATAGCCAACTGCCGCCTCATCGCTTCCACAAAGCCCGGGTTGCGAGCCACGCCGCCAAGCATCACCACGTCCTCATTGACCCCGATCCGCCGGATCATGGACACAATGCGGCTGGCCATGGCGTCATGAATGGCCTTGCTGATATCCTGCTTCTCGGTCATCCTATGGATCAAGCCCACCACTTCCGACTCGGCGAAAATGGCGCACTGGGCGTTCATGGGGATTTCCTTGTCCGATTGGAGAGCGAGTGGCCCCATCTGCTCCAGGGGGGTCTCCAGGGCCCGTCCCATGGCTTCGATAAACGCGCCGGCGCCGGCTGCACACTTTTCATTGACGGCAAAGTCCACGGCGTTTCCCTTTTCATCCAGCTTGGCCGCCCTGCCCTCTTCAGCGCCCACGTCCGCCACGGTCCTTGCCTTGGGGAAGTAGAAATTCGCCCCCTTGGCCATGGCCTTGATGTCGTTGACCAGGTCCCCGGTCTTGGGGAGAGCAAACTTCACGGCGTTCTTGCCTGATCCCGTGCCGCCGATTCGATTCACGTCATCGGCAGATACCCTTGCGTTCTTCAACGCCAGGTCCCAGGCTTCCAGGATCGATTTTTTCTGGTCAAAGCCGCTCAGCACTCTTGCTTTGCCGATGATCTTGCCGTCCTTGATGACAACGACCTTAGCGGTTTTTGCGCCACAATCAATTCCTGCGCTGATCATGGTCTCAAGCCTCCCTGTAAATAGTACCATCTTTGACCCGCCCCGGACAAACCCAGGCTTTTCCCCAGCCACGGACTCTCCACCCGCCACAGGAATCCTCCTTTCACAACGACCCGTCTCCTCTCAATCCTGCGGTTTTTCCGCCCTGGACACAAGGGCGGACGGAGAAACGTGCAACAGCAAAAAGGAAAGGAGACCGAGGATCAGGGTGGGGAAAAAGAAGGAGGCATGCCACAGGATGGCGGCGCTCAGACCTTCTTCCTTGCCGATCCCGTAAAAGAGATAGGCGTATTGGACAGAGAGGTGAAAGGTCCCGATAAAACCCGGGGCCGAGGGGATCATGACGCCGAAAGAGGCCATGGCCATGACCAGGAAGGGAGCGATCAGAGGCATGCGCAGATCGATAGAGAGCTCGACCAGTTTGATTTGGCCCAGGGATGCGACCCAGAGCAAGAGGGAATAGAAAACGACCAGAACCCATTGGTGGGGTCTTCTGGTCATGGCAAGACCCAGGCTGAAGTTCCACACGACGTCGATGACTCTTGAGCGTAATTTCCTGGGGACCAGGAAGAGAAGCCGGTCGAGAAGATTGAGAAAGAGCTTGGCCTTGACCTTGAAGCCGATCAGAAAAGCGATCAGCAGCAGGTAGGCCGCGAGCAGAAAGAAGCCCGTGGCCTTGAGGCTGACGCCCACGGAGCGCCACTCCTCTGAAAAGGTGGTGCCCATAAGGCCGATCATCAGGAAAAGGAGGAGCGTCAGACCGTCAAAAATCCTCTCCAAGACGATAGTCCCGAAGGTCGAGCTGGCGCTGAGGTGCTCCCGCTGCCCCAGGCAGTTGGCCCTGATGATTTCCCCGAGCCTGGCCGGAAGAATGCAGTTGGCTGCAAAACCGATCATCAGAGCGTAGAGGCGGTTGGAAAACGCCGTTTTCTTGATCGGCTCGATCAGGATGCTCCAGCGCCAGGCCCGGATGACATACTGGAAAAGGCTGAGCAGGATGACCAGGGAAAACAAAAGAGGATCCGCCGTCCGGAGGACTAGCCACAGCCTCGAGACATCCACCTGCCGGAGCGCAAGATAGACGAAAAGAGCGCTGATCAGAAGTCCTAACCAGACTCGCCAGGAGATGGGCTTGGCTGTGCTCCCGTCAGGCTTCACGGAGGACTTTCTCGGCTCGGGCAATGTCCTGGGCGATCTGACTCGAGAGCTCCTCAAGGGTCTTGAAAGTCTTTTCGTCTCTCAGGCGCTTGATGAAGTGCACTTTAATCGTTTTTCCCATAAGTTCGCCCGAGTAATCCAGGACGTGAGTCTCTACGGTTAAACCGGTATCCCCGAAGGTCGGATTATATCCGACATTGGTCACTCCGTTATAGAAAGCATCATCGATGAGCAGCTTGACCGCATAGACCCCCGTTTTTGGAAGCAGCTCGCCGTGGGGGTTCAGGTTGGCGGTCGGGAAACCGAGCAGTCGGCCTCCCCTGTTCCGACCTTTCACCACGGTTCCCTGCACCTCGAAATCCCTTCCGAGGAGCACCCTGGCCTCCTCCAGTCTCCCTTCCTGAACCAGCCTTCTGATCGATGTGCTGGAAACAAGGGTGTGGTCGATCTCGATCGGCCCCACAAGGTGGACGACAAAACCGAAATCGTTTCCTATTTCCCGAAGCAGATTGATGTCGCCCTCCCGGTTGTGGCCGAAGGTGTAGTCATAACCCACCACGATTTCTTTGATCCCGATTTTCTTCACCAGGATGCTGTTGACAAAATCCCGTGCCGGGATCGCTGCAAACTCCCGGTCGAACGACACGCAGACAATGACGTCGATGCCCGCCTTCTCAATGAGTTCAAGTTTTTGGCCCGTATGGGTGATCAGCTGGGGGCCGTTGGCCGGTCTCATGATTTTCAGGGGGTGGGGTTCAAAGGTCATGACAACGGACTGTCCGGCGATGGCTTTTGCTCTTTCTTTGACCTTGTCAAAGAGAGCCAAATGCCCTTTGTGGACGCCGTCGAAGTTGCCGATGGTGAGCACCGGGTTGGTCAGCGGTTTTGCGATTTCGTTGAGGTTTAAGATGACCTGCATGACGAAAATTCAAACAAATCTGTCATAAAATATTGACATGTTTATGACGCTAATATAAATGATTAGTCTGAAATATCAATCCATTTTGTGCGGAAGTGGCGGAACTGGTAGACGCGCTAGGTTCAGGGTCTAGTGTGAGCAATCACATGGGGGTTCAAGTCCCCCCTTCCGCACCAGCGGCAATTCAGGCCGCAATCGAAGCCGATTGCGGCTTTTTGCTTATGGGAGCAGGGCCGGCACAGCAATCCTCGCTGAGCTATTGCCTTTGAGGCCAAATCGGCGTAAAAGGAAGCACAAGGAAAAAGCGAAAAGGGGCATACGACCATGAAGGAACCAAAAGATGTTGGGGTAGCCATCCATGACCGATTTTTCACATTGGATGTCGGCATTGATGATGAAGAACTGATCATGAGCCTTTTGGCGGGACTGGCTATCTATGTTCGAAAAGGCAACTCCATCAAAGTCCGACAGTCTTATGTCACTTTTTCAGGATCCCAGGAAATCATCACCAAGTTCATTTCCAAGACCGAACAGGTCGGCGAGTGGAGCAACGAAACAAAGCAGATCCTTTCGGTGCTGAAGAAGCGTTGACCTTGAAATTTCATTAAACCTGGAGGAGAGTGTGGGCATGGCTATCCTCGGCGATGATGAGATCCTAGCAAGAGTGCACCGGTTCAAGCTCTTCCGCAGCGAGGGCAACCTGTCCATCGATGTCTATGAAGCGGTGCTCGGAAAGCCTCCTCACAAATACATTGCTGTCCCGAATCTTCTGCTCAAGGAATCAGAGGAGACGTTTTTCGGAGTGGGGGATACCAAGAAAGACGCCTTGACCGACTGTCTCAAGAAGATAAGAGCGGTCCGTATCGAAGAAATCGTGCCAACGGAGGATTTGGAGGGGAGTGAAGTCGAAAAACAGGCCGTAGAAAACTTGAAAAAAACCTCAACAAAATCTGCCCCCATGTGGAAGCTTCCGAAATTCTTTGCCAAGGGCTCCAAGAAAAACGGGTAATGACCGCCTGGCCACGATGAAATGCCTTGAAGACCCGCTCAAGCCTGCCTCTGAAAATAGACAGAGAGCTTGAAATCCTTGAAACGAATTACCAATATAGACGGAAGACATACCGCGCCGAACGGGCTGCGGCTTCAACGTAGGGTTTAGCTTTTAACGAGCATTCAAGAAGGGAAGGTGTTCGAGATGTCCAGAAACAAAGGAATATTGAGAAAAACAACCTTGATCGGGTGGACGGCGATTTGCTTCGTGATAGTGTTTGGAATTTCGACGCTTCCGGGTCTGATTCCGAATTCCGCAGCACAGAACCCCGGCTCGCCACCGGGTGTGCCTGTGTCTTTTTCAGAGCTTGCCAAGAAAGCGAAGAATTCCGTGGTGAACATCAGCACCGTGAAAGTGATGAAGGGAAGAGGCCAGACGCCCATGCCTTTCGGTCCCAATGACCCTTTCAGGGATTTCTTCGAGCGCTTCTTCAGGGACCAAATACCGAAGGATTTCAGACAGCAGAGCCTGGGGACCGGTGTGATCATCGACAAGGAGGGGTTCATCCTCACGAACAACCACGTGGTGGAAATGGCCGACGAAATCAAGGTGAAGCTGGCCGATGAAAAGGAATTCCTCGCCAAGATCATCGGCCGCGACCAGAAGACGGACCTGGCTCTTATCAAGATTGAATCGGACAAGCCCTTGAGCCCTTTGCCCCTCGGAGATTCCGACAAGCTGGATGTGGGAGAGTGGGTGGTCGCGATCGGGAACCCTTTTGGTCTCGGCAACACGGTGACTGCGGGCATTGTGAGCGCAAAGTACCGGCAGATCGGCCAGAGCTCTTATGACAACTACATCCAGACGGACGCGTCCATCAACCCGGGAAACAGCGGAGGCCCGCTTCTGAACACATCCGGGGAGGTGGTGGGGATCAACACCGCCATTTTCTCGCAGAGCGGCGGCAACATCGGCATTGGTTTCGCCATCCCCATCAACATGGCCAAGGATCTGCTTCCCCAGCTGAAGACAGGCAAGGTGGTCAGGGGCTGGCTTGGGGTGATGATCCAGAAGATCACACCGGAGCTGAAACAGAAGCTCGATCTCAAAGACGAAAAAGGCGCGCTCGTGGCCGATGTGACGCCGGGCGGGCCTGCTGAAAAGGCTGGCATCCAGCGCGGCGACGTGATCGTCACCTTCAACGGGAAAGAGATCAAGGAGATGAGCGAGCTGCCCTATGTCGTTGCCTCAACGCCAGTGGGAAAGAGCGTGAACGTGCAAGTTTTGCGAAAAGGGCAGAAAAAG
>Ga0209450_10001159_pt1 | contig 13195 bp, 10 predicted proteins | sample FrelakmetLWP11LW_FD_187149 | JGI IMG/M metagenome (GOLD analysis project Ga0209450, IMG submission 187149) | Freshwater lake sediment microbial communities from the University of Notre Dame, USA, for methane emissions studies - LWP11 LW (SPAdes)... | ecosystem: Environmental > Aquatic >... | reverse complement strand
AGCAGGTCCGTGACTTTTTCTTTTTCTCCCAGACCTTCAGACCCTCAGACCTCAGACCTTCGGACCTCAGACCTTCAGACCTTAATTTGACCGGGCGTTTCTGAAGATAATATTGAAAATACCTTTAAAGAAGTACCGGATATCGGTGGCTAATGGCTTTTGGTCATACTTATCAAGGTACCTTTTCTCGGACAGCTGTATCTCCTCGAGCCCGACAGGCATGTCTGCATAGTAGGGAGGCATCAGTCCCGGCTTGTACCTGATCCGCCGTTGCCGCAGATCCTCTGAATAGAGATTGAAGTAATGTGAGGAGAGGGGTCTGACCCCTACTATCTTCATGTCACCCCTAAAGAAATTAACAGTCATCGGCAGTTCGTCAAGCCATATGCGCCTGCAGAACCTGCCCCAGGTGGTAACACGGAAGTCGTGCTTCATCTTGCCACCCTCCTCAAGGTCATGGAGGTCATAGACATAATCCTGGATGAACTCCGAATAGGGGTGCATTGTCCGGAGCTTGAACACGGTAAACACCTTTCCGTTTTTTCCTATCCGGGGGAGTCCAATGATCAGTCCGTAACCGCTGCCGCTGACAGAGAGGGGAGCTGATCTGCGTTCTGCCTTAATGCACAGCATGTTGCCGGCGAACTTTTCCAGTTTGATTGAAAACCCTGCACGGCACAGTCGCCCGAGAGCCTCTGCCCGCGAGAGGGGCGGATTGGCGCCGCCGGAAAAGAACTGCCACAGGCCCCTTGTGATGCGCAGGCGGGGTATCACGCGCCTGACCAGGAAGTCAAAGGGCAAAATTATGTAATAGACAGGTGTGGTGAGATAGCTTCGTAGTCGTCTTGCACGCTGCTCCTTTGTCTCCACGCAGCAGATGAACACACCGTCACCAGTGAGCCTGACGTTGACCGCATCGAGAAAGGGGTCAATGTCGCGCAGGCTGTTCATAGGCTTCAGGTTGATGATGCATGTATAGTCTCCCGGTGCGAGGTTCTTAATATTGAAGAGGTCTGTGGTAGAGACCACTGAAAGAGATGACCCTTCCGCCCTGCTGACCATCGAGGCAAGGGCTTCGGCACGCTCCGGCGGACAGCCCTGCATGAGCTTCCCCGTCAGCGCCGGGTCAGGGCTCATTCCGTAATCGCTCTCAGGGTGAGACCGTGCCACCATGTCGCGCTCGGTCATGGGAGGCAGGTCTACGGCCTGCAGGGCGGCCTTGTTGAATGAGATCCACAGGGCGCCGCCGATAAGTTCGAGGACTGTGGCTGTAAGGGCCGTGCCGAAGACGACGGCTCTCGAATAACCTGCATCACGGAAAGCATACATTAGCAGGGCGGCAATGCTCGTGGCGACAAGGTTAGAAGTGATGACGTAGTAAAAAAGTGTTCTCAGATTTATGATGCGTCCGCTGCCGATTTTACCGTTAACAAGTGAGACAGCAACCCATAACAGTGCCAGGACAATAAAGAAAGGGGCGTGAGAGGGGACATAAGCTTTTATCCCCGCCGGCTTCAGCGTGGTCATGAGGATGAATGACAGAGCCAGGATAAGGATGTCTGCCGAGAGGCTGTATGCACGAAAGTGTCTGTTATGCATTTCCCCGCATTTCTTGTGCAAGTTAACAATAATTTGAGCTAACCCGTATATTTGCACAAATGTCTTGCCGATGAGACCCTACTTTCCTCTGTCACTTATATTAATATTTTTATTTCCTCTGCACTTGACCTTGAGGGCTCAGTATATCCCCGAGCCTGTTGCCAATACGGCACTATATTCCTTCATTGATGAGCTTGCCGTTGACGGAATAATTAAACTCAACGGAGCTGTAAAACCCTATAGCCGTAGGAACATACTCTCCTTTCTTGAACAGGCGTCGGCGTCGGCAGATAAACTTTCTTCAAGGCAGCAGAAGGAGGTATTGTTTTATCTTAATGATTTTGGAGACCCGCCTGTTTCCGCCAAATTCAAGCTTCTTCTTAATCCTGCCGTTGCACGCTATAATGATTCACTGTTCAATGTGACCGTCTCACCTGTTCTGGGCTTTTCTGCAGGGAGTGACGGTTCAATTGCCTGGAAGAACGGCATCAGGATATATGGCAGCTACGGCCGGTGGTCATTCTTTGCAGCGCTCCAGGACAATCATCAGGATCCCGTACTTAGCAGGCCCGACTATCTTACCCGGGAACGTGGTGGTCATTTGAAGAATGGAACTGATTTTTCAGAGATGACCGGCGGTGCTGCATACACCTGGAAGTGGGGTGACATATCTTTTCTGAAAGACTCACCCGTATGGGGAAGCGGTTACGCCGGAACAAATATTCTTACGGGCCGTGCACCATCTTTCATGCAGCTTAAACTACATCTCATGCCTGCAAAGTGGGTTGAAATGACATGGTTTAACAGCTGGCTCACTTCTATGGTGGTTGACTCTACGCGCTCCTTCTGGGTTTCTAACGCCTATGGCACCGACTATCGTGAAGTATATCACTATAAGTTCTTTGCAGCAAGCCTGTTTACCTTCAAACCCGTTTCGCGTCTGAATATCTCAGTGGGAAACAGTATAATCTTTTCAGACCCCAGGCTGGTACCATATTATCTTATGCCTTTTTTCTTTTATAAATCGGTAGATCATGGGGTTAATACCGGCATCGATAACAGTAATGCCCAACTCTTTTTCGATATAAGCTCATACAACATAAAGCATCTGCATATTTACGGCACTCTGTTCATTGATGAGCTCTCAACTGAGCGCTTTACCAACTCAGAGTATAATTTTTTTTCCTGGAAGGGCGGTTTCCGGACCGGTAATTTTCCGTTCCTGAAGAATTTATGGGCATCAGCTGAGGTTACATTCACTTATCCTCTCACCTTTCAGCATTTTGTACCCGTTCTCACCTTTGAGAACGAAGGCTTTAACATGGGACATTATCTAAAGGACAATACAAGGAGCATCTGGATGGCTCTTGATTATAAACCGATAAGGGGGCTGGCGTTACGTCTCTGGCATGAGAGGTCAGAGCGTGGGCCGGATTATCAGAATCTGGGTGGTGAGCGGACCGGACTCCCCTATATGGAATCGGTTGAGTGGAGGAATATAGCCACAGGAGTTGAGATCAGTTATATGATCACGGGAGGTGTTCGTGCAGACATCAGGTTCATCAGCAGCCTGGTTGAGGGGGAGGAGTCATGGACCGCCCCGCATCTCTACGGCAAGACAAAGACCTTCAGCGGGGGTCTCGTCTGGGGGTTCTAGGATTGGTCTAAAGGTCTGAAGGTCTGAGGTCTGAAGGTCTGAGGTCTGAAGGTCTCCTGTTATTGTAACAAGTAATTTTGACAATGACCTTCAGACTTTAGACCCTGAGACCTTCAGACAATTTTTACTAACTTTGCGCTGCAATACAGAGATCATGCAAGAGAACGAGCCGCTGCCGTTAAAGGAGGACCCGCCGGTATTACCTAAACCGGAGAAGAAGTGGTATGCCGTTTACACCAACGCCAGGGCAGAGAAGAGGGTTACCCAGAGACTGACAGATATTGGAATTGAGGCATTCCTCCCGCTGCAGAAGACACTCCGGCAGTGGTCTGACCGCAAGAAGCTGGTTGAAAAACCCCTGATAAGTTCATATGTCTTTGTAAAGGTCACTACTAAGGAATTTTTCCCTGTCCGCACTGCCGACGGCGTTGTGAAATTCATTATGATCGCCGGTAAGCCGGTTGTCATTCCCGAATACCAGATCACCAACCTCAGGATACTGTGCGGCAGCGATGCCGAGGTGTCAGTAAGTGATGATGTATTCACCAAAGGCGACATGGTTGAGGTGATCATCGGATCGCTGACCGGCCTTCGCGGCGAGCTGATCAGGGTAGGTAAAAAGCATAAGGTTGTAATAAGAATCATCCAGCCTGGCATGAACCTGACCGTTGATATAAAAACCACATCGATTCGTAAACTCGAAAAAAAGTAAGATATTTATCTTCTCATAATCGCGGAAACACAAAATAATCAATGAAAAGAATCATACCGTTTGTTGTACTGATATTGCTGGTCGCCGGGTGCTCTACCAAGAAGGAACTTTCATATCTGAATAACCTTGAACTGCCTGAGACTGGCGGGCAGACTTTCTTTACAATGGATATCCCTGATTACAAGGTCCAGCCCCGCGATATTCTTTACGTCTCGGCCAAGACTCAGACCCCTGACGGGATGCTTGAAGAGATATTGCAGGGAAAGAGTGCCCCCGGAGGCAGCTATATGCAGGGTGAGGCTTCACAATACATAATGGGATACAGCATTGATCCTGAGGGTAATGTCACGATTCCGCTCCTTGGTAAAATGGCTGTGGCAGGTATGACAATCTATGAGATAAGTAATATCATGCAGGCGAAAATTGATACCTTTTTCAGGCATGCGTATGTTGAGGTCAGGCTGCTCAGTTTTAAATTCACAGTCATAGGAGAAGTAAATGCACCTGGAAGTTATATCAATTACAATGATCAGCTTACAATATTTGAAGCTATTGGCCGGGCCGGAGGAATAACGGAGACAGGAGCCAAGGAGAGAGTATTACTCATCAGACCCGTGGGAAATAAGACATCAACCTTCAACCTTAATCTTCAGGATAAGAATATTCTGGCGTCTCAGGCATATTTTCTCTCTCCGAATGATGTAATTATTGTGCAGCCCGTGCCGAAGAAGACCTTTAATGTCAACCTGCCCACCTACGCATTTATCTTAACTACCATCTTCAGCTCAATTACAACGACGTTACTCCTTATTGATTATTTTGGAAATTAAGATGAGATATCCATGATGGAAAACGGCGAGCAGAATTATTATATGCCTGAAAGCGAAAGCATTGATTTTCGCAGGTATTTCTCACTCTTTCTCAGCAACTGGTACTGGTTTGCAGGGGCGCTATTCATTGCGCTTTCGGTTGCCTACGGGGTTAATCGGTGGGGTGAAGAGATTTACACTGTTCAGAGCACCATGCTTATCAGGGATGAACAGCAGGGCGGGGGATTTGCAGAGATGGACAAGATCATTCCGGGAGGAGACATCTTCCGCTCCAGCCAGAATCTGCAGAACGAGATAGGCATCCTGAAATCGTTTGATCTCAATCATAAGGTGATGTACGCCCTTGAGGATTTTCCTGTTGTTTACACTGCCGTTGGCAGGAGGGGTATTGCCGAAAGCCGCCTGTATAAAACGTCTCCTTTCGTTGTTGTATGCGACAATATAAGGTTACAGCCTGAAGGCAAGCGCGTAGATATTAAAATACTCTCCGAGGGGAAATATCTTATGACCATTGAGTCTGAAGACTACGAGGAAGAGCACTATTTCGGGGAGCGCTTCAGCAGGTTTGGTTTCGACTTCATTATCACTCCGCGCGATAGCAGCACTTCGCCTGTCATCCGGAGTGGCTCAAATAAGTATTATTTCAGTATTGCCACTCCGGCCTACCTTGCAAATATCTACCGCTCGAAATTAACCGTCACACCCATTGAGGAGGAGGCTACTCTTGTGACACTGACGGTCACCGGGCTTGTTCCCGAGCAGGAGGCCGATTACCTCGACACACTAATGAGCAAGTACATCGGACAGGGGCTTGACTGGAAGACAGAAGCTGCTACCAAGACAATAGATTTTATTGAGCTACAGTTGGGGGGGGTATCTGATTCACTCAGGAGGGCAGAAAATACACTGGAAAAATTCCGATTTGAGAATCGTTTCGTTGACCTCACAACCGAGGGAAATCTTGTCCTGCAGCGCCTGGAACGGTATGAGATGGAGAAAAACACCCTTAACCTTCAGATGCAGTACTACATCTACCTGAAAGATTATCTGACATCACGCAATGAGAGCGGCATGATAGTTTCACCAAGTGTCATGGGAATCAGTGATCCAATGCTTATCAGGCTTGTCGAGGAGCTTTCGCAGCTTCAGTTACAGCAACAGCAGGTAGGCTTTGTGGTGATGGACGAACGGCCGGCATCAAACCTGATATCAGGTAAAGTTGATCAGGCACGTGATGCTCTGCTTGAAAACGTCAATAGCAGCATCAATCAGCTGAAGTTGTCTGTTGATGATGTACAGGAACGCATAACCGAGGTAGAAGGCCAGCTTGGGAAGCTCCCCGGCACTGAAAGAGACCTGATACGGATACGGAGGGACTTCGATCTTAACAGCACGGTTTATAATTTCCTACTTGAAAAGAGAGCAGAAGCGGGCATTGCTATGGCCTCAAAGGTCTCTGACAACAAGATCATTGATGAAGCGGAGCCCTATAACTCAATCCGCATCAAGCCTAAAACAAGACAGAACTATATGCTTGCCTTTATTCTCGGGTTCCTTATCCCGGCAGGTGCTATCGTGGTCATCGACCTGTTTAACAATAAGGTCATAGACAAGAAGGATATTGAGAAGGCTACCAAGGCTCCGATACTGGGATTCATCAGCCACAGCGGATACGGTACCGAGGTGCCGGTGGTAGAGAAGCCGGGCAGTACCCTTGCAGAGAGTTTCAGGAGCATACGCACCTCAATGAAGTATTTTAATCCCGGAGAACAATCTGTTGTGGTGGCTGTCACCTCGACCATCAGCGGCGAGGGCAAGACCTTTGTGGCTGTTAACCTCGCAGCGATCATCTCGCTCCTTGGCAAGAAGACGCTGCTTGTGGGCCTTGATCTTCGCAAACCACGTATTCACAAGATACTTGGCACTGACAATTCGCTGGGGATGAGTACTTTTCTCAGCAGTAACAACAAGTTTGAGGAGATCATACAGAAAACGTCAATAGAAAATCTCTGGTTTGCCACAGCCGGCCCCGTGCCACCTAACCCTGCAGAACTGATAGAACGGAAGACGATGCCCGACTTCCTTGCAAAGGCAAGAAAGCAGTTCGATTACATAATCCTTGACACGCCTCCGGTCGCCATCGTCACCGATGCACTCCTCCTTGCCCATCACGCTGACATGACCCTCTTTGTCGTCAGGCAGCGATACTCTTCCAAGGGAACCCTGCAATTGGTTGATGAGATCTACCGGAACAAGGAGATCAAGAATCCGGCAATAATTGTCAATGACATATCCATGTCAGGCTACTACGGCTACGGACTTCGCTACGGCTACACCATGGGCTACTCTTACGGCTATAACTACGGTTACAAGTACTACGGTCACACATCCTATGGCAGGGGAGCACGTGATGCTGCGGGGGCTTATTATACGGAGGACTGAGCGGGTATTCGGTAAACGGTATTCAGTAACCGGTTAAAAAAATACTGATAACCGATAACTGATAACCGATAACCGATAACTGATAATCGATTACCTCTTTTCCATCCCTGAAACGTGAAACCAAACTTTCGCCTTTCACCTTTCACCTTGCTCCTTTTTAACTATCTTTGTCCATCATATCCGCCTGATCGCGGAAACCTGATAACTTTGGGGAAGCATTGACATAAAATATAGGGGTCGTATAAAAGGCGCGGCTCATGTTTTATTTAACTGATCTGAAGATTGTTAGGCACCTGTTCTGGTGTGACTGACCAACCGGAGGATTAAGAATAAAGAAGGATTTCAGCCCATGGCTGGCAGGAAAGTATTATCATGATTTCATTGTTCCACGATGAAGTCAATAACTGTTCACGCTGAACCCTGAACTTAGACTCAAATCCTGACTTGTGCCTCTCAAACTCACCTATTATCGAGGTAAGCGTATAATACTATCTGACAAAGTAGAAACACTCTATTCAAGCAAAAATGGAATCTCCGAAGAAAACCGTCACTCCCTCCGACGACATTGATCTGTTAAGATATGTATCATTATTTGCAAGTAACTGGATATGGATTGCGGCGGGGCTGTTCATTGCCATATCGCTTGCTTACACAATAAACCGCTACTCACAGAGGGTCTACAATGTAAAGAGCACCATCCTGATCGAGCAGGAGCAGGATGTTGCTTATTCAGGACTTGACCAGGCCCTAACGGGAGGCGGGTTTTTCGGCTCATGGCGTAACCTTGAGAACGAGATCGCCATCCTTCAGTCATACACCCTCAATTACCAGGTTATTCAGGAGTTACCGGAGCTGCATGTTGCTTACGTTCCTGTCAGCCGTAAAGGCATTAACGGACAGCGTATGTACAAAAACTCACCCTTTATCATCAGGAAGCTTGCGGAGGATCAGCCACTGAACGTGTCTTTGACCATAAAGATCACGGGACCGGAGACCTACTTCATTGAAATTGAGGAGGATTATAAAAAGATATGGAGCAAAGAGCAAAATACGGAGGGAAATGCTGATCGGGAATTCCGCCTAGGTGAACCCTATACATTTTATGGATTCAATTTTGTTATAGAACCTCGTGATTCATCGAAATCAGTTTACGGCTCAAACAACAGGTACCTTGTATGGTTTGAGTCAACTGACGGTCTTGCTAATTCTTATCGATCAGGTCTGTCCATTGAGCCGGTGAAAGAGGGGGCATCGGTCTTCACACTCTCCTTTAATGCATATTCAAAGCTACAAGGCGCAGACTACCTGAACAAGCTCACAGAGATATATTCAGAAATGGAGATCGCCTGGAAGAGCAGGGCAGCTGAAAGCACGATTGAATTCATAAACGGGCAGCTTGGGCTGATAACAGACTCCCTCCACCTGGCAGAGAGCAACATGGAGAAATTCCGGCTCAATAACCGGTTTGTAGATCTGACTATGGAGGGTACGCTGGTTCTTCAGAGGCTCGAGAGGTATGAGGGTGAAAAGGCAATGCTGGGAATGGAGATGCAGTACTACATGTATCTGCTTGACTACCTTGACTCGCGCATTGAGGGCGGGCTGATTTCTCCAAGCATCATGGGCGTGACTGACCCGGTTCTGGTTAAGCTTGTGGAGGAGTTTGCGGAGCTCCAGCACCGGAAGAAACAGATGGAGTTCACCATGAGCGGGAATGTTCCACAGGTGACTCTTATTGATCAGCAGATAGAGGGGGCGAGGGCTTCACTGCGTGAGAATATCTCCTCAGCCATCAGTCAGCTGAAGCTTTCAATAAGTAATGTAAATGACCGAATAGCGACGGTAGAGCAGGAGCTTGACCGTCTGCCGGGCACTGAGCGTCAGCTTATCGGAATACAGAGGGAGTTTGATCTGAACAACACAGTCTATACCTTCCTTCTCGAACGTCGCGCGGAGGCTGGTATTGCACGTGCTTCCAAGACGCCTGAGCACCGCGTCATCGACAAGGCAGTGCCCCAAAACAGCTCACGCGTTAAGCCCAAGACAACAAAAAACTATCTTATAGCCATGCTTCTGGGGCTCATGGTTCCCATGGCGCTGATTGCCCTCATCGACCTTTTAAACAATAAGATAATTGGCCGACATGACATCGAGTCCCTAACCAAAGCACCGATAATAGGATATATCAGTCATTCCGATTATCACTCTGAAGACCCCGTGGCTGAGAAGCCCGGCAGCACCCTGGCTGAGTCTTTCCGGTCGGTACGCACCTCCCTCTCTTTTATGACGGGACAGACAAAATGCCCGGTTGTCATTGTAAGCTCCCCGGTCAGTGGTGAGGGAAAGACATTCGTTTCGGTCAACCTGGCAACCATCATCTCGCTGATGAACAAGAAGGTGCTAATCATCGGTCTTGATCTCAGAAAACCCCGTGTGCACGCTATCCTAAAGTCCGACAACGGAAACGGGATGAGTACTTATCTCAGCGGCAACGCCACTTTTGAGGAGGTTATCGTCCCGACGCAGATCCCGAATCTTTTCTTTGCATCGTCCGGGCCTGTCCCGCCAAACCCCTCAGAGCTAATAGGGTCTGCGAGGATGGCTGAGTTCATCACACGTGCACGGAATGAGTTCGATACTGTCATCATCGACACCCCGCCCGTCGGTATCGTTACCGATGCACTGTTGCTGGGCCAACTGGCCAATGTGACGCTCTTTGTTATACGGCAGAGATATACAACACGCGGTTATGTGTCTATGCTTGATGAGATTTACAGGAAAGGGGAAATGTCGAACATCGCACTTATCATTAATGATATTTCTGCAACCGGGTACTACGGCTACGGACTCCGCTACGGCTATACACTGGGCTACGGATACCGCTATTATGATCCCGGTAACTATTACACCAGGAATAGTAATAAGGGAGCAGGATATTATACTAATGAATGAACTCTTCTGGCTTGATGACTCGATATCACAAGTCCTCTTTAAATGGCATTGATCTCTGACTTTGAGATACCATACGTTCGACAAATCATAACCTTATGAAAACAAAATTGATTCTATTTCTAATGGCTGTAATCATAAACAGTTCCCTTGCCCAGCCTCAGGCAGAAGTTGCTAAGCTGCCAAAGCTGAATTACGACTGGCAACCGGGGTTTATAAACTTAACTGAGCTCACAGGGGGTATAGGAGTTAACCTTACATATGCCCCCTATTCTCAGAATTACTTCGGTATTACAACCGTTAATGGTTACCAGTTCTCCCGTAACATAAAGGCCGGTATTGGAGTCGGAGCCCATATTTATGGTGAGGGAGTATTGATGCCTTTGTTTATCGACGTGCGATACATGTTCTCAGCACAGGAATATGTCCCCTTCGTATCTGCTGCAGGAGGAGCCGAGCTGAGCCTGGATGACTTCAACGGATCAACACGTATATTCATCAATCCGGCTCTGGGGGTTAAATGGGTTGCAGTTAGTCGGCTGGGTATATCATTTTCAACCGGGCTTATGGTAATGTCAGGCGGGGGAACCGGAGGACGCTCGTCATTCATAAACTTCAAACTAGGTGTCGAATTCAAAGGAAAGTAGTTCATAGTCCATCGTTCCTGGCTCATTGCCCTCCGTGGCCTTGGCTAAGGAGGGTTCCTTGTACAGTCATACCACTGATACTATAAACAATAAACGATGAACAATTAACCATATACTCTCTCCAAATGAACAGACTAATTACAATCGCAATTCTGCTGGTGCATGCAGGAACCCTGTCTGCCCAGACCCACCTGATCCCTTCAGAGCCCATACTGAGTAATGATGTGAGGGCTGGATATTATTACACGTTTGGCTTCGGTTACGGTTTCGGTTTTGGAGAAACCGAATTTCCCTATACCGGATATTATTACGGTGCTACAGGAGTCATAGGTTATCAGGCCACAAGATCTATCAAGACCGGTTTCGGCTTTGGCTACAAAATGTATGATGCCGGCGGTCTCTTTCCTCTCTACGGACAGTTCCGTTACAGTTTGTGGGCAAAACGCATTGTTCCTTTCTTTAACGCCGATTGCGGCTACCTCCTAAGCTTCGAGGACTTTCAGGCCGAGAGTCGTTTCTTTCTGAGCCCTTCACTTGGAGTTCATATGGTTGCAAAAGACAGGTTATCCGTCAATATCTCATCAGGAATCCTGCAACAGTCCGGTGGCCTCTACGGCACTTCTTCCTTCTGGACATTCAAGCTGGAAGTCGAGTTCAAAGGCAGAGCGTGGAATAAATTCGTGATAATCAAATAAATTCAAAGTTCAGGCAGTTCAACCGACAGTGCACCTCCGTGGTCAACTCTGTGTGCTTCTGTGGTGAAACTCCTCGCTCCCTCGCTCCCTCCCTCGATGTCAGTCCTAAATCTTGATTTCAGATTAATTATCTAAAGAAAAATTTCCTACCTTGTAATCCAAAGTCATTCACCAGTATAACTCAGACCTATTATGAAAAGACTTTACACCTTCGCTGCCTTATTACTTGTGATAACCTATTTTGCCTCAGCACAGGTAACCACAGAACGTTGCTTTCATCTTGACAAGGTGGTATTTATGCAGCAGAAGCAGGACTTCTGGAGAAGCCATACTCTCTATTCCACCCTTGCAAGACCTATGTCAATGTTCAGGGGGGGCTATTATAACCTGACTGAAGGCACTTACGGATGGGGGCTTGGGCTGAAAGATGCACCCTTCTCTGACCATTTCGCCGGAATTACAACAGTTAACGGATGGCGGTTCGGTGGAGGACTGGCGATGGGTCTGGGCGTAGGATATCAGGCATATAATGACGGATGGCTCCTTCCGGTTTACGGTGATGCAAGATATTATATCGGCAAGCAGAAGAACAAATTCTTCGTTATGGCTGCCGGCGGAATGCTCTTCAACTTTGAGGATTTCGACGATAACTCGCGAGTATTTTTCAACCCCGGCGGAGGTATAACAATTCCCCTGGCAAGAAGCTCGCAGCTCTCCTTTGCAGTAGGATACTATATACAGTATGATATTGACTATTTCAATGACAAGGTTGAGGGTTTCCGTGACTCCTTCATCAACATGAAACTAGGTCTGCTCTTCGGAAAGTAAAAGGTCTCTCCTTTATCATTTATGGCACGTGAAAATGATGTTACCTGGTAGCATGCAGTTTCTTTAACCTGCCATCACCGTATCCAATAACTGTAATTAATATACTTTGGTTCATCAGTCATTAACCAGGATCAGGAACAAACTTGTCGTATCCTGCCAGGCTGAAGGAGATTCACCCTTTAATTCCCCGGAGGGGATGGCAAGTTTTGCCCTGGCCGCCGTCATGGGTGGTGCGGGGGGCATCAGGAGCGAAGGAGTTGAGAAGACAAGACTGATAAGAAGCCTTACTGACCTGCCCCTTATTGGCCTGATTAAAGACAGGTATCCTGACGGCTGTGTCAGGATCACAAGAGCTTTTGATGAGGTTGAGAGAATAATTGATACGGGCATTGACATCGTGGCTATCGACGGTACTTTTCGTGAGGTGAACGGTATGGCCGGTCCGGAATTCATTGCCGTCTGCAGAAAGAGACACCCGGAAATATGCATCCTGGCCGATATCAGCACTGTTGAGGAGGCCGGTAAGTGTATCAGGCTCGGTGCAGATGTTGTATCCACATGTCTCAGGGGGTTTACCCCAGCCACAAGGGAGATCGTCAACGGCAGCGCAGATATAAAGTTTATCAGGCAGCTTCTTGACAGGTACCCTGGCTTTCCGGTACTTGGTGAAGGGCTGATACACACTCCTGCCGAAGCCGGGAAGATAGCCGGCATGGGGGTGTGGGCTGTCGTGGTCGGAACGGCAATAACCAGACCCCATGTGGTCACAGAGTGGTTCGTAAGAGAGATAAAACGGGAAGAACATAAATAAGATGCAGATAACACTTAATAACGGA
>Ga0209450_10001158_pt1 | contig 13201 bp, 10 predicted proteins | sample FrelakmetLWP11LW_FD_187149 | JGI IMG/M metagenome (GOLD analysis project Ga0209450, IMG submission 187149) | Freshwater lake sediment microbial communities from the University of Notre Dame, USA, for methane emissions studies - LWP11 LW (SPAdes)... | ecosystem: Environmental > Aquatic >... | reverse complement strand
GATCATCGACGTCCGGCCGCAGCCCAGCGGTATCCACGTGGGCCGCATGCGCGTGCCGCTCGGCGTGATCGGCATCATCTACGAGAGCCGGCCCAACGTCACCGTCGACGCCGCCACACTGTGCCTGAAGAGCGGCAATGCGACGATCCTGCGCGGCGGTTCGGAGGCGATCGAGAGCAATCGCCTGCTGGCGCGGCTGATCGGCGAGGCGCTCGCCGCCGCTGGCCTTCCCGCTGCGGCGGTGCAGCTGATCGACACCACGGACCGGGCCGCCGTCGGGCTGCTGGTCACGATGCCGGAGAATGTCGACATCATCGTCCCGCGCGGGGGCAAGGGACTGATCGAGCGCCTGATGCTCGAGAGCAAGGTGCCGATGATCAAGCACCTGGACGGCATCTGCCACGTCTACATCGACGCCGCGGCCGACCCCGCGATGGCGGTTCGCATCGCCGACAACGCCAAGACCCAGCGTTACGGCACCTGCAACACGATGGAGACGCTGCTGGTGGCAGAGGCGATCGCTCCGCGGGTGCTGCCGGAACTCGGCCGGATCTATGCCGACAAGGGTGTGGAGCTGAGGGGTGACGCGGCCAGCCAAGCGGTGCTGCTGGGCGCAGGCCTGGAGTGCGGCGAAGCCACCGAAGACGACTGGCTCACCGAGTACCTGGCCCCGATCCTGTCGATCCGCGTCGTCGGCGGGCTCGAAGCGGCGATCGCGCACATCAACCGCTACGGCAGCAAGCACACCGATGCGATCGTCACGGACGACTACGGCGCTGCCATGCGCTTCCTGCGTGAAGTGGACTCGGCCTCGGTCATGGTCAACGCGTCAACCCGTTTCGCCGATGGCTTCGAGTATGGGCTGGGCGCCGAAATTGGCATCAGCAACGACAAGCTGCACGCCCGCGGGCCGGTCGGGCTCGAAGGCCTGACATCACTGAAGTATGTTGTCTTCGGCCACGGCGAAGTGCGTGCCTGATCGGCGCACCGCCGTTGAAGCTCGGGCCGCTCTCGGGCCGGCCCCGGCTGACGGTGTCGAGCGAACCTCTAATTCTGGCCTTGCTCGAGCGAAGCGCCTTCGTGCGATCGGGGCCAGGCGGTTGTCGTGGCACGGCGACGGAGTCAGGCGAAGTGCGGCCCGGATGCGACTCCGGACGGTTTGGTCGCTTGGCATTGTGGTCCGGCACGCCAACTGTGCCATGCTGTCGCTGCGCTCCGCTGGCGGTGCAATGCGCGTTGCATGCACGGTTGCGCGGTTGCAATGAACAACGGGCACTGATGTTGAACGCGATCGTTGCGCTCGTGTCCGAAGAGCCCTACTGAGCGAGCCATGCCTGCCACCGTCGACTACTACATGAACCCCGCGTCCCCGTTCACCTACATGGGGCACGAACGGTTCCGCCAGATCTGTCGCCGGCACGGCGCGCAGATCAACCTGCGCGTGATGGATCTGGGCAAGGTGTTCCCGGTGTCCGGAGGCCTGCCGTTGAAGGACCGACCGCCCCAGCGCCGCGCCTACCGAATGACCGAGCTCAGGCGCTGGCGGGAGTTTCTCGGCATCCCGCTCAATCTGGAGCCGAAGTACTTTCCGGTGCCATCGGAGCCGGCGGCGACCCTGATCCTGGCGGTGCTCGCGCGCCTCGGAGTCGAGCCGGCGCTCGATATTGCCGGCGACTGCCTGCGCGCCGTGTGGACGGAGGACCGCGACATCTCCGCGCCGGCCACGCTGCGCGAATTGCTCGTGGCCCGCTCGCTCGATGCCGAGGCCTTGATGACGCACGCGGCCTCGGCTGAAGTCGCAGCGCTCTACATCATGCACTCGCAGGAAGCGATTTCCCGCGGCGTCTTCGGTGCACCCACCTACGTGTTGAACGACGAGCTCTTCTGGGGCCAGGATCGTCTCGACTTCCTCGACCGGGCGCTCGCCCGTGCCTGACGAACGGCCGGGTCCCGCCCAACGACCCGACCGCCGCTGCACATGATCTCGCGCCTGCAGCCCTACTTCGCGGTCTGCCCCGGCGGACTCGAAGCGGCCTTGGCCGATGAACTGGACGCACTCGGCGCCCGTGAAGTCCGCGAGGAAGGCGGTGGCGTCGCGTTCAATGGAACGCGGGAGCTTGGCTATGCCGTCAACCTGCACTCCCGCATCGCCAGCCGCGTCCTGTGGCAGGTCGGTCGCCGTGGATACACCACGGAGCAGCATCTGTACGACGCCACGCAGGAAGTGCGCTGGCAGGACCTGATGTCGGCGCAGCAGACGCTGCGCGTCGACGTGACAGCCTCACGCTCGCCCCTGAAGAGCCTGGAATTCGCGATGCTGCGCATCAAGGACGGCATCGTGGACCGGCTCCGGACGCTGAGCGGAGCGCGCCCTTCGATCGACCGGCAGGACCCGGACGTGCGTGTCTTCGCCTACCTCGACCAGCGCACGGTGACGCTTTACATCGACCTCTCCGGCGAGCCGCTCTTCAAGCGCGGCTGGCGCGCCGACAAGGGCGAGGCGCCGCTGAAGGAGAACCTCGCGGCGGGCCTGCTCGCGCTTTCCGGCTGGACGCCGGAGGTCCCGCTGCTCGACCCGTTCTGCGGCAGCGGCACGATCGTCATCGAAGCGGCCACGATCGCGACCCGGCGCGCGCCCGGACTGAACCGCCCGTTTGCCTTTGAACGCCTGGCCAACTTCGACCGCGCAGCGTGGCGTCGCTTGAAAGATAAAGCCTTGGCGGCGGTCGACGACACCGCGACAGCGCAGATCGTCGGTTCCGACATCTCGACGCGCGTCATCGAGCAGGCCCGCGCCAACGCCAGGCTTGCTGGCCTGGACGCGTTCCTGGGCGATGGCCGCCTGCGCCTTGAAGGCTGCGACGCCCGCACCGTCGAGCCGCCGGCCGAGCACGGCATGATCATCTCCAACCCCCCGTACGGCGAGCAGAGCGCCCCGCGCTCGTCCACCGTGCCCAAGATGATGGGCGACGTCGGCGACCGGTTGAAGGCCGCCTTCCCCGGCTGGCACGCCTGGTTCCTGACCTCCGACCGCCAGCTGCCGCGCCAGATGCGCCTGTCTGAAACCCGCAAGCCGGTGCTCTACAACGGAGCGCTGGAGTGCCGGTTTTTCAGGTTCGAACTGGTGGGCGGGCGGTATCGGCCGCGGGCGGGTGCACTGCCCTAGCCTCCGGCGGGGCCAAGCTTCGTCCCGCCGAAGTTCCCTTGCAAGTCTTGTGTGAATTTGCCGGCGGTGCAATGCTGCGTACGCATTTCTGCGTTCGCAGAATGCCCACATTGAGCAGTGCCCGAACGAGTTACAAAATCGACGGGTCCTGACTTCGTGGGGAACACCGTGCTGTTGGCAACATTGCCGGTAACGACCGAGATCGGCCCTCCCGCCGGACCGGTGTCATCGGCTGGACGCGAGCCGCGAAAGTCGAGTGTGATACCGGAGAACCTGCCCCCAGTTGCAGACATTGCGCGAGTTGTGCGCACCGTGCTCGTTGCCGATGTCGTCGAGTCGGTACGGCTGATGCAGGCGGACGAGGCAGGCACGGTTCAGCGCTGGCGCGCATTCGTCGATCACGTATTGCACAAATTGCTGCCGGGGCACGACGGGCGCCTTGTGAAGAGCCTCGGGGATGGACTGATGCTCGAGTTCCCTCAGGTTTCGACTGCGGTCGCCATTGCGTTCGCTATGCAGGAGGCCGTCGCTCACGTGAATTCAGGCGTCCCGCCTGAACTTCGAATACATCTGCGCATTGGACTTCACGTCAGCCCCCTGGTGGTTGACGAACATGACATCTATGGACATGGCGTCAATCTTGCGGCGCGCCTGACGACACTGGCGGGTCCGGGCGAAATCGTCGTCTCAGCGGACGTGCGCGACCAGATCACGCCGGCTCTCGATGCAGACATCGAGGATCTCGGCGAGTGCTATTTGAAGCACCTGCAGCATCCAGTGCGGGCATTTCGGGTTGGCGCACCCGGTGAACAGCCGGTGATTGAGTTCGGCAACCTGGAGGGCGATCTGAAACCGACCATCGCCGTGATCCCCTTTAGTGCGCGCTCAGCGGACCCCAACCACGACGTTCTTGGGCAAATCCTCGCCGAGGAGATTATTTCTGTTCTCTCGCAATCACCTGATCTCCATGTCGTTTCGCGACTTTCGACGACCGCCTTCTGCGGCCGCAATGCATCTCTCGACACTCTGAACACACACCTGCATGCCAACTACGTCCTCTCCGGTTCGTATCACATCGTCGGTGATCGGGTGACATTGAAGACCGAACTCGCCGATGCGCGCTCGTCGCAAGTGGCGTGGTCGAAATCTCTGAAGGGAAGTGTCAAGGGCGTCGTTGAGGGGAAGGACTCGCTTACGGCTCATCTCGTCGAAGAGATTTGCACGGCAATGACGCTGAACGAGTTGCAGCGCGCCCAAGGGCATGCTTTGCCCACGCTTGAAAGCTACACGCTGCTGCTCGGCGGCATCGCCCTGATGCACCGCCTTTCGCCGCGCGCGTTCGTGCGGGCGCGCGCGATGTTGCAGGCATTGATCGATCGTTCACCGCGCGTTGCGACCCCGTACGCCTGGCTCGCAAAGTGGCATGTGCTGCGGGTCCAACAAGGTTGGTCCGAAGATCCCGCTGACGACGCCCGGATCGCGCTCGATTGCACAAGACGCGCACTCGACAACGACCCGACCTGCTCCCTGGCGCTGGCAGTCGAAGGCTTTGCTCAGGCCAATTTGCTCAAACGGCTCGATACGGCCGAATCGCGTTATGAGCTCGCCCTGAGCGTCAATCCGAACGATTCGCTGGCATGGCTCCTGTTGGGAACCTTGCACGCATTTCGCGGCGAAGGGAAGCAGGCGGTCAGGGACACCCGACATGCGCTGAAGCTGTCGCCGCTCGATCCGCTTCGCTACTTCTACGACTCCTTGGCGGCGACGGCAGCGCTATCAGCCCAGCAGTATCCGCGGGCGATTGAACTCGCCAAGCGTTCCTTGCGGCTGAATTGCACGCACACTTCGACGTTGCGCGCGCTCGCCATCTCACAGTGGCACTACGGCGCATTCGATGACGCACGCGCGACAGTGCAGCAACTGTTGCGCCTTGACCCGGGGTTCACTATTTCTAAGTACAGCGAGCGCTCACCGGCCAACGGATTTCCGACCTGGAAGCCATGGTCGGAGGCGCTAAACGCGGCTGGGGTTCCGAACTGATTGCAGCGAGCAACCTGAAGCGGAGGGAAGCATGAGCTTATTCGGTGGTGCAGGCGGGGCCGGGGGCGCGGGTGGCGCGGCGTTGATGGGTGGGGCGGGAGGTGCTGGAGGTGCAGGTGGAGCCGGAGGTGCGGGGGGTGCCGGCGGAGCGGGAGGAGCAGGCGGAGCGGCTGCGGGTGGGGGTTGGGGTCCGCTTTGGACTGACGCACTGATCCGCCACCGTGACGGCATCGTAGGACCTTGGGCAGCATCGCCGTTTGCCAACAACACCTTCACATTCGACGATCCTGACAACCTGGCACGTTGGGAACCATGGTGCCGGGCTGCCGCAATTGACGCGGAGCTGCTGTCGCACCTTTACTTCACGCCGATCGGAGATGGGACCGGCTTGGCGGCCAATGGCGCGACGCTGTGGTACTGGGAGGTGACGGCAGGAGCCACTCCGACAGCTACCGCCAAGCCCGTCGTCACGCTTATCCCTCCCGACCTGCCAAAGCTCAAAGCTCAGCTCAACCTCGTTGCCGGCTACGCCGATCTGCGCGAGGACCGTGCCTCGGAGATCCTGGCTCAAATCGGACCTCAGTACGCGTTCTGGAGTTCGATCGTTCCCCTTCATCCGACCCGGACGAAATGGACGCTCGAACTGCTGGACACAGCCCTGCGTCTGGCGAACTACGTCGAGATGCGATTCAAGCATGCGCTCGCGTGTCCGCGACCGGTGCTCCTTTCGCCACAGGTACAACCGATCATTCTCACGCCTGGACACGGCACGCTTCCCAGCGGTCACTCCACCGAGGCGCACATGGTGGCCTCCGTGCTGTGGAAGCTCTGCCAGACCGTCGTCAATGGCGTAGGCACAGGGACAAACGCGAATGCCTGGTGCTATCAGCTGATGCGCCAGGCAGCCCGGATTGCGGTCAACCGGACCATTGCGGGGGTTCACTTTCCGATCGACAGTGCAGCCGGCCAGTTGCTTGGACTCACGCTGGGCGATTTCTTTATCGCACGTGCGATGGGCGGCCAGTACAACTCATGGACGTTCGACGGGCCGAATTATCCGAACAGTCAGGACTTCTTCGGCAGCGAGTTGTTCGACCTCAACAATTGCGTTCGGTGGTCGCCGGCTAACCCAGGGCCGGCAACCCCCTATGCCTCCGAGTCGCCTCAGGCCGTCAATGTGCCTCGCTCGAACCTGTTGGGGTGGCTCTGGACGAAGGCCGCGCAGGAGTGGACCGTGCCCTGATCGGCTGACCTTGCATTGCTTCAACGTGCCCTGTTGGCATTGATCATGCGTCAGACAGAAATGTAATCAGCGAAGCGGGAGATCGACATGCCGATCCCAAGTGAAGCGCCGTGGAATCCGGAACGAGCCGTGGACTCGGATCTTGCCTGGGCGAAGGCAACCGACTACACGTACTTTGAAGGCCGCTCATCGCAGTGGCTGCCCTTCCTGGTGATACTCAGGGAAGGTGTGACCTTTCAAGCCTTTCAGGAAAACTTTGCTCCCCTCGTCGGGGCCGGAACGGTCCGGGTCGCACCCGCCTTCTGGCCCGAGGATCCGAAAGACAACCTCGGACCCTCGCTGACGCTGGAAGTCCTGGAATCCTCGCTGGCCGAAGTGATGGAAAGCGCGGCGTGGAAGCGGTGCATCGACCGGCTTGAGTTCTCCGCGCCGAACCCGGCACCCGTTTCGAGGGTCGCCTACACGCCTGATGGGCCGGAGGCGACGAAATGACCACGCCGAAGCCAGCGGTCGTCGTCGCCGTCATCGACGACGCCATTCCATTCGCGCACCATCGCTTCCGGTTTCCGAACGGCAAGACCCGCTTCGATGCGATTTGGCAACAGGACGGCTATGGGCCAGGGCCCGGCCTGTTCAACTACGGCGCGCTCTTGACGCGCGCTGCTCTCGACAACCTGTTCGCCAATACCAGAACGAAGGGACTCGGCGAGTCCGAGATCTATGCACTCAGTGGTGTCGAGGACTATACGATCGCTACGCACAAGCCTCTCGGACGGCGCACTGCGCATGGGGCCCATGTGGCCGATCTGGCATGCGGATTCGAACCGGCTTCAGCGCCACTGGCCGAAGTGCTTGTCGGCGTGCAGCTTGACCAGGCCGCGGTGCAAACCATAGTGCCTGCCCGGCTGTCCGCGCACATTGTCAATGCCCTCGCGTTCGTCATTCGACGGACACAGCAGATCGAAGCCGCGACGTCGACCCGGCTGCCCATCGTGGTCAACCTGAGTTTTGGTTGGTATTCAGGTCCGCACGACGGCAGCTCGCTGCTTGAATTGGCCATCGACAGCCTTGTTCGTTTTCGCAGGAACGTCGCCCCGATGTGCGTGATCCTCCCGGCGGGAAACAGTCGGCTGAAACGATGCCACGCGCGTTCTCGCCTGAACGCCCAGGGCCAGGGGGGAGATTCCGAAACACTGCATTGGAAATTGCTGCCCGATGACCGGACCTCAAGCCGGTTGGAGCTGTGGCTCGGTACTGCCGCCGACTCGGTCAACATCACTGTGGCCGATCCGGGAGGAACAACCCTGGGCACGTTTGCGCCGGGACACTTCGGTCCCCTGTCCTTGAATGGAAGGACGATCGGCTGGGTCGACTACAAAACGCTGGTCGGTGGCAACGGCAAGCGGGGGATACGGATCCATCTCGCAAGCACGGCGCCACTGGAGGCTATGAGCGCCTCCGGCTCGCTTGCTCCGGCGGGCGTCTGGACTCTAGGCGTGACGAATGCCACCAACGCCGCGGTTGATTTCGATGCCTGGATCGACCGCGACGGCGGGCTGCCCGGATGGCCCATTGTCGGCCGGCAATCCTATTTCGATGACGCTCGCTACGAGCGCTTCGACGCTAACGGGCGGGTGATCACGGTGGATCCCATACCGCCCAGAAGTTATGTCCTTCGTAGCGGAACGCTCAATGGGGCGGCAACGGGAGCGTCTGCAACCGTAGTCGGTGGCATTCGGGCAAGTGACCTTGCTTCCTCGAAATATTCATCCCTGGGCCCGGTGTTTGAAACGAGTCGAGGCGGGACGCGAACCGCGCCAACGCCAGACATCGCCGCGAGGTGCGATGACTCCACTGTCCTGCACGGCGTTTTAGCCGCCGGGAGCCGTAGCGGATCCGTGGTGGCGCTCGACGGCACCAGCGTGGCCGCCCCACAGATCACGCGATGGATCGCCAATGCGTTCCTGCAGAACGGCAATCCCACTTGCAGATCTGCGGTGCAGCTGTTAGCGGCTCAACAGGAGCTTCAGGCACAGCAAAATCCGCCGCCAGGCAGAGCACCGCGCCCACCCGTTGATTTCGCTGGAAGTGGGCGCGTCGACGTCGGTTTCGCGTCGCTCAGCTGGGGTCGGTCCGTAAGTCGCTGACCCTCACACCTGCATCGGGGCGGATGTTGAAACGGCTGCCATCAACTAACAACCAGTCAGGCAAGTAAAGCCCGCTCGATGTCCTTTTCCAGATCCTCCGGCTTCGTCGTCGGCGCGTAGCGCTCGATGACGTTGCCGTCCTTGCCGACCAGGAACTTGGTGAAATTCCACTTGATTGCCTCGCTGCCGAGCAGGCCCTTCTTGGTGCTCGTCAGGTACTTGAAGAGGGGATGCGCGGCGTCGCCGTTGACGTCCACTTTCGAGAACAGCGGGAACGTGACGCCGAAGTTCATCTCACAGAACTCGGCGATCTCGCTTTCGGGGCCGGGCTCTTGCGCGCCGAACTGGTTGCTCGGGAAGCCCAGCACAACGAGGCCCTTGTCCTTGTACTTCTTGTAAAGAGCCTCGAGTCCCTTGTACTGCGGTGTGAAGCCACACTTGCTGGCGGTGTTGACGACCAGCAGCACCTTGCCCTTGTAGTCAGCCAGCTTGCGCGGCTTGCCGTCGATCGTCGTGGCGCTGAAGTCGTAGACGGAAGTCATTGCTGTGCTCCATGCGGAAGAAGCACAGTCTAGCCGCGCCCGGGCCAGGTCTTGCTCCTCTCCCAGAGAGGGAGGGGCCGGGGGAGGGAGGGCCTAATGCCTCGCAGAGAGCCTTGGGGCCTAGCCTGCCAGGCCCAAATGCTCGATCCCCTTGTGGATGCCGGCCACGCCGCCCGACAGCTTGCTGTTGAGCTTGATCTGCAGGCGCAGGTCGTTGACGGAGTCGGCGTTGCGCAGCGCGTCTTCGTAGGAGATCTGCTCGCGCTCGTGCAGGTCGAACAGCGATTGGTCGAAAGTCTGCATGCCCTGCTCGCGCGCCCGCTTCATCACTTCCTTGATCTCGTGCACCTCGCCCTTGAACACCAGGTCGGCGATCAGCGGGTTGTTGATCATGATCTCGACCGCCGGGATGCGGCCCTTGCGGTCCTTGAACGGGATCAGGCGCTGCGACATCATCGCGCGCAGGTTCAGCGAGAGATCCATCAACAGCTGCTGGCGCTTCTCTTCAGGGAAGAAGTTGATGATGCGGTCGAGCGCCTGGTTGGTCGAATTGGCGTGCAGCGTGCACATCACGAGGTGGCCGGTTTCCGCGAAGGCAATCGCGTGTTCCATCGTCTCGCGCTCGCGTACCTCGCCGATCAGGATGACGTCGGGCGCCTGACGCAGCGTGTTCTTGAGCGCGATCTGCCAGCTCTCGCAGTCCACGCCAACTTCGCGCTGCGTGATGATGCAATTCTTGTGCGGATGGACATACTCGATCGGGTCCTCGATTGTGATGATGTGGCCGTTCGAATTTTCGTTGCGGTAGCCGACCATCGCCGCGAGCGACGTCGACTTGCCGGAGCCTGTCGCTCCGACCACGATGATGATGCCGCGCTTGGCCATCGCGAGGTCGTTGATCAGGTGCGGCAGGTTGAGTTCGTCGGTGGTCGGGATGTGGTCCGCGATCGTCCGGAACACGATGCCGACCTTGCCCTGCTGCACGAACGCGGAGACGCGGAAGCGCCCGATGCCCGTCGGGTTGATCGCGAAGTTGCACTCTTTGGTCTTTTCGAACTCCGCCGCCTGGCGGTCATTCATGATCGCGCGCACGAGTTCGCCGGTGTGCTGCGATGTCAGCGGCTGGTTCGACACCGGCAGTACGCGCCCGTCGATCTTGAATGCAGGCGGGAAGTCCGCGGTGAGAAAGAGGTCCGATCCCTTCTTGCTGTGCAGGAGGCGCAGCAAGTCGTGGACAAATCGTGTTGCCTGGTCGCGTTCCATGGTTTACCGCCTTTTACTGCCTTTGTGATGAAAAAAATCGTCTGGCTCCGCCAGCGACTTTTTCCGTTCGACCGCGGAAAAGTAGGTTTGCACTTTTGCGCGCTAACCCACGAAGGACTCGGGAGTCTTCGCGTACTGACGCGCCTCGGCGATCGACACCACGTTGCGGCGAACCAGTTCGAGCAGCGTCTGGTCGAGCGTCTGCATGCCGAACTGCTGGCCGGTCTGGATCATCGAGTACATCTGCGCCACCTTGTTCTCGCGGATCAGATTGCGGATGGCCGGCGTGCCGACCATGATCTCGTGCGCCGCCACGCGGCCATTGCCGTCCTTGACCTTCAGCAGCGTCTGCGAGATCACCGCAACCACCGACTCCGACAACATCGCGCGCACCATTTCCTTTTCCGCCGCCGGGAACACGTCGACCACGCGGTCGATCGTCTTGGCGGCCGATGAGGTGTGCAGCGTTCCGAACACTAGGTGACCCGTCTCGGCGGCCGTCAGCGCCAGGCGGATCGTCTCGAGGTCGCGCAACTCGCCGACCAGCACGACGTCCGGGTCCTCGCGCAGCGCCGAGCGCAGGGCATTCGAAAACGACAGCGTGTGCGGCCCGACCTCGCGCTGATTGATGACCGACTTGCGGCTCTCGTGCACGAACTCGATCGGGTCCTCGATCGTCAGGATGTGGCCGTACAGGTTGTTGTTGACGTGGTCGACCATCGCCGCCAGCGTTGTCGACTTGCCCGAGCCGGTCGGGCCTGTCACCAGCACCAGACCGCGCGGCTTGAGCGAGAAATCCGCAAACTGCCGCGGGCACTGCAGTTCTTCCAGCGACAGCACGCGCGACGGAATCGTCCGCAGTACCGCGGCCGCGCCACGGTCCTGGTTGAAGGCATTCACCCGGAAACGCGCGAGACCCGGCAGGTCGAACGAGAAGTCGGTCTCCAGGTTCTCGTCGTACTGCTTGCGCTGCGCATCGTTCATGATGTCGTAGATCATGCCGTGCACGTCCTTGTGCTCGAGCGGCGGCAGGTTGATGCGCCGCACGTCGCCGTGCACCCGGATCATCGGTGGCAGACCGGCCGAGAGGTGCAGGTCCGAGGCCTTGTTTTTGACGGAAAATGCGAGCAGTTCTGAGATATCCATGGCGGAACGCGTGTGCTCCTGGGCGTACGTCGGCGCGGCCCGAAGTGGGCACGGGCATTAAGGAAGCTAGCGTAGGCTGGGCCAGCGCCGGCGGAACAACAAAAAAGCCTGTGAAAATAAGTCTCTAGCTGCTTTGAAGTCCATTATGTCCAGTTTGCAAGAGGCCGTGCAAGCCAATTTGCGGGCGGTACACGAGCGCATTACCCAAGCGGCGCGAGCCGCCGGGCGCATGCCGCAGGGCATCGCGCTGGTCGCCGTCAGCAAGACCTTCCCCGCCGAAGCGGTGATCGCCGCGGCCGCTGGCGGGCAGGCCGACTTCGGCGAGAACTACGTGCAGGAGGCCATCGCCAAGATCGCGCGTGTGCGGGAGCTCGCGCCGCAGCTGGCACTGCGCTGGCACTTCATCGGGCCGATCCAGAGCAACAAGACGCGCGACATCGCGGAGCACTTCGACTGGGTGCAGTCGGTGGATCGCCTCAAGGTCGCGCAGCGGCTGTCGCAGCAGCGCCCTGCCGGATGCGAGCCGTTGAACGTGCTGCTGCAGGTCAACATCAGTGGCGAGGCGAGCAAGAACGGCGTTGCGCCGCAGGACGTGGCGGCACTAGCCTCAGCGGTAGCGGCACTGCCCCACCTCGCGTTGCGGGGGCTGATGGCGATCCCCGAGCCTGCGGCCGGTGGCGAGCCGCCAGCACAGTCGCTGCGCGCGATGAAGCAACTGTTCGATGAACTCAGACAGCAGCACCCACAGTGCGACACGCTGTCGCTGGGCATGACCGCGGATCTCGAGGCCGCGGTGGCGGCTGGCTCGACGATGGTGCGCGTCGGCACCGCGATCTTCGGCGAACGCGAAAGGAAGGCAGCATGAGCGTCGCATGGTCGCTCCGGAGACGTCTGTATCCGCGCGCGGACACGGACCACAGGGCAGCGAGGGCAACATGAACGTGGCGTTCATTGGCGGCGGGAACATGGCCCGGGCGATGCTCGGCGGGATGGGTGCGAGTGGCCTGCAGACCGACGCCGTGCGGGTGCTGGAACCCGATGCCGACCGGCGCGTCGAGCTGACGCGCGACTTCGGCGTCACCGCGCACGAGAAGGCGGGGGAGTGGCTGTACGACGCCGCGGTCGTGGTCCTCGCGGTCAAGCCGCAACAGATGAGGGAAGCCGTCGCCGCGGTGCGCGACTGGCTCGGCCCGGCGCTGGTCGTCTCCATCGCGGCCGGCGTGCGCGCGACGACGCTGGCGCGCTGGCTGGGGCATGAGCGCATCGTGCGCGCGATGCCGAACACGCCCGCGTTGATCCGCGCCGGCATCACCGCCGCGATCGCGCGGCCCGGGGTCACGGTCGAGCAGCACGCTGCGGCTGACCTGATCCTGCGCTCGGTCGGCGAGGTGCTGTGGCTGGACGACGAGTCGATGCTCGACCCGGTCACCGCCATTTCGGGCAGCGGACCGGCCTACGTGTTCTACTTCATCGAGGCGCTGCAGGAGGCCGCGCTCGAGCTCGGGTTCACCCCCGAACAAGCACGACAGCTGGCTGTGCAGACCTTCGTGGGGGCGGCCCAGCTCGCCAGCCAGTCGCCCGAAGCGATCGCGACGCTGCGCGAGCGAGTTACGTCGAAGGGCGGCACGACCGCTGCGGCCCTGGAGATCGGAAG
>Ga0209450_10001157_pt1 | contig 13201 bp, 14 predicted proteins | sample FrelakmetLWP11LW_FD_187149 | JGI IMG/M metagenome (GOLD analysis project Ga0209450, IMG submission 187149) | Freshwater lake sediment microbial communities from the University of Notre Dame, USA, for methane emissions studies - LWP11 LW (SPAdes)... | ecosystem: Environmental > Aquatic >... | reverse complement strand
CGGGCATTCCCGCTGGATCAGCTCGGAGCCGTCCCGCGTCTTTGCCCACCGCCTGCGGAGCCATCACGACGCCATCCTCGTGGGCTCGGGCACCGTCACGAAGGATGACCCTGAACTCACCTGCCGCCTCGTCAGGGGGCGCGACCCCCTGCGGGTGATCGTGGACTCGAAGCTGAAGATCCATCCGGACGCCCGGGTCCTGCAGGACCAGGGCAGGGCAAGGACCCTTGTTTTCACAACTTCCGGACATGACAGGAAGAAGATCAGGGTGCTCGTGGACAGGGGGATCGAGGTCAGGGTTGCCGGGGCCGGGCAGGTGGACCTTTCAGCCGTCCTCAAAGAGCTTGGCAAGCGTCAAGTCTCGTCGCTTCTCGTGGAAGGGGGGGCCGGGGTGCTCACCTCATTTATCCGGGAGCGTCTTGCCGACCGGCTGATCATCATCTCCGCCCCGAAGATCTTCGGCAAGGGAACCGACGCCATCGGGGAGCTTGCCGTGAAAACGGTCGACCAGGCCATCCCTCTCACGGTCCGGCGGGTATCCCGCAAAAGCGGCGATGTCATCGTCGATGCCCGGTTCATCCGTGACTGACACGCAATGTTTGCAATCCCAGAGGAATTAACCATGACTTTCCTGATCCACGCACGACACGCTACACGCTACACGCCGTGTGCAGCACGCTGCACGCTATACCCTTTCCCTGCGAAGCAGGGGGCTGACGACTGATGCCCTGGTATGCCGTCCACACAAGAAGCCGCCACGAGAGCACGGTCTGCGATGGCCTTTCCCTGAAATCGATCGACGCCTTTCTGCCGAAGATCGAGGCCTGGAGCCGCAGGAAGGACCGCCGAAAAAAGATCCAGGTACCCATGTTCCCGGGCTATCTTTTCGTACAGCTGGCCACGGCGGACAACCAGGCGCGGCTCGATATCTTGAAAACAGCGGGGGTTGTCAAGATCCTCGGGACAACCGGGGGAAACATCCCCATCCCGGTTCCTGACGAGACAATCGAAGCCATCCGGCGGCTCGTGGATTCGAAGGTTGAGATCCAGCACTACCGATACCCCAGGGTCGGGGAGCGGGCGCGGATCCTCGACGGTCCGTTCAGGGAAATCGAGGGGATTGTCGTGAAAGCGGACCCCCGGAAGGACCTCTTCGTCATCACCATCGAGATCCTCCAGCGCGCCGTGGCCATCGAGATGCAGGGATTCCAGGTCGAGCGGATCTAGGGGAGCACTTACTCCAATATTCCCTCTCCCCGAAATGCCCTCATCGCCTCCTCCTCGAAGCGTTCCTCCATTCCCCTGTACTTTGGTGAATAGTGGAAAAGGGTGAAGCGCTTCACCCCCGCAAGCCTTGCCAGGCAGCCCGCCTGCAGGGCGGTCAGGTGGTACTTGTCGGCAGCACGCTCCCGGTCCTCCTCGAGGAAGCAGGCCTCGATGAAAAGGACGTCGGCACCGCGGGCAAGCTCCACAATCCCTTCGGCATTCCCGGGACTGTAGATCACATCGGAGACGTAGACGATTTTCTGGCCCGGGGTGATCTTGACGATTTTCCCCTTCAGCTCCCCGAGCGGAAAGATACGCTCGACGATCCTCTTGCCCTCCCCTTTCCACCAGACCCTGACGGGAGTATCATCGGGATTGCTCCCGTGGATGGCGTCCTTGAGTGAGTTGATCCATGCGCCGCCAGGCAGCCCCATCTGAGCAAGGGCATTCTTTTTGACGTTGACCCGGCGCTTCTCCTCGAGGCAGAAGGCCAGGCAGGGCACCCTGTGATCCAGGAAGATGCCTTTGACCCGGTAAGACTCCCTCTCCAGGATCGTCCCGCCGAAGGGAGCCGCCTGCCGTTCCTTCCCCGGCCGGAAGGCCTGCCGGCAGGGAAAGACCAACGTTTCCGTCCTGTCGGGGTGAATCTCCGTCACGATCAGCCTGAAGTCGTTCGAGTAGTTCTCCACCAGGTTCCAGGTATAGGCCGCAAGCTTCCCCTGCACATTGTCGATGAATCCCGGCGGGCCGTATAGGGCAAGGTGTTTCTCCCGCCCGAGGCAGACGCGCAGCAGGTGATCGAAGCCGATGAAGTGATCCATGTGGGTGTGGGTGACGAAGATGTGGTCGACCTTGAGGATCATGCGGGGCGCAAGGGCCTGGATGTCGCCCAGGTCAAAGAGCAGGGCTTCCCTGCGGTATCTCAGGTCGAGGTACAGGGCGGGGTCCCCGAAGGGGTCGTTGACGAGTCGGGCATTGAACATGGACAGCCTGTCCGGGGCTTCGATCGAAAAGCCGGAACCCTGTCCCGGCAACCCTTCCGTCCGCCCCAGGCGATGAGACTTTTTTTACTACGGCCCCGCCTGCGCCGTCAAGGCAACTCGCTAAAAATCCCTTGACTTTCATGAGGAGAAACGCTTTTATGCGCAACTTGACAACCTTTTTGCAACCACCCGGAAGGAGAACAAACGGTGAAGGCCCGCATCGTGATCGACAGGGAGCTCTGCAAGGAGTGCCACCTTTGCATCCAGGCCTGCAAGAAGTCCCGGATCATCGCAACAAACGAGTTAAACTCCAAAGGCTACCATCCCGTTGTGAGCAAGGAAGACGAGGGGTGCATCGGTTGCACGCTGTGCGCTATCAGCTGCCCCGAAGTGGCCATCGAGGTCTATCGTGAGCGATAAGGTTTTGATCCAGGGTAACTGGGCCACCGCCGAAGCAGCCATCCGCGCGGGATGCCGTTTCTACGCCGGATACCCCATCACTCCCCAGAACGAGCTGACGGAATACATGGCGGAAAACATGCGCCGGGCCGAAGGGGGGACCTTCATCCAGGCCGAAAGCGAGATCGCCGCCATCAACATGGTCCTGGGGGCAAGCGCCTCGGGCGCGCGGGCCATGACCTCCTCCTCCAGCCCCGGGATCTCCCTCAAGCAGGAAGGGATCTCGGCCCTTGCCGCCGACGAGCTTCCCGCCGTGATCGTCAACATGATGCGCGGCGGCCCCGGCCTGGGAAACATCCTGCCCTCCCAGGGCGATTACTTCCAGGCCACCCGCGGCGGCGGTCACGGGGACTACCGGACGATCGTGCTGGCCCCCGCCTCCGTCCAGGAGCTGGCCGATCTGACCATGGATGCCTTCGACCTGGCCGACAAATACCGCAACCCCGTCATGATCCTGGGCGACGGGATGACGGGCCAGATGATGGAGCCCGTAGAGTTCGGCAAACCCAGACCCCGGCGCTACAACGAGAAATACATCCTCAAGGGTGCCGGCGAGGGCAAGAGCAAATTCGTCCGGGCACTCATCCTCGATGCCCTGCGCATGGAAGAGCACAACTGGAAGCTCGTCCGCAAGTACAGGGTCATCGAGCAGAACGAGGTCCGTTTCGAGACCTACAAGACAGGCAACGCACGCCTGATCATCATCGCCTACGGGATCGCGGCTCGGATCGCCAAGGGGGCCATCAACCGCCTGAGGGATTCGGGCATGAAGGTGGGGCTCATCCGTCCGATCACCCTGTGGCCCTTCCCCGCGCAGATCATCCGGGACACGGCCGAGCGGATCGACCGCTTCCTCGTCTTCGAGATGAGCACGGGCCAGATGATCGACGACGTGAAGCTGGCCCTCGAGGGCAAAGGGCACGTGAGTTTCTACGGAAGGCCGGGCGGTGTCGTTCCCACGCCGGCGGAGCTGGCCAAGGCCATCGTCCAGGACTATCGAAGGTAACCGGGCATGAAGAAGGTTTTTTCCCGACCCAAATCCCTGAAGGGCACCCCTTTTCATTACTGTGCGGGGTGCGGCCACAGCATCATCCACCGGGTGCTCTGCGAGGTCATCGACGAGATGGGCATCCGGGGGATCACGATCGGGGTCCCGCCGGCAGGCTGCGCCGTCGTGGCATACAATTACTTCGACGTGGACATGCTGGAGGCGCCTCACGGGCGCGGGTGCGCCGTGGCGACGGGAATCAAACGGACGCTTCCCGACCGGGTCGTCTTTTCCTACCAGGGCGATGGGGACCTTGCCGCCATCGGGACGGCCGAGACCTTCCATGCCGCCAACCGCGGCGAGAACATCACCGTCATCTTCATCAACAACGCCGTCTACGGCATGACGGGAGGCCAGATGGCCCCGACGACGCTTTTGGGACAGGCCTCCACAACGTCGCCCCCCGGGCGAAACGCCATCCTGGACGGCCACCCCATCCGGATGAGCGAGATCCTGGCAAGCCTGGAAGGCACAGCATACATCGAGCGGGTAGCCGTCAACTCGGCCCAGAACATCCTGCGGGCGAAGAAGGCCGTCAAAAAGGCCTTCCAGTGCCAGATGGACGGCGCCGGGTTCAACATGATCGAGGTCCTTTCCCAGTGCCCCACGAACTGGAAGATGAACACCGTCGAGGCCTGCCGGTGGATCGACGAGGTCATGTCGAAGACATTCCCCATCGGGGTGATCAAGGATGCCGTGAAAGGTCGGAAGGATGCAGATTAAGACCATCTTCGCAGGGTTTGGCGGACAGGGCGTCCTGATGATGGGCTACAGCTTCGCCCAGGCCGCCATGTTCGAGGGCTTCCACGTGACCTACCTGCCTTCCTACGGGGTCGAGGTCCGGGGAGGAACGGCCAACTGCACCGTGGCCGTCTCGAACGAGGAGATCGCCTCGCCCGTGGCCTCGCAGCCCGATTACCTCGTCATCATGAACAACCCTTCCCTGCTGACCTTTCAGACCCGGATCGCCCCCGGGGGGGCTTTTTTCCTGAATTCGTCGATCATCACGGGGCGGCCGAACCGCAGTGACGTGGACATCTGGGAGATTCCCACCGCGGAGATCGCCTCCGAGCTGGGGAACCCCCGCGTACAGAACGTGGTCATGATGGGCGCCTACGTGAAGATGACCCGGATGGTCTCCGCCGAGACCTACCTGAAAAGCCTCAAGGCGATCCTCGGCACGAAGAAGAAGGCGGCCATGGAAATCAATCGCAAGGCCTTCGAGGCCGGCTTCAACCATATCGAGTAGGCGAAGGAGAGGCCCTCGTCCATGACGATCAAGCAGATATCGATCCAGCTGGAAAACGTCCCCGGGTCGCTGGCGCGGCTCGTGGACATCCTCGAGAAAGAGGACATCAGCACCAAGGCCATCTCCGCGGCAAGCACGGCCGAGAGCAGCACCGTGAGGCTCGTCGTCAACGACCCCGACCGTGCCGAGAAGGTCCTGGAAACCTTCGGGTTCAACTTCGAGGTGGAGCCCGTACTCGCCGTGGAGGTTCCCTGCCACCCTGCCGGCATGAACGCCATCGTCAAGCCCCTCATGGCCGCGGACATCAACATCCACTATATCTACACGACCATCGAGCGCATCGGGAAGGAGACGATCCTCATCCTCGGCGTCGACGATCACGAGGAAGCCGCCGAGATCCTGAAGGAGCACTGGATCAACTTCGTCGGCGAACAGATCTACAACCTCTGAAAAGGACCGAGGATCGAGGAACGAGGTCCGAGGTCTTCTTATTTGTACCTCGGTCCTCGTTCCTCGGACCTCGAACCTGATTCCCATGTCCCTATTCACCGTTTCCTCCGAAAAAGAAAGAGCCCTGCTGGACAGGATGGCGAGCCTCGGCGTTGCGGAGAGCGACTTCAGGGAAACCTTTGTCCGCTCCTCCGGCCCGGGGGGGCAGAAGGTCAACAAGACATCGAGCTGCGTGCAGCTCGTGCACATCCCCACGGGGCTTACCGTCAAGTGCCAGCGGGAGCGCTCCCAGGCAATGAACCGGTTTCTGGCAAGGCGAGTGCTTCTCGACCGGATCGAGAAGCTGCAGAAAGGGGTCGTCGAGGCACAACAGGACCGCGCAGAAAAGATCCGCCGGCAGAAGCGCAAGCGCTCGAAGCGGGCAAAAGAAAAAATGCTCGATGCCAAGCACCGGCAATCCGAGAAGAAGGGACTTCGGTCGAGGATCCCGCGGGATGGGGATTAGAAAGACAAAAAAAGGGGAAAGAAGCTTCTTTTTATTTTGCTTCTTTCCCCTTTTCCGATGATACCAGGGATGATGAATTAGCCGAGCAGCCTAATAATGGGGTTCGCGTAAAGGATCACGAGCGACACAACGAGGGCGTAGATCGCGACAGACTCGGTCATGGCCATACCGACCATCATGGTCAGCATGATCTTGCCCTGCGCCTCGGGATTCCTGCCCACGGCATTCGACGCACCGCCGGTTGCCTGCCCGATGCCCAAGCCCGCCCCGATGGCCCCGAAGCCCATCGCGATGCCCGCTGCGATCACGGAGCAGCCCAGAACGATCGCCTTCGAGTAATCAGCGCCACCTTCTTTCTCGGCAGCTAAAGCAATCGAGGCAAACCCGAAAACCAAAAGAACGGAAACCAGCGCTGCAAACATCTTCTTCGACTTCATTTCGACCTCCTCTCTGTTTTACGTTTGAACGTCAAGTCATCTCTCTCGGAATGATGCTGACTCCGGTCCTTCGTACCTGCCCGTTTCACCCCCTTTCGGCCGACAGCCGCAGGCGGTTTCTCTACGTCCGCTGCAGCGCAATTGGACCAGTCAACCGCGTACTTTGTAAAGAGTTAAAAAAAAATTGTCAAGTACAATTTGATTGTGCTATCAGCGGGGCCGTGAGATGTTGGGAGGCAGCATGACGGAAGAATAAGAGAAGGTGAGAGGGTAAGAAGGTCGGATAGGCTCCCGAAAAAATCAACTACTGCCGGATTCTCCAAACTTCTTACCTTAGAACCCTCTTACCTTCTGTCGTTGGGGGCAGGTCTATCAGGTCATGAATCATTTCGAAGATGACAGTCGGCATAAAATCCTGAGGCAGCTGCAGGGCGATCTCCCCGTCGAAAAGAGGCCCTTCCGCGCTGTCGCCTCCCGGGCGGGGATGAACGAGGAGGCGGTCCTCGATGCGATCGGGACACTGGTGCAGCAGGGTGTCATCCGGAAATTCGGCGCGATCCTCCGGCATCAGCGAGCCGGAATTACCCGCAACGCCATGGTCGTCTGGGCTGTGCCGCCGGACCGGACGGAAGAGGCCGGGAGCGTTTTCGCATCTTTCAGGGAGATCACTCACTGCTACGAGCGGCGCCCGCCATTCGAGGGCCGGTACAACCTCTTCACCATGATCCACGCCGGAAAAGGCGCCTTGGAAGATCTCATCGCCACGATCTCGAGCAAGGCGGGGATTGGAGATTACCAGGTGCTCGAAAGCCTCGAGGAGTTCAAGAAGAGCAGTATGGAATATTTCTAGGCTGCAGGCCGCAGGCAACAGGCAGAAGGATAGTTCCTTTAGCCTTTAGCCTTTAGCCTTTAGCCTTTAGCCTTTAGCCTTTCATCAAGGAGCCCCCATGAAACGAAGTCGTTCTCTCGAGCTGTTCGAAGAAGCAACAAAGCTGATCCCCGGCGGTGTCAACAGCCCCGTCCGGGCTTTCGGTTCCGTGGGGTCGTCGCCCTTTTTCGTGGCAAAGGCCTCCGGTTCGAAGATCTGGGACGTCGACGGCAACCGCTACATCGACTACGTGGCCTCGTGGGGACCCATGATCCTCGGCCACGCCCATCCCGGCGTGGTCAGGGAAATCCGAAAGGCGGCCGGACGAGGAACCAGCTACGGAGCCCCAACGGCCGCTGAGGTCGAGATGGCCGGGATGATCACCAGGGCCTTTCCCTCGATGGATCAGGTCCGGATGGTCAGCTCCGGCACGGAGGCGACCATGAGCACCATCCGGCTGGCGCGGGGATACACGAAGCGCGAGAAAATCCTCAAGTTCGAGGGCTGCTATCACGGGCACGCCGACTCGCTCCTCGTCAAGGCGGGCTCCGGCGTGGCCACGCTCGGCATCCCGGGAAGCCCCGGCATCCCCAGGGGGCTCGCCGAGCTCACCGTCACGGTCCCCTTCAACGATCTCGACTCCGTGGAACTCGCCGTGAGAAAGCACGGAAAGGACATGGCCTGCATCATCGTCGAACCGGCAGCGGGCAACATGGGGCTCGTTTCGCCCGCACCCGGATTTCTCGAGGGCTTGAGGAAACTGGCCACGAGAAACGGGATCGTTCTCATCTTCGACGAGGTCATCACGGGATTCCGGCTGCGCTTCGGCGGTTTCCAGCATCTGGTTGGCGTGCGGCCCGACATGACCTGTCTCGGAAAGATCATCGGCGGGGGGCTCCCCGTCGGGGCCTTCGGGGGCGCAAGAAAGATCATGGAGACGCTGGCGCCGGCAGGCCCCGTCTACCAGGCGGGCACCCTGTCAGGCAACCCCCTGGCCATGGCCGCAGGGCTTGCAACGCTTGAGATTCTCAGGGATGACTGCGACTACCGCGCCCTCGAGCGAAGGACCCGGTTGCTGTGCAGCGGCATGCTGAGCCTGTTCAAGAAAAAGGGGATTCCCGTAACGATCGCCCGGCGCGGCTCCATGTTCACCGTCTTCTTCACTGACGGGGAAGTGACGGACTACGCATCTGCCTCGCGGTGTAACACGAAGCTCTTCGCACGTTATTTCAACGCCATGCTCCGCCACGGCGTCAGTCTTCCGCCGTCACAGTTTGAAACGGCCTTCGTTTCATTTGCCCACACGGAACAAGACCTGGAGATCACCCTCGAGGCCTGCCGGAAGTCGATCGCAGAGCTGTGATCTTTTCCTCCCGGCCTTGCGGCAGGGCTATTTTATTGACAGGCCCCGACCGCGTCGTTTATCATTCAGTGCTGGTTCGGTGAAAACCACGACAGGCCCGACCCCCTTCAGGTAAGGGATGGCAGAGGCCTTCCTTCCCGGGCATCGGAAAACCCCGACAGGATCATCCAGGAGAAAGCTCCCATGCAGAAAAGGACAACGGTTCGCTCGAGGAAAATCGCGAAAGAGCTCTCTGCGGTCTCAATCTGTCCCGCAGGAAAGATCTACCCTCTGCCTGGCGAAAAGGATTCCGCAAGGGAATTCGAACGGCTCAGGAAGATCGTCGGGAAGGAGCGCCGCAAGGGCCGCGAGATCGTCGTCGTCATGGGCCTGGGGTTCGTCGGCGCCGTCATGGCCGGTGTGATCGCCGACTCGACGGATCGCAAAACCGGCAAGCCCGCAAAATTCGTCATCGGCATGCAGCGCCCTTCCACGAGATCCTTCTGGAAGATCGGTTATCTCAACAACGGAATCCCGCCCGTCGAGGCCGAGGACCCCGAGGTGGCCCCCCTCATTGCCCGTTGCGTCAGACAGAAAAAGACCCTCATGGCCACCTATATCTACGACGCGCTGACGCTGGCCGATGCCGTCGTCGTCGACGTCCAGTGCGACTACAACAAGGAAAACCTCGGAGACTGCCGGCAGGGATCGGCCGACATCGCAGCCCTGGAGGACAGCCTGAGGGTCATCGGCGAGAAGATCCGGCCCGACTGCCTCGTCCTGATCGAAACGACGGTCCCGCCGGGCACGACGGAATACGTGGCCTACCCGATCGTCAAGAAGGCCTTCGAGAAGCGCGGCCTCGTCGAGGAGCCGCTCCTGGCCCACTCGTTCGAGCGTGTCATGCCCGGCCGCGAGTATGTAAGCTCCATCCGTGACTTCTGGCGGGTATGCAGCGGAATCAACGGCGAAGCGCGCCGGCGAGTGGTGAAATTCCTCTCCGAGGTTTTGAATGTCGAAAAATTCCCGTTGACCGTTCTCGACCGCCCCATCGAAAGCGAGACCTGCAAAATCGTGGAGAACTCCTACCGGGCCACCCTGCTCGCCTACCTGCACGAGTGGAGCCTCTTTGCCGAGCGTAACGGCGTGGATCTGATCAAGGTGATCGAGGCAATCCGCGTCCGACCGACCCATTCCAACATGATCTTCCCGGGGCCCGGCATCGGGGGATACTGCCTGCCCAAGGACGGGGGCCTCGGCGTGTGGGCCTACCAGACCCTCATGGGGTTCGATGACGACATCTTCCGGATCACCCCGCTGGCCATCGACATCAACGACACCCGCGCCCTCCACGCCGCGGAGCTCGTGCGCGACGCGCTGCGCAACATGGGCCGCATCGTTGCCGCATCGAGGATCGCCGTGCTCGGCGTCTCGTACCGGGAGGATGTGGGGGACACGCGTTACAGCGGCTCGGAGATCCTCGTCCGGAAACTTACGGAGATGGGGGCCGACATCATCGTCCACGACCCCTACGTGAAGCACTGGTGGGAGATGGAGAAACAGGACACCTACCCGGCCCCCGGGCACTCCCGGGCCCGGTTCTTCCGCAACCAGGAGAGGCTCAAGGACCTCGTCGTGCACAAGGACCTCGCTAAAACCCTGCGAGGGGCTGATGCCGTGGTCCTTGCGGTGCGCCACGAGCAATACCGGAACCTGGACCCCGACGGGATCGTGAAAAAAACGGGGAAGCCCGCGGCCATGATCGACTGCTTCGGCCTCCTCGGCGACGGGGCGATCCGCCGCTACTTCGAGCTGGGCTGCGAAGTCAAAGGCCTGGGGCGGGGTCACGTGAAGCGCATCAAGGACGAGGTGCGCAGCCGGACCACTCCGGCAGCGGCAGACAGGGGAAGCCCCCCCGCATCGCGGGGAGCACAAAAGAAAGGAAAGAATCGATGAAGAAAGCGTTCATCACGGGCATCACGGGCCAGGATGGCTCTTACCTTGCGGAGTTTCTCCTGAGCAAGGGATACGAGGTCCACGGGCTCATCCGCCGCTCGAGCACCTTCAACACCGACCGGATCGACCATCTCTTCAAGGACGTGCACGACCCGGCTGCACACCTTTTCCTGTATTACGGCGATCTCTCCGTATCGGGACAGCTGACGGATTTGCTGCACGACATCAAGCCCGACGAGATCTACCACCTGGGGGCCCAGAGCCATGTCCGGGTCAGTTTCGACATGCCCGAGTACACGGGGGACGTGACAGGGCTGGGGACCCTGCGACTGCTCGAAGCCATCCGCAAAACGGGCATCCAGGCCCGTTTCTACCAGGCCTCGTCGAGTGAGATGTTCGGGGCCGCCCCCCCGCCGCAGAGCGAAACGACGCTGTTTCATCCCCGCAGCCCCTACGCCGCCGCAAAGGTCTATGCCTACTACATCGTGAAGAACTACCGCGAGGCCTATAACCTCTTCGGCTGCAACGGAATCCTCTTCAACCACGAATCCCCCCGCCGGGGTGAAACTTTCGTGACGCGGAAGATCACCCGCGCGGCCACGCGCATCAAGGTCGGGCTGCAGGAAAAGCTCTATCTCGGCAATACGGCGGCAAAGCGGGATTGGGGATATGCCGGCGATTTTGTGGAAGCCATGTGGCTCATGCTTCAACAGGACAAACCGGACGATTTCGTGATAGCCACGGGAGAGACGCACTCCGTCAGAGAATTCCTCGAGAAGGTCTTCCAGAAGCTCGACCTGGATATTGAGAAGCACGTGGAAATCGACAGCCGTTACTTCAGACCCACGGAAGTGGATGTCCTGCTGGGCGACGCTTCGAAGGCTCGAAAGAAACTGGGCTGGTCGCCGAAGGTCGGCTTCGAGCAGCTCATCGACATGATGGTGTCGGCTGACCTCGAGCAGGCGCAGAAGGAAAAAACTCTCAAGGATGCCGGGTTTGAGTGCGAGCCCAAGCGGATCCTGTCCTGAACCGTCGAGAAAAACGTCTTATGGAAAAGAACGCTAAAATCTACGTGGCGGGCCACAGCGGCATGCTCGGCAAGGCCATTGTCCGGATGCTGAGAGAGCGCGGTCACGACAACCTGTTGCTGCGCACGAGCGCGGAGCTCGACCTTCGCCGCCAGTCCGACGTAGAGGCCTTTTTCGAGCGGGAGAGACCTCAATACGTGATCCTCGCGGCGGCACGCGTCGGAGGGATCTGGGCGAACATGAACAACCCCGCCCCCTTCTTCTACGACAACATGATGATCCAGTTGAACGTGGTCCACGCGGCCTGCACGTTCGGCACGAAGCGGCTGCTCTTCGTCTCGAGTTCCTGCTCCTATCCCCGGATGTGCCCGCAGCCCATGAAGGAAGAGGCCATCCTGACCGGTCCGCCCGAGCCGACCAACGAATATTACGCCATTGCAAAGATCAGCGGCATGAAGATGATCGAAGCCTACCACCGCCAGCACGGCGTGCAGTTCTTCTCCGTCATCTTCCCGAACCTCTTCGGGCCGGGGGACAACTTCGACCCCAGGGACTCCCACGTGATCGCCGCACTGATCCGCAGATTCCATGAGGCCGCCGCAGGAACCCTTGCCGAAGTGGAAATCTGGGGGACCGGCCTGGCCCGACGGGAGTTTCTGTACGTCGACGACGCGGCCGATGCCTGCCTGTTCTTCATCGACCGCCTCTCGGGCGGCGAGGCCGTGAACGCGGGGGCCGGGATGGACATCTCGATCGGGGAACTGGCCCGGTTGATCGGAAAAATATCGGGATACGGGGGACGGCTCGTCTTCGACCCGACGAAACCGGACGGCATGCCGCAGAAGCTCCTGGACGTCACCGCCATGCAGAAGCTCGGCTGGGCGCCCCGGGTGAGCCTCGATGAGGGGCTCCGGAGGACCTGCGAGTGGTACGCACAAAGCACAGCCGGGCCCCGCGGGAAGAAGGCATGAAATTCAAAGTCAAGATCGGCGACATCCGTATCGGCGAGGAGGAGAAGGCCTCCGTCCTGGAGTCTCTCGAGCAGGGCCAGCTTTCGGAAGGCCGGAAAACGAAGGAATTCGAAAGGCTCTGGGCCCGCTACATCGGGACGAAATACTGCGTGGCCGTCAATTCCGGCTCCTCGGCCCTCCTGGCGGGACTGCACGCCCTGATCCATGACCGCCGGAGAGCCCGGGTCCGACCGGGCTGCAAGGTCATCACCTCGCCCGTGACCTACGTGGCAACAAGCAACGCCGTCGTGCTCGCGGGAATGGAGCCTGTCTATGTCGACATCGACCCCCGCACCTTCACCCTGGACATGAATCAGGTCGAGGAGGTGCTGCGGGAGGACCCGGACGGTCCCGCCGTCATCCTGCCGGTCCATCTCATGGGTTACGTCAACGACATGGACGCCGTCAATGAGCTGGCTCGCCGATACGGCCTGGCCGTCTTCGAGGATGCCGCGCAGGCCCACGGCTCGCTCTACAAGGGACGCAAGGCGGGATCCCTCTCCGACCTTGCCGAATACTCCTTCTACATCGCCCACAACATCCAGGTCGGCGAGATGGGGGCCGTCGTCACCAGCGACGATGGGCTCTGCCGCCTCATCC